>SMEQ01001664.1_pt1 | contig 10196 bp, 9 predicted proteins | sample 2456281 | NCBI WGS metagenome assembly SMEQ01 (sample SAMN10132596, study PRJNA489261) | soil metagenome | isolation source: day1 antibiotic-loamy sand soil ammended with raw manure from dairy cow... | place: USA | collected 2015-04-01 | reverse complement strand
ATGCTGCAGTATTTACTCAACCTGGTTTCTCAGTGCGAAGTCGAGTTTATGAATACGGCGGCGGCTCGTTTTGTCTGACCCTACATGGCGTTGTATTTACTAATGAAGCTGACCAACAAGTATATTTGCAAACTTGGCAGGGCGCTCCACGACGGTTAACGCAGCGTAGTCAGTGCCGCTATGCAGACATGCAGTTTGATGCGCTCACCGATAGTGTTATCGCTATTGAGGAGGAGCACAGTCAGTGCGGGGTAAAGCATCGTATTGTCAGCATCAGTTTAAACCTTGCACACACGCAAGCTTGTCAGGCACCTACAGTCATTGTGCAAGGCAGTGACTTTTATGCATCGCCAAGGCTGAGCCCAAACGGCGAGCGTTTAATTTGGATTGAATGGCAGCGGCCTGAGCAACCTTGGACGCAGACGCAAGCCTGGAGTGTTACGCGCAGACCTAATGGCGAGTGGGGTACAGCTTTTTGTCTAGGCGGTGATGAGGGGGATGCAGCATTACAACAACCTTTGTTTGATGCTGAGAATCGAGCGGTTGTCCTCAATGATCAACAAGGCTATTGGCAGCCTTGGCGTGAAGATGAGTGTGGTCGTTTACAAATATTGCCGGGCTTAGAGGCTGATTATAGCGGCGCGCCTTGGCAGTTGGGTGGCTGCAATTATGTGCCACTTGAGCAAGATGAATATTTAATCAGTTGGCTCTATAACGGCTTTGGCCACCTAGCAGTGTATTCATTTACTGATAGCACAGTGATGAGCGTGCTGGCCGAAGATTACAGTCGTCTACGCCATTTAGCCGTTGATGAGCAGTTTTTTTATTGTATTGCTTCGCATGTTGCGCGTGGCACTGCTGTGTTGGCGATTGATAGAAAAACCTTGCGCACACAAGTGCTCAGCGAATTAGAAATTGCTTTGGACTGTAATGAAATATCAAAGCCACACAGTTTTTATTTTACCAGTACTGATAAACAATCAGTGCATGCGTTTTTTTATCCTCCATGTAATCAGCGCTATCAATTGGCGGATAAAGAGCGACCGCCATTAGTGGTGTTTCTGCATGGTGGGCCGACTTCAGCCTGTTACCCTGTATTTGATTCGCGTATTCAGTTTTGGACGCAGCGCGGTTTTGCTGTTGCGGACATTAATTACCGTGGTAGCACGGGTTTTGGCCGCAACTATCGACAATCTTTACGGCATCAGTGGGGGACGTTAGAGGTTGCTGATGTTTGCGCGTTGGTTGAACACTTGATTGAACAAGATTGGGTCAACCCTAAGCAAATATGCGTGCGTGGCGCTAGTGCTGGCGGCTATACGGCATTGTTAGCAGTGGCCTCTAGTCAGAAGTTTGCAGCAGCTGCGAGCTTGTACGGTGTCAGTGATCCTGTGGCATTGCGGCGAGTGACTCACAAATTTGAAGCTGACTATTTAGATTGGCTACTTGGCAGTGCTGAGCAGTTTGCAAAGCGAGCACCGTTGCAGCAAGTGTCGCGAATAACCACCCCAGTCATTTTTTTCCAGGGTGCAACTGATGTTGTGGTGGTTGCGGAGCAAACAGCGGTAATGGTTAACGCGCTAAAATCTCAAGGAGTCCAAGTTGAGTGCCATGTTTTTGCTGACGAGGGGCATGGTTTTCGCCAAGCTAAAAATCTTGCAGCAGTGATGCACATGGAATTAAGTTTCTATAAAAAAACTTTTCAAAACAGGTGATTTTTTATCGGTTAAATATGCGGGTTTATACTCTTGGATAGTATTTAAAGTCCTACTGTATTGGTAAGCTTTAAGGTCTAGACTAAGCCGTCTGCAAATGCTGTATATCGGGTCGCTACAAATGTTGCTTATACTGCGCCCCAGCTTTGCGATAATTATAAGAAGAGTATTTATGAGTCGATCAGTTAGCGAGCTGCGCAAGTTCGTCTCCCCTGAAATTGTCTTTGGCGCTGGTTGCCGACACCGTGTTGGCCATTTTGCCAGTGTTTTCGGCGCTAGCAAGGTTTTGATTGTCTCAGACCCAGGTGTGCAAGCTGCCGGTTGGGTTACTGATATTGAGATCAGCTTGCAAGAACAAGGCATTAACTATCATATATTCACCGATGTCTCGCCCAATCCACGGGTAGAAGAAGTCATGCATGGTGCCGAGATTTATAAACTGCACAGTTGCACTGCCATCGTTGCAGTGGGTGGTGGCAGCCCAATGGATTGTGCGAAAGCGATTGGCATTGTTGCGGCTCATGGCCGCAGTATTCTAGAGTTCGAGGGCGTAGATACGATTCGTTTGCCCAGTCCGCCGCTGATTTTAATTCCCACTACTGCGGGCACCTCTGCCGATGTTTCGCAGTTTGTGATTATTTCCAATCAACAGCAGCGGATGAAATTTTCGATTGTCAGTAAGGCGGTGGTGCCGGATGTATCGCTAATTGACCCTGAAACCACTCTGACTATGGATCCGTTTCTGGCTGCTTGCACTGGGATTGATGCCTTGGTGCATGCCATTGAAGCTTTTGTTTCGATCGGTAGTGGACCGTTGACCGATCATCATGCGCTCGAAGCCATGCGCTTGATCAGTGGTAACTTGATCGAAATGATCGCGAATCCGACCGATATTGTTCTGCGAGAGCAAATTATGCTTGGCAGTATGCAAGCCGGTTTGGCTTTTTCTAATGCGATTTTAGGGGCAGTCCATGCCATGTCGCATAGCTTAGGTGGGTATTTAGATTTGCCCCACGGTCAGTGCAACGCGACTCTAATCGAGCATGTGGTTGCTTTTAATTTCGACTCTGCACCAGAGCGTTTTAAAATCATTGCACAAACACTAGGCATTGATTGTCGCGGGCTAAACCCACCGCAAATCCGCCAGCATTTGATTGATTATTTGATCGCATTTAAACGTGCAGTGGGTTTTCAAGACAGTCTTGCTACCTATGGTGTGAGCGTTTCAGATATTCCATTTTTATCGCGCCATGCGATGGTCGATCCTTGTATCTTGACCAACCCGCGGACTTCAAATCAGCGCGATATGGAAGTGGTATATGGCGAAGCACTCTGAGAACACCTTAGCAGGGCTGCTGGGTTTAAGTGATCAGTCTGCACGCAAAAGCCATTACCCTGAGTTGCTCTTACAGCTTGAAGAAGTTGAGCGTGAGCGCAACCGTTATAAATGGCTGTTTGAGCATGCGACCTACGGTATTTTCCAAGCACATATCGGTGGTGGTTTTCGCGCAATTAACCCTGCATTAGCCAGCATGCTTGGCTACAGCAGTGCTGCTGAATTATTGTCCATGAATACTACGCAAACAGATAATTTATTTGTTGGCGGTCTGGATGAGGTCAAACGCATTCGCGCCAAATTACTGCAAAACAACGTCGTGCGCGGCTACGAAACGCTTTTGCGCTGCAAAGACGGTAAAACGCTTGATGTGTTGATGAATCTGTTGCTCAAAGACGATGAACCCGGAGTTCTTGAGGGCTTTGTTGCTGATATTTCCGAGCGTAAAAAAAACCAGTCGCGTCTTGAGCAGCTCAATCATGAGCTTGAAGATAGGGTTGCAGAGCGTACTCATGAATTGCAACTCAGTAATGAAGATCTGCAGCAGCAAATCATCCAGCGTAAACAAATGGAAAAGGCCTTACGCGTCGCCCGTGATGCGGCCGAAGAAGCTAATCGCAGTAAAGATAAATATCTAGCTGCGGCCAGTCATGATCTGTTGCAGCCTTTAAACGCAGCACGCTTACTGATGTCAACTTTACGTGAGCGTCAGCTGCCCGCTGCAGAACAGCATTTGCTGGAGCGAGCGCACATGGCACTTGAGGGTGCTGAAGATTTGCTCGCGGATTTATTGGATATTGCGCGTCTTGACCAAGCGGTAATTACCCCATCTTTAACAGTATTTAGCATCGATGAATTGTTTCGCTCGCTCGTGTCAGAGTTTGAACCTGTCGCGCAAGAAGCAGGGCTACAGCTGACGATGTTACAAACCTCTTTATGTGTTTTTACCGATGCTCATTTAATCACTCGTATTTTAAGAAACTTTCTCAGCAACGCCTGTCGCTATACTGAGTCCGGACGTATTTTGCTGGGCGTAAGACGGCGAGGTGAAAATGTGCGTTTAGAGGTGTGGGATACAGGTGTAGGTATTGCTTTAGAGCAGCAAGAAAAAATATTTTTAGAGTTTAATCAGCTGGCTAATAGCCATGCAAGTGGTCGCAAGGGCGTCGGGCTCGGCTTGGCTATTGTTGAGCGGATTGCGACTATTTTAAAAACTCGGGTTGAGCTGTGGTCGCGTGAAGGGGTTGGTTCTTGTTTTAGTATTGAAGTGCCGATCAGCACTGAACCAGTACAGCGATTGACTGAAAGTCGGCCGAACTCAGCTATTAATAGCTTGCAAGGGCAGCGTATTTTAGTTGTCGATAATGAGCCTGAAATTTTGCACAGCATGGGAGCGTTATTAAGCCAATGGGAGTGCGATGTGGTTCTGGCTGCAGACTACCAAGGCTCGATTACCGCGCTTAGTGGTGTTGCACCAGATTTGATTATCGTGGATTTACACTTAGATAATAATGTGACTGGACTGCTCGTGGTTGAACAGTTGCGAGCGCGTTTTTGTGCCACGCTTCCAGCGGTACTGATCACTGCCGACTATGCAGATCAAGAGCAAGAACTGCGCAAGAAGCTGGGTATTCCAATGTTGAATAAACCGGTGCGGCCAGGGAAGTTACGTGCTGTTATGAGTCATCAACTCAAAGCCTCTGATTAAGTGATGAGCTGACTCCACGCAAGAGCTGAGCACTGCTCGAAAGCTGCTCAAGTAACCAATTATAAACGGTTTCAAAGCGCGCTAACTGCGATGTTTGGCGGTGACTGAGTAACCAGATTTCACGAAATACCACGGGGCCATCACTGAGTTGTTTAAGCCCTGCCTCGTTCGCTAGCATGCAAGGTAGCAGCGCGAGACCGACACCGTGCTTGCAGGCGTGAATCAGTGTTTCAAGATGACTGGATTGTAATACCGCAGGTTGGCTGGTTTTTAGCTGCTGTAGCCAGCGCATTTCAGGAACATGGGCTAAGTCGTCGGTATAGCTTAACCAGGCGTGTTGCGGCCACTCTGCTGCGGACAATGGAGGATGCCCGGCATGACCATACACAGCCCAACCCAGCTCTCCTACTTTACGCATAAAAAGTGCTGCATCACGTTCGGGCCGTGCCAAGCGAATCGCAATATCTGCTTCACTTTGGCTAAAGGATAAATCACGGTTGTCATTGAGTAACTCTAAGCTCAATTGCGGGTACTGATCCTTAAAATTGGCGATATGTTTGACCAGCCAAAGACTAAAAATAAAATCAACTGAAGTAATGCGTACCGTGCCACTGATGCTTTGAGCTGAGTTTTGTGTGCTGTCTAGCATCTGCTGAATACGTCCTGAAATAGACTGCGCAGACTCTAGAAAGGTTAGACCCGCAACTGTTGCTTGATAGCCACTAGTGGTGCGGATAAATAAGCGTGTTTTTAGTGCCGCTTCAGCCGCACTTAGGCGGCGACTGATGGTTGAAACATCCACTTTTAATTGACGTGCCGTTGCACGCAAGCTCCCTTCGCGCTGTAACACCAAAGATGCAAACACTAACTGCAAGTATAGGTGTTCCATTTACTGCCAGTCACTTCGACAATAGCACCAACCATCTACTACTGGAGCACAACAATGAGCAAGTTTCCTACCTTGTTTCAAATGACAGGCAGCGAGCATTCTGCTGCGCAATGGCAAGATGCCGTGTTGATTATTATTGATGCACAAAATGAATACCGCATCGGTGACATGGCATTGCCTAATGTAGAGCCTGCGACTGTGCAAATTCAACGTTTGCTCGCGGCTGCGCGTCAGCATGGCAGTCCCGTAGCGCATATTCGCCACATGGGTGTGCCTGGCTATTTATTTGACCCTGAAGGCCCGCGTGGGCAGATTTTTGATGAGCTGACACCGGTTGCGGGCGAAGCCGTGATTGATAAGCCGTTGCCCAATGCTTTTGCTGGTAGCACGCTGCAGGCGTTCTTACAGAGTACAGGGCGTACCTCGCTGATTGTTTGTGGGTTTATGACACACATGTGTGTGAGCGCAACAGTGCGCGCCGCTAAAGACTTGAATTATCAAAGCACCGTTGTTGCCGACGCGTGCGCAACTCGAACTTTGCCTGGCTTAGAATCAGGTCAGTTTGACGCGCAAGCGTTGCATGAAATGGAGTTGGTGGCGTTGGCTGATTTTTTTGCTTGTGTGGTTAAAGATGCTACTGCATTAGGTGCTTAATTGCGCTTGATTAAGGTTGTGTTTAAAAAGCTCTTGCTTGATGGCAAGGGCTTTTCTTATAGATCAAGACCAACCATTGTTCGTTTATTCACTTTTACTAGGCTTAAGTAGATTGCTTTGGGTCAGCATCGAAATAACTAAAGCAAGTAGAATGTTATTGAATACTTTGAACAGCGTATTGATGCATTTTCCTCAAAGGTTAAGCGAGACGACTGCGGCTATTTTGCCGGTTGCATGAGTGCTTGCTCTTTTAACGGTCGTTAACTTTTCTAGGCTGATTAGAGCTGCACGGCTTCTCGACTTGTGCTTTTAAGTAGGTTTTCCCAAGCTGGTGCATAAGACGCCAAAGTAAGGAGTAACAATGAAAACAGTACAAGGCTTTGTAAAACTAGGGCTTGTTGTCGGTGTGGCTGCTAAAGGCAGAGAGATCACTAATACGGATAGCGTGCGCATGACTAAAGGTAAGAGTGGTGACTGGACCATTTCGCGCTGATTGTTAGTAAGCCGTTAGGGCGTCGAATAGTGGTTTTGAAAGCGCGAATTGGCTTGGCTCAGTTCGCGCTTTTTTATGGCCGTTGAGTTGTTTAGGATGTTGCCTGCAAGTGTCTATTTGGGCTCGATCGCCGAGGCAGTATTGCTGTTTTCGATTAGATGCGTTCAGTGAGTATGTGCCTTAACAGATGCAAAATTTAACGCTTTGTGGTACAAATGCGTCTGTTAAACAACTGTTTAATTGAACTACGTTCTCAGGGCGGGGTGGAAATCCCCACCGGCGGTAATTGTACTGATAGGTACATAGCCCGCGAGCGCTTATTATGAGGTGTTAATCACCCCTAATAAGGTCAGCAGACTTTGGTGAGATCCCAAGGCCGACGGTAATGAAAATTGTGCGCGCTCAGTGACACAATCTTCTTAAAGTCCGGATGAAGAGAGAGCGGGATCTAGCGCCGTACAGGTCTTGTGCGGTGTGCTCCCATTCGATCAAAAAAGCCTTGTTTTCCACAAACAGGAGATCGACATCATGCAGATGGATGCATTTTTTGCAGGGGCAGAATCAATATGTTTACTGGAATAATCGAAGCCGTTGGCAGCATTCGCAGCTTGTCGCCTAAAGGCGGTGATGTGCGTGTGCGCGTGGCGACAGGCAAGTTGGATTTATCCGACGTCAAACTTGGCGACAGTATTGCGGTAAATGGTGTGTGCTTGACTGCGGTTGAGTTACCGGGCGATGGTTTTTGCGCTGATGTCAGTCGCGAAACCTTAGCGCGCAGTGCCTTTATTAACTTGAAGAACGGCAGCCAAGTCAATCTAGAGAAAGCCTTACTGCCGACCACACGCCTTGGCGGGCATTTGGTCAGTGGTCATGTTGATGGGGTGGGTGAAGTTATTTCTCGGCAAGACAACGCCCGTGCGGTGCAGTTTTGGATTCGTGCACCTAAGCAATTGGCGCGCTATATCGCGATGAAAGGCTCGATTACCGTAGATGGCACCAGCCTGACGGTGAATGGTGTTAACGGCAGTGAGTTTGAGTTGACCATCGTGCCGCACACCTTGCAAGAAACCATCATGGCGGATTATCAAGCGGGCAGCTTGGTCAATCTAGAGATTGATTTGATTGCACGCTACCTCGAGCGCCTGTTGCAGGGCGAGCACGCCGCAGAACCAACCAGCACAGCTATTACTGCAGGCTTTTTAGCCGAGCATGGCTTTATGCGCTCTTAATTGAAGGGTTATCCCATGTCATTGAACAGTATTGAAGAAATTGTTGCCGATATTCGTGCCGGCAAAATGGTCATCCTGATGGATGACGAAGATCGCGAAAATGAAGGTGATTTAATCATCGCTTCTGAGTGTGTCACCGCTGAACACATTAACTTTATGGCCAAACACGCGCGTGGCTTGATCTGTATGCCGATGAGCGTTGAACGCTGCGAGCGTTTGGGTTTGCCGCTGATGGCGCAACATAATGGTTCAGGCTTTGGCACTAAGTTCACCGTCTCGATTGAAGCGGCAGAAGGCGTGACCACTGGTATTTCTGCAGCCGACCGCGCCCGCACTGTGCAAGCTGCTGCGGCGAAAACAGCCAAAGCGAAAGATATTGTTAGCCCCGGCCATATTTTTCCATTGATGGCGCAGGCGGGCGGTGTTTTGGCGCGAGCCGGTCATACCGAAGCGGCTTGTGATTTGGCGCGTCTCGGTGGTTTTGAGCCAACGGGCGTGATCTGCGAGATCATGAATGACGATGGCACCATGGCGCGTCGTCCTGAGTTGGAAGTGTTTGCAGAAGAGCACGGCATTAAAATTGGCACCATTGCTGACTTAATTCACTACCGCATGATTCATGAACGCACCATTGAGCGCGTGTCTGAGCAAGCTCTGGATAGCGAGTTGGGTCAATTTAAATTGGTCACCTACCGCGAATCAAGCGTTGGTGATGTCCATTTGGCGCTGACTTTAGGTACTATTACACCTGAAGAACCAACCTTAGTGCGTGTGCACAATATGGATCCATTGCGCGACTTATTTATGGTCAAGCAAGACGGTCGTTGGAGTCTGCGTGCAGCGATGGCAGAAGTGGCCAAAGCGGGCAGCGGCGTGGTGTTATTGCTCGGCAATCAAATGACCGGTTCGAGCTTGTTAGCTCATCTTGAGCGCCAATTAGGCGGAGATGGCGACGCAAAAGCTACAAAAACCTCTGGTACCTATAGCACTGTCGGTGCCGGTTCACAGATTTTACGCGATCTGGGTGTACGCAAAATGCGCTTATTAAGTGCACCAATGCGTTTCAATGCCATATCCGGATTTGATCTAGAAGTTGTAGAATACCTGCAACCGCAGGATTAACTGTTACTGGAGCAGCAGATGTTGCTGCTCCTTCGCTCTTTATTAGGATGGGAAGAACATGACCTTGAAGACAATCGAAGGTACCTTTATTGCCCCACAAGGCACATTTGCGCTGGTTGTTGGCCGTTTTAACAGCTTTGTTGTTGAAAGTTTGGTTGAAGGTGCAATTGATACATTAGTGCGCCACGGTGTGAGCAAAGACTCAATTACCGTGATCCGTGCACCGGGTGCTTTTGAACTGCCTTTAGTGGCGCAGAAAGTTGCTGAGCGTAAAGAATACGCGGCAATTATTGCCTTAGGTGCAGTGATTCGTGGCGGCACGCCGCATTTTGAATATGTGTCTGGCGAATGCACTAAAGGTTTGGCGCAAGTCTCCATGCAGTTTGGTGTGCCAGTGGCTTTTGGCGTACTGACAGTTGACTCGATTGAGCAAGCCATTGAGCGTTCCGGTACCAAAGCTGGCAACAAAGGTGTTGAAGCAGCGTTGTCGGCGCTGGAAATGGTCAGTCTGCTCGCGCAGCTGGAGGCCAAGTGAGCTTAAATAACGACGACTGTCGCGATAACCCACCGCCGCGTGCAAAAGGACGCATTGCCATGCGTCGTGTTGCCCGCACTTTGGCGATGCAAGCTTTGTATCAGTGGCATGTGGCTGGACAAAATCTCAATGAAATCGAAGCGCAGTTTCGAGTCGATAATGACTTTGCTGGCGTCGATGGTGCGTACTTCAATGAGATTTTGCGCGGTGTTCCCGGTAAGAAAAGTGAAATTGATGCCTTAATTGAGCCGTTTCTAGATCGCCCAATGAGCGAGCTGGATCCGGTTGAATGGGCGATTTTACGCTTAGCGACTTGGGAGCTTGGTAACCGTATTGATGTGCCATACCGTGTGGTGATCAATGAAGGTATTGAGTTGGCAAAAGTGTTTGGCGCAACCGATGGCCACAAGTATGTCAATGGCGTACTGGATAAGCTGGCGCTGCGTTTACGTGGTGCGGAAATCCGTGACGCAAAACTCAACAAACAATAATCTTTGGCACGCTCGCCGAAGTTT
>SMEQ01001717.1_pt1 | contig 10199 bp, 8 predicted proteins | sample 2456281 | NCBI WGS metagenome assembly SMEQ01 (sample SAMN10132596, study PRJNA489261) | soil metagenome | isolation source: day1 antibiotic-loamy sand soil ammended with raw manure from dairy cow... | place: USA | collected 2015-04-01 | reverse complement strand
CGAGAACTCAGCGCGACGGAATCGTCCAGATCTTTAAATTCGCGTTTATCCCAAACCTTTACTGCCCGCTGATTGCGCGCATTGGGGCCAACGCGAATACCTTCTGGGTGATAGCCTTCTTGACCAAAAGGCGATGTGCCGCCTGTGCCAATCCACTTATTACCACCGGCGTGTTTTTCCTTTTGCTCTTGCAAACGCTTTTTAAATTCTTCGATCAGCTTTTCTAAACTGCCCAAGGATTCAAGCTTGGCTTTGTCTTCTTCTGACAAGGACTTTTCAAACTCTTTACGCATCCAGTCTTCGGGGATTAGCGTAGAAAGAATATCATCAAAGCTCTCCAAGTCGTTGAAGTATATTGCAAAGGTCTTATCGAACTTATCGTAGTTCTTTTCATCCTTGACCATAATGGCGCGGCTTAAAAAGTAGAACTCTTCAAGGTTGGCAAACACAATATGCTTTTCGAGTGCCGCTATTAAGTCCAGCAACTCGCGAATACTGACCGGTATGCCTGCATTTTTTAAACCAAAGAAAAAGCTAATTAACATAATGGCCGCTTAGCGATTTTGTCTGCGGTGCATAAAAGCTAAACGCTCTAATAAATGCACATCTTGTTCGTTTTTCAATAAAGCACCGTATAAAGGCGGTATCGCTTTGCTGGCGTCGCGGTCTTTTAAAATTGCCTCGGGAATATCATCGGCGAGCAATAGTTTTAACCAATCGAGCAACTCCGAAGTCGAAGGCTTCTTCTTCAAACCCGGAATCTCACGAATATCAAAAAACACGTTTAAAGCTTCAGTGACCAAGCTTTGTTTGATGCCAGGATAATGCGCATCAATAATTTGCTGCATAGTCTGGCGATCTGGGAACTTGATATAGTGGAAAAAGCAGCGACGCAAAAAGGCATCCGGCAGTTCTTTTTCGTTATTACTGGTGATAATCACAATAGGACGGCGCTTGGCTTTGATGGTCTCGCCGGTTTCATAAACGAAGAACTCCATCTTGTCGATTTCTACCAATAAGTCGTTAGGGAATTCGATATCGGCTTTATCGACCTCATCGATCAACAAGATCACTTGCTCGTCGGCAGCAAAGGCTTCCCACAACTTACCTTGGCGAATGTAGTTGCCAATATCGTGCACCTTATCATTACCTAATTGCGAATCACGTAAACGTGAAACTGCATCGTACTCGTACAAACCCTGCTGAGCTTTGGTGGTGGATTTGATATGCCATTGAATCAATCGTTTACCGAGCGCGCGGGATAGCTCTTCAGCCAATAAGGTTTTACCCGTACCAGGCTCACCTTTAATCAGCAAAGGCTTTTCTAAGGTGATGGCTGCGTTAACGGCTAGCTGTAAATCTTCTGTTGCGATATAGCTATCGGTTCCTACAAAACTTGTCATACGGTTACTCTTTAATAAATGAATGGATAAATGCGATTGTGTTTACTCAGCTTGCGATATTGGCATCGCTAGGTGTGTAAACGCCGCTATGAAAACGAAATTGTGGATCGGGCGACTCGATTAGCTCGCGCTCTTTTTCGGCTAAGAAGGCGATGCGCTCATCGATGGGCTCGTTAGTGTATTCCAACGCTAAAATCAAATAATCCTGAAAGTGTCGTGCTTCGGATTTTAGCAAAGAGCGATAAAACTTGGCTAACTCCTGATCCAAATGCGGTGCAATTTTGGCAAAGCGCTCACAGGAACGCGCTTCGATTAAAGCGCCAATAATGAGTACATCGACCAAATGCGCAGGTTCATAGCTGCGCACATGCTTTCTTAAGCTTTGTGCGTAGCGTGAAGGCGTTACATGAATATAGGTGATATTTCGTTTTTGCATTAGCTTTGAAACTTGCTCAAAGTGTAAAATCTCCTCACGTGCTAAGCGTGACATCTTATGCAATAACTCTGGCCTTTCGATATATTTGTGCATTAATTGCAAAGCCGCACCGGCTGCTTTCTTTTCGCAATTCGCATGATCTATCAATAGGATATCTTGATTAGCTAATGCGGATTCTACCCAGCTATCGGGCGTTTCGCATAATAAAAATTCGTGGATTTCAGGCAATACATGCATCGATTGATTAAGGCTCTTTCATAATGGAATAAGTAAAGCGATGCAGTATAACAAAATGCCTATTGAAGGCACATAGAGACTGTACTGGAGAGAACTTGTGGTGAATCTTAATAGAAATTTTGGTAGTAACGATCGTAATGCGCCAATGATAAGGTATAGAAGTCCTCATCAATCATCTGGCATATAGTTTTAATCGGCGTTTGTCGCCATTCAGGCAGCAAAACCAGCCCAAAATCTTCAAGATGGTGAATCGAGCTTGCACCTGTTCGCAATAGAGAAAAAGCTTGGCAATATAAATTACGATGTGTGGGCAAATTGACTACTGGCTGATTAGCAAGCTGCCATCGCAACTTATCTTCATCAACAATTATCAGTTTGTTCTGAATGATTGTGGTTAACAGACCTACCAACCGCGTTTCTATAGCTAACTTCTGCTCATAACTATAGCTATTCCAATCAATAACTTCGTGTGCATAGCGTTTACAGCCACGGCAAACGTTATCGCCAAGCGCAGTCGAACAAATGCCAACACAAGGGGTTTTAATCGTAGGTAAATTCATGTGCGCCATCATACCACCGCGTTCTGGCGCTGTTGAGATTTTCCTAGAGAATAGTTAAATACTCAGTAAATAAAACGTGTATAATGCACGGCATTGCTGATGTGCAGCGATAGTCCCAACTGCGGCGACCCCGCGTGTTCAGGGTAAAACTCACTTCCTCTTAGGAGATTTATTGTGCTAGAAGCTTATCGTGCCCATGTTGCCGAGCGCGCCGCGCTAAATATTCCCCCCAAGCCACTAACCGCAGAGCAAACTGCCGATTTAGTCGAGCTATTAAAAAACCCACCCAAGGGTGAAGAAAAAACCTTACTCGAATTAATTAGCGACCGTGTACCACCCGGCGTAGACGAAGCCGCTTATGTTAAAGCCGCATTTTTAGCCGCCATTGTGCGTGGTGAAGCCACTTCACCGTTAATTGACGCATCAGCTGCTATCAAGTTGCTAGGTAATATGCACGGTGGCTACAATATAGAAACTTTAATTAGTGCTTTGGATAACGAAAAGATAGCACAATTGGCCGCTGATGAATTAAAGCACACCCTATTAATGTTCGATGCCTTTCATGATGTCGAGCTAAAAGCTCAAGCCGGTAACAGCTACGCCAAAGAAGTATTACAAAGCTGGGCCGACGCTGAATGGTTTACCAAACGCCCTAAAGTAGCAGAAAGCATCAAGCTCGCCGTATTTAAAGTCACTGGCGAAACCAACACCGATGATTTATCCCCCGCCCCAGATGCATGGAGCCGCCCGGACATCCCTTTACACGCCTTAGCGATGTTCAAAATGAAGCGTGATGGCTTAACACCGGATGAGCAAGGCGTTACCGGCCCCATGAAACAAATTCAAGCGCTGCAAGCCAAAGGCTTACCCGTTGCTTTTGTGGGTGATGTTGTTGGTACAGGTTCATCACGTAAATCAGCAACTAACTCGGTACTCTGGTTTTTTGGTGATGACTTACCCGGCGTACCCAATAAACGCGGCGGTGGTGTTTGTATTGGTGGTAATGTAGCCCCTATTTTTTACAACACCATGGAAGATGCCGGCGCCTTGGTCTTTGAAGCGCCTGTTGAAAAAATCAATATGGGCGACGTCATTGAAGTACGTCCCTACGATGGCAAAATTCTTAACGAGCAAGGCGAAGTACTGTCCGAATTTGCATTAAAATCCGATGTATTATTGGATGAAGTACAAGCCGGTGGCCGTATCAACTTGATCATTGGTCGCGGCTTAACCACCAAAGCACGTGAATCTTTAGGTTTGCCTGCTAGCAAGTTTTTCCGTTTACCTGAAGTGCCAGTCGATACCGGCAAAGGTTACACCCTTGCCCAGAAAATGGTCGGCAAAGCCTGCGGCACCGAAGGTATTCGCCCAGGCACTTACTGTGAGCCAAAAATGACCACGGTAGGCTCGCAAGATACCACAGGCCCTATGACGCGTGACGAATTAAAAGATTTAGCCTGCTTAGGTTTTTCTGCTGATTTAACCATGCAGTCGTTCTGCCATACCGCAGCCTATCCAAAACCTGTGGATATCGAAACTCAGCATACCCTACCTGATTTCATCATGAACCGTGGCGGTGTTTCGCTACGCCCAGGTGATGGTATTATTCATAGCTGGTTAAACCGCATGTTATTGCCTGATACTGTCGGTACCGGCGGTGACTCACACACGCGCTTCCCGATGGGTATTTCCTTCCCTGCAGGTTCGGGTTTAGTTGCTTTCGCAGCAGCCACAGGTGTGATGCCTTTGGATATGCCAGAATCGGTATTAGTCCGCTTTAGCGGCGAAATGCAGCCTGGTGTTACTTTGCGCGATTTAGTACACGCTATTCCGTACTACGCGATAAAAGAAGGTTTGTTAACCGTTGAAAAGAAAGGCAAGAAGAACATCTTCTCTGGCCGCATCTTAGAGGTGGAAGGTTTACCTAACTTAACCGTAGAACAAGCCTTCGAATTATCTGACGCATCGGCTGAACGCTCCTGCGCCGGTTGCACTATCGCTTTAAGTGAAGAGTCTGTTGCTGAATACCTACGCTCTAATATCGTGCTATTACGCTCAATGATTGCAGATGGTTACGGCGATGTGCGCACTTTAGAACGTCGTGCACGCAAGATGGAAGAGTGGCTAGCAAACCCAAGCTTAATGAAGGCCGACGCCGATGCCGAGTACACAGCAGTTATCGAAATCAACTTAAACGACATCAAAGAACCTATCGTTTGCTGCCCTAACGACCCGGATGATGCAAAGTTGCTATCTGACGTTGCCGGCGACAAAGTCGACGAAGTATTCATCGGTTCGTGCATGACTAACATCGGCCACTTCCGCGCAGCAGGTAAGTTATTAGAAAACCATAAAGGCAATCTAAGCACCCGCCTCTGGTTAGCGCCTCCTACAAAAATGGATGAGCAGCAACTACGTGAAGAAGGCTATTACAATATCTTCGGTCGCGTAGGCGCACGTTTAGAAGTACCGGGCTGTTCACTGTGTATGGGTAACCAAGCACGTGTAGAACCCAACAGTACGGTACTATCAACCTCAACGCGTAACTTCCCTAACCGCCTAGGCGATGGTGCCAATGTGTACCTAACCTCCGCCGAGTTAGCTGCTGTTGGTGCAATTTTAGGTAAACTACCCACTCCGGAAGAATACTTAGAATACGCTAATAAGATTGATTCTATGTCTGCAGAAATTTACCGCTACCTGAACTTTGATCACATGACCAAGTTCAATGATAGCGCCGAAAAAGGCGCACGCATCGCAGCAGTGAATATCGACGTAGTAAAAGTCTAAGCAATACCTTTACTAGCAAGCCGGATAAGCGAAAGCCTATCCGGCTTTTTTATTGCTAAAAAACATACCGTAAAGATACTGGGTTGCTTCTAAAGACATTAGGTTGTTTCGCTATGCTCTGAATGACGAGATATTTAAAACGCGAGCGGTTCACTCACCCAAACCTGTAGACTCTAATCTGCGGATATTGTCACAAATAATCGCTGTGGCCATCGCTACGTTCAAAGATTCTGCATGACCAAACGCCGGAATAGTCACCTGATGAGTCACTCGTTGTGCTATAGCAGCACTAATACCCTGCGCTTCATTACCTAGCACAATTACCCCGCCTTGTTTTGCAATTGTGGGTTGTATTTGATGCACCGATTCACCCTGCAAAAAAGCGCCTAATACTTGCTTTTCTTCAACCAAACTATCAAACCAAACAGCTAAATCGGTAGGATATAAGGCCACACGTAAAAAAGAGCCTTTAGAGGCGGCAATCACTTTAGGGTTAAATAGCTCCACTGTACAGGGTGAGCAAACGACCTGATAAATACCATACCAATCCGCGATACGAAGAATGCTACCTAAATTGCCGGGGTCATTAATGCTATCTAAGGCTAATGCCCACGCATTTTTATCCAGGCACGGTAATTTGGCATACTCTGGGCAATGTACAATCGCCAAGGCAGCTTTATTACTTTGCAAGGTACCCACAGTGCTTAGCTTATCTGCATCGCACTCAATAACAACCACACCTGATTGTTGCACCAAATTTTGGTTGTTTTGCAAAAACTCTAGCGAAGCATATAAGCTATGTACTTGCCACTCGCTGGCTAAAAGTTCTGCTACAACCTTTTCACCCTCCACAAGAAAAAGCCCTTGTTCACGACGGGCTTTTTTACGGTGTAGAGAACGGATGAGTTTTGATTGAGCGTTGCTAGGCATAGAATTATTTTTGCTTTATTAAGAGCTGACTCTTCAGTCATTTAGTATGAGTCAGGATATAAATAATTTTCTTTTCACCCTCGGCACTAAAAAGTTGTTCAAATCCTCGCTGCTTAATTTTCTCCAACCGTTTTGTTTCCTTACGACGAAGCGTGACCACAAAGTATTGGTAATTTTTTAAACGTAATATATTCCATTCCTCAAGGCTATACAGCACATTCGCCGCATGCGGGTAGCCACGACCTGCATAGTAAGCAACACGACTATTGTCATAGAGAATTTTATCCTGCGCAGAGGTATTGTTTTCAATCCATTTCGCAGCATCAAGATAGTATGCTTTACTCTCGCCAGTACTAACCACATTTGAAAGTGCCATTACCACTGAAAGTATTACAAATACCGCAGCAAGTTTTTTTCTAGTTGCGAAAAACTCTTTAGCGGCTACAGCGAAAAAAGGAACGAGCAACAGTATCAACAGCGTTGAGTAGCGTGAGTTAATAAAACCTTTCTGCACAAAAAATACGTACAAGACCACAAAGTATAAAACGGCAGCTACTGCATGTAGCTTAAAATCGCCCAAAGCTTTCAGCCAAGCTTTTCTTGAATTCGATGGAATAAGCAACAACGAAACAAGGCCACCATACTTAAAGGCATTAACACAAAGTGCAAAGAATATACCCGATAGGATTATTAAAGGCGCATCCGAATAGGACCATTTAGCCAGTGCAATATGAGCAAACTTATCACTCTTTACCATAAAGGCTTTGTAAAAGCTCTCTGGTTGAATCATGGATAAGTAATGAACTACTCGGGCTTGATTAAGCCAGTCTTGGGATATAGATGAAGCAACAGCGGCGACCAGCCCTACAATAAAAAGCGTCGAAATTTTTAGTACGTTTAACGCACGCTGTTTTATAGAAATATCACGTTCAAAAAATACGATATACAGCGCTAAAGCAGGTAATATAAAAGCCGCCTCCAAGCGAAAAAACATCGCCATAACCACCGATAGCTGCACTAAAGCACCACGAAGAAAACCATCGATTTTGCTATTTTCTAGCAGCATCAACCACAGCGATAAAGTAAGAAAAAACCAGAAACCTATATCGCGCAAAAGATCATCACGAAAAATATTAAATGCCGGTATAGATAACACTAGCAATACTGCCCAATAACTCGCTTCTGGCCTTATTTTTTTAACCATAGAAACAATTAAAGAGGCAGTACCTGCCATCAGCAAAAATGAATATATATACGCAATTGCCTCATAACTAAAACTTGTTATTTTATGGAGGTAAGCAATAAAAACACTATACCAAGGCCAATTGAAGCGCTTAAATGCTATTGCAATACCATCCGTATTCACTTGTTGCGCTATATCTAAATAAAACGCTGCATCCCTGCCAATAACAGCTGAGCCTGTAACAGCAATAAGCGACAGTAAAAGGCTTAATAAAAAGGCTAAATTAACCGGCTCCGAGGCGAAGGCCAGCACTTTTTTAGTGTTAAACAAAAATATTACTCACAAATAAATAATCTGAATGCTTTTCTTGTGTAAGAAAGCTTAAATATGGAAGTCCACTGCTCTTTTATAGCCAGCAGGTACATAGATTTGGCTTGTTCTTTTAAGTTGGCCGAGTAAAAGCTTCTAAACAATGACAAAGCTCTTTGCGACTTGAACGATGGATACAAAACATGCATTTCTTTAGGGAGCCTGTCACCGTTAAAAATCTCATCAACTAGCTGCATGCCCACTTGATCACTTAATAAAGCATCATTACGTAAGCTGCCTTTATGCCGATGAATCTTAGCTAATGCGTGGTTCAATACGCTACAACGATTATTCGCTAAGGCCTGTGCAAAAACAGGTAAATCCTCAACACATCTAAAGTGTTCCGGATACAAACCTTTATCAAAAACTGAGCGATGCATTACTGTTGCACCATTAGCTAGCGATATTTTTTTATCGATCAAATACGCTTTTACTCTGTCCACAGGTGATTTAGGCAATGCCTTAGGTAATGTAAGCTTTTCTTTGCCTTTACCCTCCTCGACAACTGAAATGTAGCCACCTATTATCATTTGAGAGCAAGGGTTTTGTTCAATATGCTCCTCTATAAGTGTCAGCGCATTATCTAGCATTATGTCATCAGCATCTAGGAAGATTAGGTAATCACCTTTTGCTAACGCAATGCCTAAATTACGAACGGCTGCCAAACCTGAGTTTTCTTGATGAACAATCTCAAAGGCTTTTTTAGAAACTCTCTTCAGATCAGATAAAACCTGTTTAGTATGATCTGTCGAGCCATCGTTGATAACAATCAGCTCATGTTTATCTGGGTTTACTTGCTCTAAAACCGAATGGATGGCAAGAGGTAGCCTATCTGCATAATTATATGCAGGAATTATAATGCTTATTAAAATATCACCATCTCTAGCTTCCATTATCTAGAACCTCTACGCATGGAGCTTATTGATAATTAGGCTGTGATAATCGCTGCATCACACACAATAAAATCAATTCGGTTATCTTTTAATGCCTGTAACGCTTCTTCTGGTGTATTGATAATAGGCTCTTCATGAGCATTAAAACTTGTATTCACAAGAACAGGCAAACCAGTTTCACTTTTAAATTTCTGCAAAATATCGTAATACAGCGGATTATCTTTACGTTCAATTATCTGCGGCCTTGCAGTGCCATCTACATGCACTACTGCCGCAATTTTCTCTTTCCATTGTGGCTTAACATTCGTGGTTATTGTCATAAAGCGACAGGCATACTTTGTAATATCTGAAAGCTCAAAAACATCATCAGCATCAATATCGCATACATAAGGCGCAAAAGGCATAAACTCCGTTCTTTGTAGTCTTTTGTTAATGCTGTCATTGATGTCTCGCTTAGCGGGGTTAGCTAAAATAGTTCTAGCACCTAGCGCTCGTGGCCCCATCTCCATTGCTTCCGAGAAAATTGCCCCTACTTTATGCTCAGCTAAAAGCTTTGTCGCTTTATCTGCAGCATTGCCTTTATCAACATTCAAACCGTCTTTAATTGCTGCCTCGATAATTGATGCTGAATCATACGCCCAACCCAAATACACATTATTTAGCCTTTTACGCTCAAGCGAGTTAATACCATTCTTATCGACTAGATAATCAACACATGCACCAACAGATAGCCCTTCATCAGCCATAGCAGGAAATATAAAGACTTCTTCGACATCATCAATTTCTGCAATACACTGATTAAGCTTCACATTAGAAAAGACTCCCCCACTCATAGCAATATATTTGGCACCCGTGATCTCCAAGAGCTTTTTAACCCAAGCACTAACAATATCTTCTGTTGCTTTCTGAATAGATGCGGCTATATCTTCATTAGACATGTTAGAAAAAACCTTATCCAAATAAGCTTCTAACCCCTCTTGTCCATCAAGTGCAGTGCTCACACTACCATCATCACCAATCGTAAAAGCTTCTATTATTGCTTTTGCAGCACTAGGAGCACCAAACGCGGCTAAACCTGTTAACTTTCCTTCGTGCCTATTACGTTTAAAACCACATAACTCCGTAGCGTATGCATAAGCTAAGCCAATAGAAGCACCTGTATTTTGTCGTTTTTCAATCAGCGTCTCTTCGCCACCGAGCAAAACATTCAACTTTTTGCCATCATAATGGTAAGCAGAATACTGAGCGTAATCACCGCCTCCATCGCAGGTAACGATCAACGTATCTTTTTCCCAGTCTGTAGCGATTTGTTCACGTATAAAGACATTAGGTTGTTTCGCTATGCTCTGAATGACGAGATATTTAAAACGCGAGCGGTTCACTCACCCAAACCTGTAG
>SMEQ01000644.1_pt1 | contig 10200 bp, 6 predicted proteins | sample 2456281 | NCBI WGS metagenome assembly SMEQ01 (sample SAMN10132596, study PRJNA489261) | soil metagenome | isolation source: day1 antibiotic-loamy sand soil ammended with raw manure from dairy cow... | place: USA | collected 2015-04-01 | reverse complement strand
GACTAAGTCAAGTTACCGATTACATCAAACAGGCAAAAGAGTTAGAGCCGATGGTAACTTATTAAGTGAATCAAGTTTTACTCACAGAAAGCGCTCAATGAGCGCTTTCTGTGTGTAAAATAGTGAATTCCTAAAACTTCCAAACCAAATAAGTAAAAATATCAGTCCGTTTATTTCCTTCAATTTGTTCAGTTCCTGAACTTATCACATCTCGATTAAAATAACTAGTCTGTGCACATTTTAGTGATAACGATAGATTATCTAAAATATTCCAGCGCAGTGACAATGATGCACGAAACCCCTCGCCATAGAACGAAGGCATATAAAAAGTGCTTAAGATGTTGCGTTCGTATGAATACAAGCGCGAATTGAAAGTATCTGAATTGAAATAACCAAAGAATCCATCACCATGAATCTTCTTATTGCCTCGGTGTCCAAAGTTTTGTGAAATCATGTACCCAAGCTCGTGAGGAAAATAGAGCACCTGGTAATCAGCAAAGTCAACTGTTGTTCTAAAATACCACCCACTTTTAAGTGTATTGAGATAGCGCAATCTTAATTTATTTGTTTGATAGGGTAGGACAGTGGTGGTTTTACTGTCTGGATACTTTGTGTTTTTATCCTTCCGCTTAAACTTATAACGCATCTCGAAAAAGGTTTCACGTGATAAGTTATACGTAGCCATTGCATACAAGTCAAGCGCAGAGGATGGTTCTTGGACATTATACCTGGGGGTTGGAAAGCGAGCCATATCACCGTACATGGAGACGGTGAGTCTGGCAATGGGATAAAAAGTAGTCCCTATGTACAATCCCCGTTCATTCTGAATTCTACCTCCCTCAGCAAATGCTTTGGCGTACATTGACTGATATGTAGCCGGATAATCTCGGTAGGAAACATTGAATGAAGCCAATGATGAAGGTTTATATTGTATCATGTGAATGTGAGCAATTGTTCCATTTTGAGAGCGAGCAGTTTCTCCTGCAAAATTAAATTTTGAAAAGCGATATGAATAGTCTACACCAAAATTCATACTTTCTCGTCCTCTCCAATAATCTTCGTTATAATATCGAAGAGCGGGGTTAAACATTCTGCTGTAAGCATAATGCACACTGCTTAGACCAATCTGAAATCTATTCAATCGATAATTGATATTAGCACCCATCAACTGTTCACGTGTATTATTCCGTTTACTCACATCGAGAGAAACACGATGATAACCATCTGTTTTGAAAGATGTAATTTCTCCATCAGATGAAAGATTGGCATCAATGGACTTGTATGAATAAAACGTAGTTACATCAACATTATTTATCTCAAATACCCCAGCTGCACCTCTAAAGTATCCACTCTCGGCTGTAGAGAAATGCCTTTTAGGTCTGGTTGTTTGCTTAACAATATTATCAGAAAAAAACCCTTTTCCCAACATGAAATCATTATTCAAAACCAAACCTTGACCAAACGACAGACGGTAATCTCCCAAAGCAAGTGTTTTCAATTTACCCACGTCGCGCAAAATGAAGTGAAAGCCATAATGATCATACCCTTTTTTATAATTAGGCTGCCAAAAGGGTTCTCCAGCATCCTTCTCACCAACTATGCCTGCTTGAAACTTATCTCGATAAGAGATTGAGTACTTTATGGAGTGATAAAAATCTTCTCCCAAGTATTTTCTATTTGGATATTTAGATAGGATTGAATCTGAAAAGTCACCATAACCAGCTCGCTTGTTCAATGTTTTATCAAATCGAACTTGTAGATTATGACGTGAGTTTTTGATGATTTCATCTAATTTAAACGGTTGTTTCTCTTGCACCATTTCCCCAACATAGAAGAAAGGCAAAATAAGTTCAACAGTTGAATAATCGAGCATGTACACATTGCGAAGTTCAAACACAGTATACACGGGTCTGTTCTTCTCTAAAAAATCTGAAATGGCATTTGCTTGATTTGCTGAAATTAAAGGAAATCGCTCTAACTCTTCTCTCGTTACAACGTTTAGATTGAATGGATTTTGCTCCAGAAAACTGAGTTCCTCGAACATGTTTTCGATAGTGGTTTCATCCATATCCTCTTCAGCCATTTGCTCGATATAGTTACGCCAATCATTTGTTTGCGCATTCATCTCATTTGCAGTTAACAAATATATTGAGATAATTATACAAGGAAGAAGTTCCCGAATCATGCTCTAGTAATTATTACATGTTGGTTATGAGGATTATATTAAAATATATTGTATTGAATTCAAATCAATATTTTGATGAATCAATAAAAGACAAATATAATATATTAACTTAAATCAAGCAATACTTACAAAATAAAGTTAGTAAAAAAAAGATTGTTTTTATCCTACTCTTTACTATGTTTGTGCTTAACTATAATTCGAACAAAAACATGTCTGAAATTTTCATTTACGGAGAAAAAGAGATCGATTATCTCAAAAAAGCTGATCCGGCGCTAAGTGCAGTTATCGATGAGATAGGACTAATAGAGCGGAGTGTTATTCCAGACTTATTTACATCATTGGTTAACTCAATAGTTGGCCAACAAATCTCTACAAAAGCTGCTGATACAGTTTGGGGTCGTGTAATGGAGAAGTTTGGAGTTATCAGTCCCGAAACATTTCACAACGCCCCTTTGGATGAGATACAACAATGTGGTATGTCAATGCGCAAAGCAAATTACATAAAAGATACAGCAACGAAAATATTTTCTGGAGAGTTTAATATCGAAGAGTTATATGAATTATCCGACGAAGAGGTAATTAAAAAACTCTGTGAGTTGAATGGAATTGGAGTATGGACTGCTGAGATGACATTGATTTTTTGCATGCAGCGTCCCAATGTGATGAGTTGGGGAGATTTGGGTATTCAGCGCGGATTGCGAATGTTGCACCGTCATAAGAAAATAGATAAAAAGCTATTTCAAAAATACAAGTGTTTATATTCTCCTTATGCATCTGTTGCATCGCTCTACTTGTGGGAAATTGGAGGAGGTGCAAGTAACTTAGAAGACCCTGCATCTAAACCCGTTAATAAAATAAAGTAATCATATTCCATTAATCAAGGATATAGGACAAGTTAACTCGATGATAAATACGAATCATTATATTTGTGTTTATCCAATGTTCAAAATATGTAATAAAGTATGCGGCATTTTCTGATTAGTTTATTATCGATTATTAGCTTGTATGCTTGCCATCCAAAGCAGAGCAAACCTGATAATAATCTAATTGAATATGCTAAAGAAAGCCTACCACCGTCTATAGAAAATTATTCAAAAGTTGAATCTGACACGATAATTATCGATAGTCGTTACACATTTGATGAATCATTAAAGGGATCAAATGCTCCTCAAGCAATTATTGACCAATTGAAGTTGATTGATGTGACCTATATCTCTACTGATGAGAAACTACATCAAGGGCAAATTCTAACAAATAAAAGATTAGTTGACGATCTACTTGAACTCTTCGATTTTATGTTAGACCAGGGGTTTGTAATAGAAAAAGCAATCCCCGTAGTGGCTTACAATTGGAGCGATAGCCTCTCAATGGGTGATAACAATACATATAGCTTTTGCTATCGCAACATCTCATATTCAAATCATGCTAAGGGACTAGCAATCGACATAAACCCTCGATTCAATCCATTGAGATGGAAAAACAGAAACTTACCTAATGAACCCCAAGGTGCCGTTTTAGATACAACAGTTAATGGCACACTGCATCCCGAACACTTCGTTGTGAAAGAATTTAGAAGACGCGGTTTCCGTTGGGGACACACGTTTAGTAAGTATTGGGATGATCATCATTTTGAGAGAAGATGATTTAAGAAGTAGAAGATAAACTCACAATAATGTTTTTTTGTATCATAAGAAAACAAGACATATAGAATATGTCAATCCTTGTAGGATAAGGAGTAATTGTTGTAGGAATGTCTTTAAATTAATGCGGTGTAAAAAATAAAAAAGCACCAATCAATAATTATTGAAAAGTGCTTTATTAATTAACGTGATCCGACTAGGATTCGAACCTAGGACCTACAGCTTAGAAGGCTGTTGCTCTATCCAGCTGAGCTACCGGACCATGTTTCTTTTGAGTCTGCAAAAATAGTGTAATTATTAGTATAAAAAAAATAATTCACATAGTTTTGACTCAACAATAAGAAACTAATTAAGAAAACGGAGCAGCGTTGAAATAATACTAAAGTACTCCTTGAGCCATAATTGCTTTAGCAACTTTCATAAAACCTGCAATGTTGGCACCTTTCACATAGTTTATATAACCATCAGGTTCAGTACCATATTTCACACAATTGTCATGTATATTACACATAATCCATTTCAACTTTTCGTCAACTTGCTCTGCTGGCCAGCTATATCTTTCCGAGTTTTGACTCATTTCTAATCCAGAAACTGACACACCTCCTGCATTTGCAGCTTTACCTGGAGCAAAAATAATTCTGTTTTTATGAAATAGATGAACAGCCTCTGATGTACAAGGCATATTAGCACCTTCGGAAACAGCTATTACTCCATTTGAAATAAGGTTTTGTGCATCAGTTTCATTTATTTCGTTTTGTGTGGCAGAAGGTAATGCAATATCTCCCTTTTCAATCCAAGGTCTTCCTCCTGCTACGTATTTGCAACCATATTCATCGGCATACTCACTAATACGCCCACGATAGAGATTTTTCAACTCCTTTATATAAGCAAGTTTTTCTGTAGTTATACCTTCAGAATCATAAATGTATCCATCTGAATCAGATAGCGATACTGGTATTGCTCCAAGTTCAATTAATTTTTCGCAGGTATATTGTGCAACATTTCCTGAGCCCGAAACAAGACATTTTTTCCCTTTTAAATCAATATCCTGCCTTTTAAGCATTTCGTTTAAGAAATAGACATTTCCATATCCAGTAGCTTCTGGCCGAATGAGCGAACCTCCAAATTCAAAGCCTTTGCCTGTAAAAGCTCCTGTAAACTCTTCAGATAGTTTTTTATATTTCCCAAACATGTATGCAACTTCACGACCACCAACACCTATATCACCAGCAGGGACATCTGTATTTGCACCAATATTGCGCCACAGACCTTCAACAAAAGCTTGACAGAAGCGCATAACCTCACCGTCAGATCTTCCTCGCGGTGAAAAATCAGAACCACCCTTACCACCACCCATAGGTAACGTTGTCAATGCATTTTTGAAAGTTTGTTCGAATGCTAAGAACTTAAGAATGGAGAGAGAAACTGATGAATGGAAGCGAATGCCTCCTTTATAAGGACCAATAGCATTGTTGTGCTGTACTCTATACCCCATATTAGTGTGTACATTGCCCTTATCATCAACCCATGTAACTCTAAAAGAAATTATCTTATCAGGAATAATCAAACGTTCGATTAAATTGGCTCTTTCAAACTCGGGATGTTGATTGTAGATTTCTGCTATCGATTCCAATACTTCTTCAATTGCTTGATAGTATTCTGGCTCGTTTGGGAAACGACTTTTAATTTGGCTAATAACCTCTGATGTTTTCATTTGAAATTGTAAAAATAAAGAATTTACTCTTATTAAAATGACATGCAAAAATACATATTAATTTTTAATTGAAACCATTTATGTATAAAAAATATCATTTAGATTGTAAAAGGGTTATTTTCTTAGAGTTTTGTAAATAGGAATAAATACAATTATGCCTGACATAATAATTGATACAATATTTGTTGTTGTAATCTTTTGAGAGTTTATTAAAATAAAGGCTACAAGAAAGATCCATAGTAAAACTATGAATCCCATTTGTATTGGGGTTAGCTTTTTTCGTGCCATAAACTGATATATCTTTTTTTGGTTGATTACAAATATACGAAAAGTGGTGTCTGAAAAGATTAATTCATTTAAAAAGATATTTAGACATAAAAAAAGCGTTTAACTTTAAGGTAAACTCACCTTAAAGTTAAACGCCAATAATTATAATAGCTTATGACACTTTTTGGTTAATCACCACATGATTAAATTAGTTCAACCATAGGACTCCCTGTTTGTACAAAGCTACTCTCTTCTACTAATATTTTACTTACTGTTCCTGAAACTTCGGCTATAATATCGTTTTCCATTTTCATGGCTTCTAATATTAAAATAGTTTCTCCTTTTTCAACTTTGTCACCAACTTTTACATTCACTTTGAGAATATTACCAGGCATAGGACTTTCTATAACCTCTTTTGCCACTTGAGTTGGTTCTGCTACTAGTGTTGTGTCCGTATCTAAAGTTTCTTGTTTTTCTATAGTTTTATTTGTGGTTTCATATTGCTCTTTGCGTTTATTCTTCAAATATGTCAAACCCACAGCAGGGAATAACTCAAGAAGCAACTCATCCTTTTCATTTTGAGCAACCTTTACACCCCCGTATTCATGAAGTGTTGGATTTTCTTGCCTTTCATATTTAGATGTATCATAAGGAGTCTCTTCTCTTGTTCCAACAATTTGCAATCTAAATTCAGGATCAATAGGAACAGGTGTTGTTCCATATTCGCCCTTCACTAGGGCTACAAATTGATTTGATGGATTTGCATATTTCTCACGACCACTCTTTAAATTAAGAGCGGAAGCAACAGCTTGTGCCCCTACAATCTGACTAGTTGGTGTAACCAATGGAGGCAATCCAGCATCTAATCTTACACTTGGAATTAATTTCATTGCATCCTCCAAAATGTCAAGTGAATTATATTGCTTTAATTGAGCAACCATATTTGTGTACATACCACCAGGTATTTCAGCATTCTTTACTAATTCATCTGGTTTTGGAAAATTGAAGTAATCTTCAATTGCATGACATGCATCTAATAAAGCCTCTTCATCAGAGTTTCTTACAGCTTCTATAGCAACATCAAATTTTTCATCTATTTCTGCAGGGATAGAATCAATAAGCGGATTGAATGGATTTGGAATTTGTTGGCTTACATCAAAGTCTTTCAACTCTTTACGAATGCCTAAAAGCTCATTATTTATTTTTGCAACAGCTTCCATATTTACATCCATCTCTATTTCTAGTTTTTTACAAAAAATATAAACTAACTCAAGAGCGGGTGCTGCAGGTCCTCCTGCAAAGTTCCATATAACTGTATCAACGATATCAACGCCATGCATTATAGCTGTTAACACAGCACCCAGACCGAATCCAGGAGTACAATGAGTATGAAAATCGATAGGACCATCTATCTCTTTTTTTAATAACGAAACCAAACTCGCAACACGAGATGGAGGTATTAATCCACTCATATCTTTTATTGTAATCATGTCCGCTCCAAGAGCTTTCATTTCCTTTGCTTTGTTTACAAAATATTCATCCGTAAATACATTAGTATAGATTGGTTTTGCGGATTCGTCACTCTTTAGAAAAGAAAAGAGTCCACTTTTTTTCTTTTTTTCAATAGGCTCATCAAATTTTGGATCTACAGTATAACAAACAGCACAATCTGCTAGTCCACCATATTTTTTTATGTATTTTACGCTCGCCTTAATATTGTCTACATCATTAAGTGCATCAAAGATTCGCATGATATCTAATCCCGATTCAACTGAGTTTTTGAAAAATCCATCAATTATTTCATCCGTATAAGGAGCATAACCAAAAAGATTTCTTCCCCTAGAAAGTGCTGTTAACTTTGAAACATTACCTACACCTTTCTTAATTTTTTCGAGTCTATCCCAAGGGTTTTCATTTAAATAGCGCATAACTGAGTCGGGGACAGCTCCTCCCCATACTTCCATTGCATAAAAATTTGCATCTTTGTAAAAAGATAAAACCTTATCAACTTGAGATTGATTCATACGTGTCGCAAATGCTGATTGCTGTCCATCTCTTAATGTAAGATCTCGTATTAAAAGCTTTTGTTTCATAATGATTTTTTATCTGTAGGTAAAATTTGAAATATTCATTTTGTTTTTTTATTTCTATATCATAATAAAACAATACAATTGTCTTTTTGTTTTTTGATTGCTATAAATAGTAAATTTAATCCACTCAATAAAAAAATCATTAACTATGTATTGACATAAAAAAACGGAATTACATTTTAATGAATTCCGTTTTTAGTATTTTTTTAGTCTTATATACTAATATCTTTTTTGATAACCTTTTCGTTTAGGTCGTCTTTCTTTTCTATTGAAGTTGCCTCCCTCCGATTTGCTATCTGCAGAATCTTGTGCTACTTCAACTACTAGTTTTCTATCCTCTACAAATAAACCCTGAAATGTATTTACAACTTTTTTTGCTTCTCCTTCAGGCACTTCGAAAAAAGAGAAGTTTTTCAATAGGTCTATTTTTCCAATACGTACTTTATCAGTAACATGATCATTAATAAATCCCATTAAATTGGCAGGATTAGCACCATCCATTTTTCCAAGATTTATAAAGATACGTGTATAGCCTTTCTCAGCTCTATTCCCTCCACTTCTTCTATTAGAAGATCTTCTTTCACCTCTACGCTCATCATTATCTCTTCTAGAAGAGTTTGCAGATGGTTCAATAATTTCCTCTGCATTATGATAGTATTCAATTAAGCGATTAAATTCTAAAGAAACGATTCGCTTAATAATATCTTCTTTTTCTAACCAATCTAGCTTTCTAAAAATTGAAGGGAGTAAACGTTCTATTTCACTCTCATTTACTTTTACTTTTTCAATTTTATCAACTAAATTAAAGAGTTGTTTTTCACAAATAACATCTCCTGTTGGAAGAGAACGTTTCTCAAATTGTTTGTTTATGTTTCTTTCAAACTGAGCTATTTTACCTTTTTCCTTTATATGTATTATTGAAATTGATGTTCCATTTTTCCCAGCACGTCCTGTACGTCCACTTCTATGAGTATAACTTTCAACATCATCTGGCAAACCATAGTTAATTACGTGAGTAACATCATCTACATCTAAGCCTCTTGCAGCTACATCGGTCGCAACAAGAAACTGTAAGTTTTTGCCTCTAAACTTACCCATTACTAAATCTCGCTGACTTTGAGAAAGTTCTCCATGTAACGAGTCGGCATCATAACCATCACTAATAAGTTTGTCTGCAATTTCTTGTGTTTCACGTCTTGTGCGACAAAATATAATAGAGTAGATGTTTGGATAATAATCAGCAATTCTTTTTAGGGCAAGATATTTATCTCGTGCTGTAACCATGTAATATACATGCTTGACATTTAATGCACCTTCGTTTTTACGACCAATCACAATTTCAGTAGGATTATCCATGTACTTCTTTGTAATTTTTGCAATTTCAGTTGGCATTGTTGCTGAAAACAACAACATGCTTCTGTCTTTTGGAACACGAGAAAGAATATCATCAATACTTTCAGTGAATCCCATATTAAGCATTTCATCTGCTTCGTCAAGAACAATGGTATGTACCAGATCAAGTGACATTACTTTTCTATTTAGTAAATCTATCAATCGACCTGGAGTAGCTACAATAATTTGAACTCCACGTTTCAATGCACGAATTTGACTATCTATACTAGAGCCACCATATACAGGTAATACCTTTACATCGTTAACATATTTAGAATAGTCATTTAAATCAGCAGATAATTGGAGACAAAGTTCTCTTGTAGGACACAGAACAAGTGCCTGTGGTGCTTTTTGCTTAGCATTAATTTTTTGAATAATTGGAAGCCCAAATGCGGCAGTTTTGCGAGTACCGGTTTGTGCAAGTGCAATGATATCGCGGGTTTTAGCCAATAATAAAGGAATTACTTCTTCCTGAACTGGCATGGGTTGTTCAAAACCCAATTCATGTATTGCTTTAATAATTTCTGAAGCAACACCAAGTTGTTCGAATGTTTTCATCTTTTTTTGTTGTATAATAATATGATGGCAGCCAACATTCTTCTCTTAACCCCCACAACAAACGACAATTAAAAAGATGAGAGAAAAAATTGAATACCTTAATTGATTGATTTTAAATAAAAAGTGATTTGTTAAATGATACCCTAAGTTTAATAAAGGAAAGAATTAAAAGTTAGGAGGAAATATAAATGGAATTATTAACAAAAAAAATTAATCTTTCTATTATTTCTAAATCTTTATGTGTGCGCTGCCATTCTTACGTCGACAATGGTGGAGCCAGTCAGGATCGAACTGACGACCCCCTGCTTGCAAAGCAGGTGCTCTCCCAGCTGAGCTATGGCCCCAAGTGATTCA
>SMEQ01000712.1_pt1 | contig 10215 bp, 10 predicted proteins | sample 2456281 | NCBI WGS metagenome assembly SMEQ01 (sample SAMN10132596, study PRJNA489261) | soil metagenome | isolation source: day1 antibiotic-loamy sand soil ammended with raw manure from dairy cow... | place: USA | collected 2015-04-01 | reverse complement strand
GATTTTGAAATGTTTCCAGATCAGCATTGTATTAAAACGAAAGAGATATTGGAGCAAGAGCATGTAAATCCAGAATTGATAAGAGCCATAATGAGCCATGCATATGGTATGCGGAGCAACACCCTACCTGAGCATACGATGGAAAAAGTGTTGTATGCTACTGATGAACTTACGGGTTTGATTGGGGCAACAGTGCTAATGCGACCTAGCAAAAGCACGCTCGATCTGAAGGTGTCGTCGGTGAAAAAGAAGTTTAAAGATAAGAAGTTTGCAGCAGGCTGTTCGCGCGATGTGATTGCTGATGGTGCCGACATGTTAGGGTGGGATCTTGATCATTTGATAGCGGAAACCATTAAGGCTATGCAAGAAATGGAAATTGAAAATTCAAAAAATTAAACAATCCGCTTGCTCTCAATTGCTTTCACCCATTCTTTGTTCTTTTTACAAAAAGGACATTTTCCACCTTTTCCTTCAGCGAGAGTCAAAGTAAAACCACACAAACTACATGCATATATGTCTTCAACTTTTATTGTCTCCGATTTTTTAGACCATTCTTTAGGCCAAATGGGGAGTCCATGTTTGACATCAATGTCTTCATAGAATAGTATGCTTACATGTCCATTAGTTTCTAATATAGCCTCTTTCACTTGTCCTAAATGTTCAATATTCAATACTCTAAGTTCTGCAAAAAACTCATCCATGGCTAAATCTGTGTGATTAATAGATTCTAAAGCTGCATGTCCATTGTGAATTATATAAATAGCTTTACCTTCTAAAAAAGATTCAATTTTTTCTGATTTTGTAATTAAGTAGGTAATAATTTTATAGCTTATGAGTACTACTATAAATACAACAGTTGCCTGAAGTATTCCTATCTCTTTGTATATCATTGGATCGCCTGCTGCAGAACCTAAGGCAATTATCATAACAATTTCGAAAATTGATAATTGTTTAATACTTCTTTTACCTGTAAGTCTCAGTAAAATAAGAACTAAGATGAACATTATAAAGGAGCGAAATGCAATTTCAAGTAGAAAAAAAATTCCTTCCTTACCAACAAGTAATTCATACCAATTCATATGATATTATCCATTAAGAATGAATCCTCCATTAGGGTGTAATGTTTGTCCAGTGAGATAGGAGGAATCATCACAAGCAAAAAACAAGAAACAAGGAGCTACTTCATTGGGTTGACCAGCTCTCCCCATAGGAGTGTCACTACCAAATTTTGCAACTTGTTCTTCATCAAAAGAAGAAGCAATTAATGGAGTCCAGATTGGTCCAGGTGCAACAGCATTAACACGTATTCCTTTTTTAACAAGGCTTTGAGACAAGCTACGTGTAAAAGCTAAGATTGATCCTTTTGTGGCAGCGTAATCCATTAAATGATCGCTACCTCTATAGGCGGTAATGGAAGTAGTATTAACAATAGTATTACCTTTCTTTAAATGTGGAACAGTAAACTTTGACATCCAAAAGCAAGAGTAGAAATTGATTTCAAATGTTTTCTTTAATTCTTTTGTTGAAATATCTTCAATAGTATCATTTTCCCAATGCATTCCTGCATTGTTTATAAGGATATCAATTTTATTATATTCTTTGAGAGTTTTTTCAACTGCTTTTTCACAATTTATCTCTTTAGAGATGTCAGTCTTTATGAGCAAACATTTCTGTCCTTCATTCTCTACGTCTTTTTTTGTATCATTGGCATCTTCGTCTTCACTCAGATATACTATTGCAATATCTGCACCTTCACGTGCAAAAAGTATAGCTGTTGCTTTGCCTATCCCACTATCTCCACCTGTAATTAATGCTACTTTTCCTTTTAATTTATCGCTACCTTTGCTTTTAGGATTGTGGTCGGGTTCAGGATGTAAATTTGTTTCTTTACCAGGGCGGCTCTGTTTTTGGTTTGGTCTAATTTTTTCTTTTTCTGCCATAATATTCTATTATTAGTTACACTTTTTGAATATATAGTGTATAACAAATAGAAATCTAATTTTGTTATTGGATAGAATTCAATTATTCAAAAAAAATATCTTGAAAGTGTGCGCTAATATACATTTAATGACTTATTCATATAAAGCTATTCTGAGTTCAATGCTTTAGAATATGCCGTTATCACTCTTTCTCTAGCAAATTTGTGTTCCACAATAGGTTTAGGGTATTTGCTCGTTCCCAATTCGGGAACCCACTTTTTTATATATGTAAGGTCTTTATCAAACTTTTCTGTTTGTGCCGATGGACTAAACACTCTGAAATAGGGAGCTGCATCGCATCCACTAGCTGCAACCCATTGCCAGTTTCCATTATTTGCCGACAGGTCATAATCGTCGAGTTTCTTGGCAAAGTAAGCTTCTCCCCAAGACCAATCTATGAGTAAATGCTTGCATAAAAAACTCGCAGTAATCATTCGTACTCGGTTGTGCATGAATCCTGTTTGGTTTAGTTCTCGCATTCCAGCATCAACAATGGGATAACCTGTTTTCCCTTCACACCATCTTTGGAAACCTTCTTCGTCAATACGCCATTCAATATACTCGTATTTTGATTTGAAAGGCTTATTTTCAACATGCGGGAAATGATATAGTATTTGCATATAAAATTCTCTCCAAATCAATTCTCCCAACCAAGTTTGATTGTGTTGAAGAGCAAAAGCAACACATTTGCGAATACTTATTGTGCCAAATCGCAATGCTGTAGCCAGTCTTGTTGTGCCTTGCACTGCCGGATAATCTCTCTGTTTGTCGTAGTCATCTATAATCCGAGTATTCAATTGTGGGGTAGTATAGATTATGTTAGTCTTCTCAAAACCAATGTCTTCTAACGAGAGAATGTCTGAATTGCTTACGTGTAATAGATTTTGATAGTTGGGACTATATGTTTGATAATCGTCAGCATTTATCTTTTCTTTCCATCTTTTAGAGTAAGGTGTGAAAACAATATAGGGGGTATTGTCTTTTTTAAGAATCTCATTTTTGTCAAAAATAACTTGATCCTTGTAGGCTTTAAAAGGAATGTTCTTTGCTTTAAAGAAGTTGAATATTTCAGTATCTCTCTCTATGGCTTTTGGCTCGTAATCGCGATTGCAGAAAACAGCCTGAATGTCATACTCTTCTTGCAAGGATTTAAAAATATCAAACGGTTTGCCGTGAAAAGTTTTCAGGACAGAATTGTACGTTTTTAGTTTTTCATCAATCGCTGTTAGTGCTTGATGAATGTAATCTACTCTGCGGTCGTTCTTGTTTTCCAGCTTATTTAAAATATCGGTGTCAAAGATAAAAAGGGGTAATACGGGATGACCTGATTCAAGAGCGTTGTATAATCCCACATTGTCTTCTATACGCAAATCGCGTCTGAACCAAAATATGGAGATTTTATTTTTCATTTTCAAATGGACTTATTTTATTGTGTTCTACCCAAATAAGCTTAGAAGTGTCGTAGCCAACATCTTGTGCTATTTTGAGATACTCCAATTTAATATTTTCAGGAATTGATTTCTCCCTCGACAGTATCCATAAATACTTGAGGCTTTTTCCTGCAACCAAGGCATACTTATAATTCTCATCTAAGGCTATCACATTGTAACCTGAATAAAAAGGACCAAAGAAACTTACTTTTAAAGTTGCACTGTTTTTATCGTCTCTGAATTTTGCAACGCCTTCAGCCGAAACCCATTTTTCTTTTTTGAAATTATAGCCACTGTTGACAACTTTCACATTTTGCTTATCGTTAAGGCTATATTGAGCCATAACATTATCTAAATCTTTCTCGAATCGGAAATCGAATCGGGCTATTTCATACCATGATCCTAAATACTTGTTGATATCAAAATCCTGAACAGGTTTAGCTTTTTTAGGCATGGATGCACAAGACGACAGTATGGCTGCAATTCCTATAGAAAGTATAGTTCCTGCAAATAGTTTATTTTTCATTTTAGTAATTTTACTTTGATTGATTGCTTTGATTAAAGGCCTTTTCTAAAAATTGAAAGCGATAATTAAATATTGACTCCAGTTTTTTCCTTACAAACAACCCATGGGCTATAGTTCCTAAGAAACCGAAGGGCAATTCATAGTCGACTGTGTCTTTTATCAATACACCCTTATCATTGGCTTCAAATTCGTGAAAGTGATTCCAATATTTATAAGGTCCTTTAGCTTGAAAGTCGGTAAAGCTTTTCTGAAACACCACATCTGTTATTATGGTTTTCCATTTCATCGGTATTTTTAAAAGAGGAGAAACAGTATATTCAATTTCCATCCCTTTATAAATTGTTTTATTGTCTGAGTCTGATGTCACCGTAAATCCCATATCTTTTGGTGTAATTTTTGATAGATTAAAAGGCGATGAGAAAAATTCCCAAGCTGTTTCTATATTGCAATCTATTTGTTGTTCTCTGTATAATTGATATCTCATAACCTTGTTATTTTTAAAAGTTAGTTAGTGTACAGATATAACAACTGAAATAAAACATTGTTGCTTTTGTTTAAACAAAAGAATAGTATATGCAACAAATATCGGAAGTATTATTGAAATAGGCAAGCCGAGAATGAGGAGAAGATCAACAATATTATGTGTAAATATCAATTTGTAAATATTAGAGCGTGTTTTTTTATAATTCATACAATAAAGCTGCAAAAACCAGTTGCAAATCAAATCCACAGCAGTTGATTGGACGTTTATGCCATGAAAATGGAATTCACGGTCGTGGAAATGTTTTGAATCGCTAATATGTTGTTTTTTTGAGAAAAGGTGGGATAAATATGCAGTAATTAAAAGAAAATGAGCCTAAGATGAAATAATGGTCTGATGAAATGAAAATACTACCTCGTAAATTGGATTGTCATGACAAAAATGTAGTAGAATAGGACAACAATAGGAAAATAAAGTGTTTCAGAACATTTTCCCCATTGTGGATGCGATTTTCATGAATTTAAAATCATTTTGTAGGAATGATATGATTAAAATAAAATAGTCCTCTTTTAATGAAAAAGAAGACTATTAATTATTTAAGAGTTATGAGTTAAGGAGTATAATTTTCTTTATGCTCCTGCAGCGTTTAGTTTTAATAATGCCAACTGCTTAGCATCAGTATACTCTTGCATTATTTGACCAATGGTTTCTTTTACTGACATAATTCTATCAGCTAAATAAGCTTTACTTCCAGCAAAAGAAAATCCTTCGTCCATGTTTCCTTGTGCAGCATTAAATAGAGCTGCAGCTATACAGAAAGGAGCTGTCTTGTAGTCGCAAGTTTTCAGGCATTTCCAAGGACAATTAACAGGCATTGTTTCTCCAGCTTGAATCTTCTTTACAAAAGTACTAGAAACAACTCTACCTGGTAGACCTACCGGGCTATCAATTAAGGTGATATCTTCTTCGGAAGCGCGAAGATAAGTTTGTTTGAATTCGTCAGAAACATCACATTCAGTTGTAGTAACAAAACGAGAGCCCATTTTCACAGCACTTGCGCCTGCTTCAAGCATGTCGTACATATCCTGACCTGAATATACACCACCAGCAGCAATTACTGGTATTTCAATATTGAAACGTTCTTCGAAAGGTTTCATTACTTCCACTGTCTCTTCAATAAGTTGGTGAAGAGGTTTTTGAACATTCAGCAGTTCATTCTTTTTGAAACCAACATGGCCACCAGCCATAGGACCTTCAATGACGATAGCATCGGGAACACAATTGTATTTGTCGGCCCAATAATTGAAAATAACCCGTGCTGCACGTGCAGAAGATACTTTAGGCACAAATTTTGTAGTACATCCTTCGGGCATTTCAGGCTTTTTCAAGAATAAGCCTGCTCCTATAAATACTACATCTACATTTTCTTCTAATGCTATTTTGAGCAAGTCGTCGAAGTCTGATATTGCCATCATGATGTTTACACCAATGATGCCGTCAGATTTTTCACGCGCTTTTCTTATTTCTTTTACCAATGCTATTTTGTTGGATTGGCGAAACTTTTTTCTATAATTTGGTTCCAACATACCTATACCTACAGCAGATATCACACCGATACCTCCTTCGTTGGCAACTGCCGACGCTAATCCTGAAAGCGACACGCATATTCCCATTCCTCCTTGTATGATGGGCAACTTTGGAATTAAGCCACCTATGTTTAATCTTCTCATTTTGAGTTATCTTTTTTAAAAAGTGTTGTTATGAAATTACTTTATTCTTGGGATGATTTAAAATGTCAACCCTTGCTTATTTTCTATTTGTCATTGTCTTATCACCAAAGACAAATAGAGTAATAATTTTCTTGCGTACACTCATTCAAGACGACCCTCTCTACAGGAAGAGTGTAAAATGTAGCGCAGCTCAATCATATACTGACAGTTTGCTATCAATAGTAGAACAAAGGTAACATAATGTTTGTTCTACGATTCTCTATTTACTATAAAAAATCATTCAAAATGAACAGCATTAGTTAAGTAGTTGAAAACTATGTGAGTTTCATTTTGTCAAAATTCGTAATTATATTAGAAACATCTTTTTCTTTGATAAAAAGAAGTTTTTTGTTACTTTTACCAATTCTTGAAAAGAGTAGGGTAGAAATGAATGATAACGAAAAGAAAGTAGTAAAGAAAATGATAACTTTGTATTGTAAATCAAAACACAATACGAAAGGTGATTTATGTGATAGTTGTAGCGAACTGAATGAATATGCTTTTGCACGATTGGAACGTTGTCCTTTTGGAAACGAAAAGCCAACGTGTGGGAGTTGCTCAATACATTGTTATAAACCTGAAAAGAAAGAGCAAATCAAAAAAGTTATGCAATTTGCAGGACCTCGTATGTTGCTGTTGAGCCCCATAGTTACATTGCAACATTTTTATAAAGAGTACAAGCGCAAAAGACTTTATGGCTAAGCCTCATTAAAAAATAAATTGTTCTTTGCATTAAAAGATAGAAAATTAAAACCATGTCAATAATAAATGAAACTACTGTATTGTCTGAAGTTCTTGCCCAACATCACATGTTGATTCCAATCATTAATAGATTTGGAATTAAACTGGGAGTAGGGGATAAAACCATAGAGAATATTTGTGAAGAACAAGATTTGAATGTAGATTTTATTTTGACAATTCTGAATGTGTATTTAGACGATAAATATATTTCGGAAAAAAAATTGGCGCAATTTGACTTAGAACCAATAGCTAACTACTTCAACGAAACTATTCAAAACTACTTGCATTCACTTGTACCCAATATTGAGAAGCATTTACATGCATTCATAGCACTTAGCGAATCTAAAAACGATGAGTTAAAGGCTTTGCAGAAGGTGTTTTTCCAATTTAAGGAAGAGCTTGTTATGCATTTAGAGAAAGGGCTGAATCATACTGGCCCCTATCCGCACGAATTGCTAAGGGATATAAAGAGCATCTTGATTAAACATGTGTCGGGCAATTTTAATCAAAACTTATGCTACGCTGTAATCTTTTCAGTAGGAAGCTTAGAGAGTGATTTAATTATTCACAATCGTTTAAGAAATAGTATATTAAAACCTAAGCTAAACGAGCTGAATAGCTCAGATATTGGTTCGTTGCAACACATTATTACCAATGGAAACCATAAACCCACTAAAAAGAAACTATTAACAAAACGAGAAACAGAGATTTTAAGATTAATAGTGCGTGGCAACTTGAACAAACAAATAGCCGATCAATTAAATATTAGTTTAAATACTGTGTTGACCCATCGTAAGAATATACTCTCTAAAACAGGTATTAAAACTGTGTCGGGGCTTACACTTTATTGCATATCCAATGGGTTATTGTCACCCGATGAAGTAAAAATGAATTAGTTTATACCCAAAACAACCAAAACGAATCAATAATCTTATTCACTCTTTTTTAATGTATGAAAAGTAGAACGATCACTTTTATCTCTGTCTTTGCAGGCATTCTCTTGTTTGGGGTTTCCATGGTGATGATTGGCTCTGTATTGCCACTGCTGAAAATAAGATTGGGCTTATCTGATATTGTAGCAGGAGGCTTGTTCTCTATCTTACCATTTGGTTTACTCATTGGTTCTATTTATTTTGGACCGGTAAGCGACAAGTATGGCTATAGATGGGTTTTAGCTACTGCTTCATTGTTTTTAGCAATTGGATTCATAGGTATTGGCCACTCTTGGTCGTTGTGGTTGTTGCGTGTGTGCATTCTGTTTTTTGGTGTTGGCGGTGGTGTCATCAATGGAGCTACCAGTGCACTGATATCAGATTTGAGTAGCGACGACAAAAAGATTGCTAACTTAAATCTCCTTGGAGTTTTTTTTGGATTGGGTGCATTTTGTATGCCACTTGTTTTGAGCACACTCAACCAGAGCGATTATGTGACGGTGATAAACATTGTAGCAATCCTATGCATTTTAGTTGCAGCTTTATTTCTTTTCATTTCTTATCCAATTGCAGTAGAGAAAGAGAAGATATCTTTTAAGTTGATTCCTCTGTTTTTCAAGAACAAGGTGTTTTTAATAATCTGTTTCTTCTTGTTTTTCCAATCTGCTTTTGAAGCAATAATGAACAATTGGTCTGTCTCTTATTTTATGCAACAACTGCAGGTAGATCAAAAGCAAGCTCTTGTTGCACTCTCTTTTTTGGTGTTGGGGATGACATTGATGAGAGTTCTAACGGGTGGAGTTTTTAGAAATATCTCTACAAAGAACTTGTTGCGAATAGCCTTTGTTCTTTTGTCTGGAGGGGCTATTTGTCTCTTTATCCAATTGCCATCGTCCTATTACTTAAACACTTTCGGGTTGTTCCTAATTGGTGCAGGTCTTTCCCCTGGATTTCCTGTTATGCTGGGTCTTACTGGCAATATGTATAAAGAGATATCAGGCACAGCCTTTAGCTTTGTTATGCTTATAGCCCTTACTGGTAATATTGTTATCAATTACATAACAGGTGTAATGGTACAGTATTTTGGAGTACGCGTTTTTATATATGTAATTTTTGCAGAAATCATTCTCATGTTTATATTATACCTATTCATTCGGAAAGAGAAAAGGGTCTTGGCTTAAATAAATAGAGCTTTTCAATACTAATAATATGATTATATTTTTCAAATAACTCATAAACAGATATATTGCTATGATAGATTTAACTAAACTAACGTGGGGAGAGGTCAAAGAAAACAACTATGAAGTTGCTGTGCTGCCATGGGGCGCCATTGAACCGCACAATTATCACTTGCCTTATTTGACTGATGCTTATCTTTCGCACAGTATTTCATTAGCAAGTGCAAAGTTGGCTTTTGAGAAAGCTAACAAGCTATGCATGGTGATGCCCCCTATCTATCTCGGGTCGCAAAATCCTGGACAGTGGGACATGCCATTTTGCATACATACCAACTACGAAACACAAAAAGCCATTCTGACTGATATCGTTACATCGCTTCGTATTCAAGGTATTCATAAATTGCTTATTGTAAACGGACATGGAGGCAATACTTTTAAATCTATGATTCGTGACTTAGCAGTCAAAATGCCCGATTTCTTTATTATTGCTGCTGATTGGTTTTGCTGCTGATTGGTTTGGAATAGTTCCGAAGGAAGATTACTTTGAGCAGGAAATTGATGATCACGCAGGTGAGCAAGAAACTTCAGTTTTGATGCATTTTCATCCCGAATTGGTGAAGCTTGAGAAGGCTGGTAAAGGAACACCCAAGCCTTGGAAAATTCAATCTTTGAACGATAAAACAGCATGGGCTCCTCGCAACTGGCAACAAACAACAGATGATACTGGAATTGGTAATCCTGAAAAGTCGACCGCCAAAAAGGGAGAGAAATATGCAGAAGAGGTGACCAAAAGATTAGCTAAATTGTTGATTGAGCTTGCTGATAGGTAGGGGTATAGATAGTTTAATTTAATCCTTTTGTTTATTGTTGTTTGGGTAGCGTCAAACTCTTATATTAACCCAAAAAGAATTAATGCAAAGACTCTCTATAGGTATGAATATCTCCAACTGAAATATTGTGCATAAAAAGAATGTACTCTCTATTAATAGTGATTATAGCACTATATCACAAAAATTTTGTATCTTATGATGGCAGCAAAAGTAAGAATATATATGACTCCCTTTTGAAAGATTCCAAGCATACTTATAGCTTTGGAATAACAATCTTTTCTAAAAGCTTTTTAAAATGAACATTTTATATTATTTTTGTATGCAATGTTTTGGATACCAAACATAGTTC
>SMEQ01001531.1_pt1 | contig 10223 bp, 7 predicted proteins | sample 2456281 | NCBI WGS metagenome assembly SMEQ01 (sample SAMN10132596, study PRJNA489261) | soil metagenome | isolation source: day1 antibiotic-loamy sand soil ammended with raw manure from dairy cow... | place: USA | collected 2015-04-01 | reverse complement strand
GGGCAAGCTTACCACTCGCTCAACTTTACGCGGGTCGGCTCTGTAAACGCCGGCAACGTCTTTCCAAATAGTGGTTTGGCGGCTGTTTACTAAACTGCCAATAAGGGTTGCCGAATAGTCGCTACCATTACGGCCAAGCAGTAAGGTACGGCCGGTACCCGCTTCGGCACAAATAAAACCAGTTACAATAAAACGTGTGCCCGGATAGGGCGCAATACGCTCGAGCAGCGCGGCGCGGGAAGGGGCGGTATGAATAACTGGCTCGGCGGCGTCGTCGGCGGTTAAAAAAGTGCGGGCGTCGATATAGTCGGCCCTTGTGCCTTGGCGTTGTAAAAGTGCAGCCAATAAACGAGCCGACCACAATTCGCCGTAGGCGCACAATTCGGCCCGCTCAATATGTTCGCCACCAATAAGCCAACGCTGCCAACGGACAAAGTCTTGTTCAGATAAGGCGCGGCATACTTCAAGGGGCCGGCCAGCTAATAATTCGTCAATTAAGTCTTGTTGGTAGCGCTGTAACGAGTCGAGCAAGCTAGCTGCATATTCAGGATCATTTTCCCGCGCTTCAATAATAGCGATAATACGGTTAGTAGTGTCGCCAGCCGCAGAAACAATAACTAAGTCGCTGGTGCCCGCATGCTCAGTTACAATTCGTGCTACTCGGCGGTAACAATAAGCGTCGGCCAAACTACTACCGCCAAACTTATGCATATGCACTTCATCGGCAATGGTTTGAATGCGTTCAGGCGTAACATTTAAGGGAACTGCTGCTGTGCTCATGTTGTAACTCAACCACTTATATTGTTGTACCAACCTTCAGTACAGAATTATATTTTGCAATGTTTGGCATCATAACGAAACTTTTTTGCAATTGGAAGTTTAGATGGCTAAATGAATTCTCATCAGGCATAATCTTTGCCCATAAGATATAACTAAAAGGCGGGGTTTGCCGCCACATTTGCAAATATTTACTGGAGGTTTAACCAATGAAGTGGAATGGTGATTATATTTACCCTTATGCAGAGCATGGGAAAAAAGCCGAGCAAGTTAAAAAGGTAACCGTTTCTATTCCGCTGCGTGTGTTGAAAGTTCTAACCGACGAGCGTACTCGCAGGCAAGTGAATAACTTGCGTCATGCCACCAACAGCGAATTGTTATGCGAAGCGTTTTTGCATGCTTTCACGGGGCAGCCGTTGCCAACCGACGATGACTTGAAGAAAGATAATCCATACCGAGTGCCGGCACGGGTGCGGGAAATACTTCAGGCCCAGGGCATTGAAATTGGGCCTGAAGAGTTATTTGAAGACACTATGAACTTAGATACAGCCGAAGATTAATCGGCCATATAGTTCTTGGGTAAGTCAATGCGGGCAACGCCAGACGCTACCGCAGCTTCAGCCACAGCCCGCGCTACGCGCTGACACAAGCGTGGGTCCATTGGTTTAGGAATTATGTATTCGGGACCAAACTCCAGTTTGTCTATACCGGCCGAAACTAACACACTTTCTGGTACGGGCTCTTTTGCTAACTGGCGAATGGCTTCTACTGCGGCTATTTTCATTTCATCATTAATGGCGCTGGCGCGTACATCGAGTGCACCACGGAAAATAAATGGGAAGCAAAGTACGTTGTTTACTTGGTTTGGGTAGTCAGACCGCCCTGTTGCCATAATCACGTCGCTACGAGCTGCTCGCGCAACTTCCGGGCGGATTTCTGGATCAGGATTTGAACAGGCTAATACCACTGGGTTTGCTGCCATGAGGCGAAGGTCTTCAGCGGTTAATAAGTCAGGACCAGACACCCCTAAAAACACATCGGCGTGACGAATCACTTCTTCTAAGGTGCGTTTATCGGTGTTGTTGGCGAATAGCTGTTTATATTCATTCAGGTCGGTTCTGCGAGTGTGAATAACTCCTTTCGAATCGAGCATATAAATATTTTCGCGTTGGGCACCGCACTTAATCAGCAGCTCCATACAAGCGATAGCGGCAGCTCCTGCGCCCATACAAACAATTTGCACGTCGTTAATGGCTTTGTCGCAAATTTCTAGCGCGTTCAAAATGCCCGCTGCGGTAACGATGGCGGTACCATGTTGATCGTCGTGAAAAACAGGAATGTTGCAACGTTCAATAAGGGCTTTTTCAATTTCAAAGCATTCAGGTGCTTTAATGTCTTCTAAATTAATGCCACCAAAGGTTTCAGCAATATTGGCTACGGTATTAATGAAGTCTTGTGTGGTGCGGTGAGTCACTTCAATGTCGATGGCGTCTATGCCAGCAAAACGTTTAAATAATAACGCTTTACCTTCCATAACGGGTTTCGATGCTAAAGGGCCAAGATTTCCTAAGCCTAAAATAGCGGTGCCGTTACTGATCACGCCAACTAAGTTACCTTTGCCAGTATAACGGTAAGCGTCGTCTGGGTTTTCAGCAATTGCACGTACGGGCTCGGCAACCCCAGGGCTGTAAGCTAGGGCTAAATCCTTCGCGCTTTCAGCTGCAGTGGTAAGCTCAATGCTAATTTTACCTGGGCGTGGAAATTCGTGGTAATCAAGAGCCTGTTGTTTGAATGCGGCTTTAGGGTCTGTCATGAGCGTAGCAAGTCCTTAGGCGTTAAAAATAGATAAGCCCTTAGTGTAGGTACTTTTGGCGAAAAAACATATCATACCAATGCAGATATTGGTAAAGAGGCTATTTCTTGTCGGCATCCGGTGCGGTAACACTTGCGAGATGGGCCTCACCTCGGTATTGTAACTTCTTTGTTAACAGCCTGAAGCCGGCTGCAGATCGGCATTTTTTCTTTAACGTACGACATGAGTCAAATTAGGTGGAAGTAAACATGAAACATTGGAGCCAGTTTTGGCGTGCAAGCAGCTCGCTAAGTAGTTTTTCTGAAGGTGCTGCTGCGGAAGGCTATAGTGCCGAAGTCAAAGACTTCTGGGAAAACACAGTAAAAACCCTCGATGAAAAAGCCGTTATTGTCGATATTGGTACCGGTAATGGTGCGTTGGCGGTGTTATTAAACGACTATCGTAAAGCCGCAAAATTAAAGTGGCAGTTGCATGGCGTTGACGCGGCCGACATTGCCCCCAAAGACCTTGAAGAAGCGAATGAAAGTTTCAAAGGCCGTTTCGATGGCATCGAGTTTCACCCCAAAACCGATATGAGTGCAATGCCATTTGCAGACGCATCGGTTGACTGTGTGGTGAGCCAATTTGCATTTGAATATGGCGACGAAAGTGCCACATTTAAAGAAATTATGCGCATATTAAAACCCGGCGGGCGCTTTGTTATGATGGGCCACCATAAAAAATCGACGGTGCATAAATCAACGGAAACAGGTATTCAGGTGTTGCAGTATATTCTGCATGAAACACCCTTGTTTATTCAGGCGGAGCTATATTTACGCATTGCTAGCCAAGCTTTAAAAAGTATGGATATTAAAGGTTACCAAGCGACACAGGAAGGTCAGGCAACCGGTAAAACAGTCGAATGGTTACTGACTCATTTGCAAGACAAGTACAAGAAAGAAGACGAACAAATGTGGGTGGCAGACGTAGGCCGTCGAATTGTAAAATTAGTCAGTGAACTAAAAACAGCAGACGATGCGAATCAAGCGTTGCGTGAACTGAATATTCAATATCAACTGCTTACGGGTCATGTGTTACGTTTACAAGACATGACTGCAGCTTCAAAAACCGAAGCACAAGTAAAGAAACTGATAACTGCAGCGAAGAAAGAAAATGCTACGGGAGAATACGACACCATTTCGTTTGGCGACGAAGTATTTGCTTGGTTGCTAACCTTTGATAAAAGCGCAGCTTAAGTCGAATAGCAGTTCACACAAATAAAAAACGCCGCGAACAATATAACTTGTTTGCGGCGTTTTAATTTTACAGCGTGTTGCGGTACCCATTGCTGGGCCTAAGCAAAATAAGAACGACTTATTTAGACTTAAGTGAACCGAAACGTTGCTTGAACTTGTCTACACGTCCACCAGAATCTACGTTTTTCTGCTTACCAGTATAGAACGGGTGACACTCTGAACAAACGTCGATGTGCATGTCTGAACAACGGGTTGAACGAGTTTCGAATTTGTGTCCGCACGAGCATATTTCGGGCCGCATCGCCATCCGTGCTTTCCACGAACACCATACGTGTTTAAGTAGCATCGCTACCTTAGAATAAAATGAGCGCGGATCTTATATCAGCAACGCATAAGGATCAAGTGGCTTGTTATTCCTTTGTGCATTTCTTTCAATACGCTTAGCAGGTAGCATAGTGTGAGCTCACCTCGGGGACTAAACTCGTGTCGATAAGGTATGTACGCGTCGCGTTACCGGTGCCTATGCGCCAACTTTTTGATTATCGCCTGCCGGCAAGCGCAGCTTTGCCGAGCGTTGGGGCGCGTGTTCGGGTGCCTTTCGGGCAACGACAATTAATTGGCTTTGTATTGGCAACGAATGTCACGCCAGAAGTTGCTGAAAAACAGCTGAAAGATGTTATTGATGTGCTAGACACAGAGCCTTTGTGGCCAGTCAGTATGTGGGACTTGTTGCAGTGGGCGGCGCGTTATTATCATCACCCTATTGGCGACGTACTGAGCCATGCTGCACCGGGATTAGTGCGCCAAGGACAATTACCAAGCTACGCAACAACAACCCGTTATCAACTTACCGAACGTGGTCGTGAGCAAGAATTAAGTGCGCTTAATCGAGCGCCGCAACAACAACGCTTTATGGCGGCTTTGCAGCGGGGGGCAATGCATGCGGCTGGGGTACGAGCGTTAGACATTCCTAGCAGTACGTTGAAAAGCCTACTCGATAAAGGTTGGGTTAGTGCGGAACAATTAGAACTCAAGCCGAGCGCATGGCAGTGCGAAGGTGCTCACGGTGCATTAATATTAAATGAAGAGCAGGCCACCGCCGTTGGCGCCATGTTAGGGCCAATTGAACGCCGCGAAGCGAAAGTATGGCTGCTCGACGGGGTGACCGGCAGCGGCAAAACCGAAGTGTATTTGCAAGCTATGGAAACTGTATTGTTACGTGGCGAGCAAGTGGTGGTGTTAGTGCCCGAAATTGGCTTAACGCCACAAACGGTGGCCCGCTTTGAACAGCGTTTTCATGTTCCCATAGTGTCGTTACATTCAGGGTTAACCGACAGTGAGCGTTTACAATCGTGGTTACAGGCACGAGATGGTGGCGCTGCCATTATTATTGGCACCCGGTCGGCTATTTTTACACCCTGTAAAAAAATTGGCCTAATGATTCTTGACGAAGAACACGACAATTCGTTCAAACAACAAGATGGCTTTCGCTATAATGCACGCGACTTGGCCGTAAAACGGGCCTACCAAGAAGGTTTTGGTTTGATTTTAGGCTCCGCCACGCCCTCGCTCGAGTCGTTAGCGAATGCCAAAGCAGGGCGTTATCAGCACTTATTATTAAGTAACCGTGCCGGCGGGGCCAAGCTGGCCCACCATGCGGTGATTGATTTAAAGCAACAACGCTTACACCAAGGTTTGTCTGATCAGTTATTAACCACCATGGCCAAACATTTACAAGCAGGTAACCAAGTGCTGTTGTTTTTAAATCGCCGCGGTTATGCCAGTGCGCTGCTTTGCCACGAGTGTGGCTGGACCTCGGAATGCGAGCGTTGCCAAGCGAATATGACCTTGCACCAGCAAGAGCACATGCTGCAATGCCACCATTGTGGTAGCCAGCGTAGAGTTCCACGCCAATGCGGCGACTGTGGTAGTACGCAAATTATTTCACAAGGATTGGGCACCGAACAGCTAGAAGAAGCTATAGCTAAACACTTTCCAGGCTATCAAGCGCTGCGTATAGACCGCGACAGCACACGGAAAAAAGGCCAGTTAGAACAAGCCCTACAAGATGCAGCAAACGGTAAGTTCTCTATTTTAATTGGTACACAAATGCTCGCTAAGGGGCACCATTTTCCACATGTTACTTTAGTGTCATTGTTAGATGTAGACGGGGCTTTGTATAGCTCAGACTTTCGTGCTCCGGAGCGGTTAGCGCAATTATACTTACAGGTAGCGGGACGTGCTGGGCGGGAAGAAAAACCAGGCACGGTGGTACTACAAACGCACCACCCTGACCACCCGCTAATTCAAGAGCTTGTGAACAACGGTTATCGACACTTTGCTGAGGCAGCGCTGGAAGAACGGCAACAAGCCATGCTACCACCGTACGCAGCCATGGCCTTGTTGCGGGCTGAAGCGACGTCGCGAGACGACGCCGAAGCGGTATTAAAAGTGATGGCAAGCTATTTAAATCAGCATCCCGATGTGACCGTGATTGGCCCAATGTCGGCCCCTTTAGGGCGGCGAGCCGGTCGTTATAGATATCAATTATTACTGCACGCCGAACAACGTGCACCTTTGCATAGTTGGCTAAAACAGTTATTGCCAACCTTAGAAAAACTACCTGAAACACGTAAAGCACGTTGGTCGCTCGACATCGACCCGCAAGATTTCGCCTAACGGACGGTATTTTTTATGGCCAGTAACGATTAAACTAGGCTATTAATTTTCAAAACTTTATCTTTGAGTTGATTTTCACACACTTACATACGCATTCATTATACGAGGTATGGCCCGCGCCATGAGAGAACAAATTGAAGCCCTATTAACGATTGCAATTGAGACATTAATTGCAAATGGTACTTTGCCCGCTAACGTTACGCCACGCATTGTGTTGGACCGTCCGCGCGACAAAAGCCACGGCGACTTCGCAACCAACCTCGCATTAATGCTGGCAAAACCAGCAGGTTTAAACCCACGTGCTTTGGCCGAAGCTATTATTGCGGCGTTGCCAGACAACAGCTTGTTGGAAAAAAGCGATATTGCTGGCCCCGGGTTTATTAACTTTAGTATTAATAAAAGCCAATTGATTGATCAGTTGGAAGCTGCATGGGCCGATCCAAATTTGGGAGTGCCTATGGCGGTACAGCCTGACACGGTGGTGATCGATTATTCGTCGCCTAACCTAGCTAAAGAAATGCACGTGGGCCATTTGCGTTCGACGATTATTGGCGACGCAGTCGCCCGCACACTCAGTTTTCAAGGCCATAAAGTCATTCCACAAAATCATGTGGGTGACTGGGGTACGCAGTTCGGCATGTTGCTGGCGCATATGGAAGACGAGCTCAAAGAGCAAGCTTCTGAAACTTTGCAACTGGCCGACTTAGAAGTTTTTTATAAAGCCGCGAAAACTCGTTTTGACGAGGAAGAAGGTTTTGCCGATAGAGCGCGGCAGTTAGTGGTGAAGCTGCAAGGTGGTGACGCCTACTGCCTAAAGCTATGGCAAGTTTTTATTGATACCTCAATGAAGCACTGCCAAGCCGTGTATGACCGTTTAGGAGTTCAACTGACGCATACGGACGTTATGGCTGAAAGTGCTTATAACAATGAACTAGCTTCGATTGTTATCGATTTGCGGGAAAAGGGTTTGTTGGTGGAAGACCAAGGCGCCCAATGCGTATTTCTTGATGAGTTCAAAGGTAAAGAAGGCGAGCCACTGCCGGTGATTGTGCAGAAAAAAGATGGTGGCTATTTATATGCTACCACTGACTTAGCTGCGGTGCGTTACCGTACCGGTAGCTTGCAAGCGTCGCGTATTATTTATGTCACCGACGCCCGTCAAGCGTTGCACTTTGCACAAATATTCAGTGTCAGCCGCAAGGCTGGTTACGCGAACGACACTGTCAGCCTAGAACATTTAGGCTTTGGTATGGTGTTGGGCAAAGACGGCCGACCTTATAGAAGCCGTGACGGTGGGGTAACTAAATTAGCAGACTTATTGGACGAGGCAGAGCGCCGTGCGCTCGAACTTATTACTAGTAAAGGTTCGGAGCTGAGCACTGCAGAACAAGCTGATATCGCCCGCGTGGTAGGTATTGCCTCGGTAAAATATGCTGACTTATCGAAAAACCGCACCAGCGACTATATGTTTGACTGGGACACCATGCTGAGTTTCGAAGGCAACACCGCACCCTATTTGTTATATGCAAACACCCGAGTGAAAAGCGTGTTTCAGCGGGCTGACATAAATCCTGCGTCACTTACGGGCACTATCCAGTTAGCCACGGAACAAGATGAAGCACTCGCTAACAAGTTAGCTCGATTCCCTGAAATTATTGCTAGCGTGGGTAGCAAAGGCATGCCCCATTACTTATGTGGCTATTTATTTGAGTTGGCGGGCGCATTCTCGTCCTTTTATGAGGCCTGTCCAATTTTAAACGCCGACGATGAGGCACTAAAAGAAAGCCGCTTAAAGCTAGCGGCCTTAACGCAACGTACGCTTGAAAAAGGGTTGTCGTTACTTGGTATTGAAACCTTAGAGCGAATGTAAACAGTGGCAGTAGATTACGCGAAAAAGAAGCCGCCTAAACGCAGGGCGACCCCAAAAAAACGTCGCGTGGCGGCAGCTAAACCTAAAACCGGTGCAGTGCGCAATCAACGTGATCGCACAGTGTCGATACCGCGGTTAGTGGTCACGGCGGCGGCGCTTATGGTGTTTGTTGGGGTTTTATTTTTACTCAAGACACAAGACGTTGTGGCACCCGTTGAAAAATCGGTACAACAACAGCGTAATGAAGAGGCCTTACCTGCACTACCACAAGAACAGTGGAGCTATATTGAAGAGCTAGAAAACAAAAAAGTGGATGTTGTGGTGCCAGAACGGGCGGCGTCGCGGCCACGGCTTATTCAATGTGCGTCATTTCGGAATCAAAACGATGCCGATGAAATGCGTGCTAAAATTGCTTTTATGGGGCTCGAAGCGCAGGTACGAGCGACTGCTGGGGAAAAAGGTATGTGGTACCGAGTTATTTTGGGACCCTTTGAAAACCAACGAGCAGCACAATCCACAGCGCACAAACTTCAACGCGGCGGCATTCATAACTGCCAAATATGGAATTGGACCGACTAATTCTGCACTTTCATTTAATAAATTAAGCGGTTGGCCATTGAATTGTCCAGCCGCTGACCACATCTATACCCCTATGATTCACTGAAAACTTTAGCCCCCGAGCTAAAGTAGGAGTATTCCCCTATGACCACGATTGTGTCAGTTCGCCGCGGCGATAAGGTTGCCATTGGCGGCGACGGGCAAGTTTCATTAGGTAACACGGTAATGAAAGGCAATGCCCGCAAAGTTCGCCGTTTATATAAAGACCAAGTAATAGCAGGTTTTGCTGGCGGCACCGCAGACGCCTTTACCCTCTTTGAGCTGTTTGAAGCGAAACTAGAAAAACACCAAGGTAACCTAACTAAAGCGGCCGTTGAGCTTGCCAAAGACTGGCGTACCGACCGAATGCTCAGGCGATTAGAAGCGTTGTTGGCGGTTGCTGATAAAACCACGTCGCTAATTATTACGGGTAATGGCGACGTGGTGCAGCCTGAAGATGACCTCATTGCCATTGGCTCAGGTGGTCCTTTTGCCCAGTCGGCAGCACGTGCACTACTAGAAAATACAGATTTAGGCGCGATTGATATTGTCGAAAAAAGCTTAACTATCGCAGGCGACATTTGTGTATATACCAATAGTTTCCACACCATTGAAGTATTAGACGCCGAGCCTAGTAAGGAGTAATTATGTCAAATATGACACCGCGTGAAATAGTAGACGAATTGAATCGCCATATTATTGGCCAAGAAGACGCCAAGCGTGCAGTGGCAGTTGCGCTGCGTAACCGCTGGCGTCGAATGCAGCTCGACGAAGAGTTGCGCCAAGAAGTTACCCCAAAGAACATTTTAATGATTGGCCCTACGGGTGTGGGGAAAACGGAAATTGCTCGCCGCTTAGCTAAACTTGCCAACGCCCCTTTTATTAAGGTGGAAGCCACTAAATTTACTGAAGTAGGTTATGTGGGTAAGGAAGTAGAGTCGATTATTCGTGATCTAACCGATACCGCTGTGAAGCTCATGCGCAGTACTGAAATTGCGCGAGTACGCCACCGTGCTGAAGATGCGGCAGAAGACCGAATTCTAGATGCATTATTACCGCCAGCGAAAAAAACCTGGGCCAGCGATGAGCCAACCAGCGGTACTGAAGATCAAAGTGCTACCCGCCAAACGTTTCGAAAGAAGCTGCGTGAAGGCAGTCTAGACGAGAACGAAATTGAAGTGGACTTAGCCATGGCCAGCGTAGGCGTTGAAATTATGGCGCCCCCAGGCATGGAAGAAATGACCTCACAGTT
>SMEQ01000642.1_pt1 | contig 10235 bp, 8 predicted proteins | sample 2456281 | NCBI WGS metagenome assembly SMEQ01 (sample SAMN10132596, study PRJNA489261) | soil metagenome | isolation source: day1 antibiotic-loamy sand soil ammended with raw manure from dairy cow... | place: USA | collected 2015-04-01 | reverse complement strand
TTTCTAATCGATTGCTTGTCGGTAACCAAGCCAGTACTTGCAGAAAAACCAAAATATCCAGCGTAGTTGATCGGGGCAATTGTAGTCGTTAAAAACAAGGTGAATGCTGGATTCGGATTAAAAAAACTAGGCGGATTTTTCAACCAAACTTCCACTACTCCGTTGTCATATATAATCCTCGATTGAATGTAATTATTGCTGTGTATGAAGCCAAGAACACCAGCTCCAGAACCGCTATTATCCAATCTAACCATTGCTGGATCACATTCATCGTATCCGTTTGGACTGTTTAGAATTTGTATCGTAGGCGTTCTGACGTTGCATCCATTGTCCCACGTATCAAACGCAATCTTCAAACCGGCAGAGCTTGGTGGAATACCCAACACATTTCCAACTACCCAACCACTCGGTGCTTGATCCAAAAAACAAAATGCTAATCCATCTGCAGCACCACCATCAAATAATCTAAATTCAAACTCAACGGTGAACTTAGGACATAACCCTAGATCAACTGCCTTGTCGTAGTATATCGTGCCACTTTGGTTATAATCATTGGGAGTTAAAATAATTTCATTGTTATTCACAAGTGCAGAACCTGTTAAGTTCCATCCGGTTGTATTGACAGGGTTTCCTGTGAGTTCGCCAAAAATTGATGTTTGAGAAAAGGAGACAGATGTCATGCAACTCCATAAAAGAATGAAAGAAATAAGAGAGTGAAATTTCATTTGTAAAATTATTGTTTTGTTTTTCAGGAGATTGAAATGTAATACTTAGTCAATTAGTTAGTCCAATTCAAAGCGTTTCGTTTATGCATTTGAAATAGATTACTTTTTAGACGTTCAAAACCAGCAAAAGGTTGAGCGAATTTAAGAAAAAATTAGCCCTTAATCAATACAATCGTTGTGTGTCTCAATTAAACAAAACAAGTCTTTTCATTCACTTTTTCAGCTTTCTTTCCAAAAAACCACTCATTAACTTGAAAATTAATTTGTAAACTTGTACTAATTATCACATCTATGAAGTCAAAAACAACTCTTTTAGTTTTATTACTCCTCTTTCCTTTTTTCTCCATGAGTCAAAAGATGAGAATTTCAGGAAATGTTCACGACACGCTTGTCGACCAACCTCTTTCCAATGCACTGGCAACATTGATACGAATTAAAGACTCTGTTTTAGTCGATTTTCAACGTACTGGCAAAGATGGTAATTTTACATTTAACAACCTGGAAATTGACACTTTGCAATTGTTGGTATCTCACCCTAAATTTGGAGAGCGCGAATATTATTTTTTCGGAAGACCAGATAACGCTACCTTCGAATTGAAACGCATTTTTTTACCGCAAAAAACAGAAACCATTGACGAAATCACCATCTTCGCATACAAAGACCCCATTTATTACAAAGGGGACACTTTGGTTTATGTAGCTGATTCTTTTGCAACAAGACCCAACGCTGTAGTGGAGGATTTGTTAAAAAAACTACCAGGGATCTCCGTTGATAAAGATGGAAAAATAAAGTCACAAGGAAAAGAAATAGAACAAGTTTTGGTAGATGGAGATGAATTTTTTGGTGCTGATCCAACGATGGCTACTCGGAACCTTGCTGCCAAAGGAGTAGAGTCTGTTCAGGTGTATGAGAAGAAACGAGAAGATGCTTCCGAAGGCGATGAGACTATGCAAGTAATGGACTTGAAAATGAAAGACGACGCCAAGAAAGGATACTTTGGAAAAGCTTCGTTCGCAACAGACTTTAGAAAATTTTATGAAGGGGAGTTACTGGCTAATAATTTCAATAAAAAACAAAAAATATCGCTTTTTGTACTCACCTCAAACACCATGAAATCAAGCTTGAGTTGGCAAGATGCTTATAAATATGGGTTGGACAACCAAAGAGGTTTCACCTACAACTCAGAGACAGACGGTTGGGAATCAAACGGTTCTCGAAATAACGGTGTTGGAATTCCAACTACTTTTAAATCTGGAGTTTACTATGTTGATCAAGTATCTAAAAAATTAAAAATTGGAGCCAATTACTCCAATAGCTTCAATGCGTTAGAAACAGTAGAGAGCAATCGTTCTCAGTACTTCTTAAGCGACACGACTTATTTCAGTAATCAAGAAAAAGTAAACCGTTCAAAAAGCGAATCACACGAATTGAATTTATCTGTTAAATACGACATCGATTCGCTGACCACTTTGGAGATTGAGCCAAAACTAAAAATCAACAAAGCGACCGCAGATAACAAAGACCTGACAGATTTTATTGCAGAGGACAATGTCTTGACTCGTCAAACAAATGTCCAAAACACCAACGACGCAGAAGGTTTGAACTTTAAAACTCGAATTGGTCTGACTCGAAAGTTTAACAAGGAGAAAAGAGAATTGAAGATCATAAACAATTTTGTATATGATGAAAATAGTTCCGAAGGAAAACTATATACACGAGACTCCAATTATGAAAATCCGTTTTTGAACGACACCATCGACCAATTAAAAAATGCCAATTCAACCATTGTATCCAATATCTTCAATGCTACCTATGTAGAGCCGCTTTCGAAAAAGTTTAGACTGGAAATCGAATACGAATTATTCAACACTGAAAACGACCAAGAGCGAAAAACGTTTAACGCAAGCAACGGTATTTACAACGATTTGGACTCTAATTATTCCAACATTTTCAAAACAAAGAAAATGCAAAATCGACTGGGAACCTCCTTAATTTTCGAACATAAAAAACATTTTTTAGTTGCCGGAATTCGCTTTAGAAACGTGACCATTGAAAACATCAATGAAATTAACCAAAACACCATCAATCAAGACATTAACAGTATTTTGCCTCGACTGCGATACGTGTATAAGTTCTCACAAAACACCCGTCTTCGAGTTAACTACAACACCGCATCTAGTCAACCTTCTATCAATCAGTTGCAACCGGTTAACGACAACTCAAACCCCAATAGACTGGTCGTTGGAAACCCAGATTTACTTCCCAATTACACCCACCGAACAAACGTGACCTTCAACTCATACAAACCCATTTCAGGAACCTATTATGGAGTAAGTCTGAATAACAACATGACTCAAAATGATTTCTCTACGAGCGTGTTTTACGATGCACAAGGAAGAAGCGTCACCCAATCCATCAATACCAACGGAAGCATGTCGTCCAATTTTTATGCATGGGGAGGATTTCCTATTTACAAACAAGTTCTAAAATTAGAACCAAATTTGAACGGTGGGTATTATCAATATAAAAACTACATCAACAACCAAGAAAACACCACTTTGAATAAATTTGCTGGCGGTGGATTGGGAATCAATTTAGAACTAGACTCGTTGGAAATTGGTATTGGTTCAAACCTCAACTACAACATGCCAACAAGCAAAATCAACACGGCTCAAAACCAAGCCTACTTTTCGCAATCCTACGATGTTTATTTCAAATGGACCTTACCGTTTAAATTTGGAATTGAATCGGATGCTACCTATGTGATTAACTCCAAAAGAGCAGCTGGCTACAACATCGATTATTTAATTTGGAACGCAAGCCTTACGCGTGCTTTTGGAAAGATAGACAGTTGGGTGTTGGGGCTTACAGTCAATGACATCCTAAATCAAAATATCAATACCAACAGAAGCGTTTCTGCGGTCGTAACCACCGATAGTAAAACCAACATCATCGCCCGATATTTCATGGTCAAATTGACTTATATTTTTAACAGCACTAAAACCAAACAACAAGATGACAGTCATTTCTAAAGGAAAACACATCCTGACCATTGCTTTCCTGACCATTTTATTTCTTGGGAACAGTCAAATCACCACAGGAAAAATCACGTTTGAACGGAAAACAAATCTTTTTAAAAAATTCAAAGATCCACAAACTCAAAAATGGATTGGTGAAAAAAACAAATGGAAATACGAAGATTTTGAGCTATACTTCACCGATTCCATTTCTTTATTCATCCCTTCCGAGACTTCCGAAACTGATAAACTAAGCTGGACAACAAACAAAAATACCGTTTATCAAAACTTTGATTTAGGAGTTCGAAATTCACAGCTCAACTTGTTTGGAGAGAATTTCTACATTCAAGATTCCGTTCGACACAGAACATGGAAGATTACTGAAAATAGACGTACCATTGCCAAATTCAGCTGTCGACAAGCCATTTGGGTCATGGATGATTCGACACGAATCTACGCTTGGTATAGCGAAGAAATTATTCCTACCGTAGGACCAGAAACTTACAACGGATTACCAGGCGCGATTCTAGGTGTTGCTGCTGAAGATGGAAGAATTACGTATTTTGCAAAATCAGTTGAAGTCATGAAACCTAACTTTGACAAATTGACTCCTAAAATGAACTTAAACAAAGCCACTACAGACGAAGATTTAAGAACTAAAATGATGTCTAAATTTGGTTCAAAGCCAGAGTACATGCAACTCATTATTGATTTATTTATATGGTAATTGCAGTGAGGAGTTGACTTTCAGCTCAAATATGCTTCATATTCATCTAAAATAAACTTCATGTAAATATAAAAGAAATGAAATTTTCTTTTATATTTACAGCTACATGAAACAAAAAACAGCATGAAGTTACCGATTCCGTATATTTTGATTGCCGAAGATGATGAGGATGATCGCTTGATGCTAACAGCAGCTTTTCAAGATTCGAAAGTGAACGAAAAAATTATATTCGTTAATAACGGTGTTGAAGTTCTTCAATATTTTGAAAAAATAGAATCTGAAAACCAAATTCCCTATCCTTCTTTATTGGTTTTGGACCTCAACATGCCTAAAATAAATGGCAAGCAGGTGCTTTCAGAATTAAACCTCAAAAGTTATTTCAATCAATTCAACACCGTGATATTTTCTACCACGAGTTGTGAAAATGAAATCAAAAACTGCATCGAATTAGGTATTTCGAAATACTTTGTGAAACCTACTGGCTATAAAGCTTTACTGGATGTGGTGAATCAATTCTGTTTACTTGCCGGATTTTCTAAATCAGACCCCGTTAATTAATACGTTTCATTTTTCATTAAATATTCTTTCACGTAGTCTGAAACACCTTCTTCCAAGGTATGAAAACCTTTGTCGTAACCTGTATTCAGCAATTTACTCATGTTGGCTTCTGTGAAATATTGGTATTTATCTCGAATATCCATTGGCGTGTCCATAAAATCAATTCTCTCCTCTTTGCCCATCGCCTTAAAAGTGTTTTTAGCCAAATCTAAAAAGGTACGCGCAATCCCTGAACCCAAGTTATAGATTCCTGATTCCGGTTGTTTTTCCATCAAAAACAGGCACACTTCCACTACATCTTTTACATACACGAAATCGCGTAATTGTCCGCCATCGATATAATTTGGATTGTGCGAACGGAATAACTTCATTTGACCTTTTTCAGAAATCTGATTAAATGCATGAAAGATCACAGAAGCCATTCTTCCTTTGTGGTATTCGTTTGGTCCGTAAACGTTGAAGAATTTCAATCCAGCCCAAAATGGCGGTTGTTTTTCTTGTTTTAACGCCCAAACATCAAAGTCATGCTTAGAATCTCCGTACGGATTTAGCGGCTTTAAACTTGGAATGATGTCATGGTTGTCTTCGTAACCAAATTCACCCAAACCATAGGTTGCTGCAGAACTTGCATAAATCAATGGAATGGATTGATCCGAACAAAAATTCCAAAGCATTTTGGTGTAATTTAGGTTTAATTCGTCGAAAATCGCTTTGTCAAATTCCGTGGTATCAGTTCGTGCACCAATGTGGAAAATAACATCAATTTTTTCAGTTTGATTTTGCAACCAGGATTCAAAAACAGATCGCTCTACTTTTTCAGCAATGGATTTTCCTTTTAAATTTAAGTCTTTTTCAGTCTTTGAAAAATCATCCACTACCACTACATCTGAAAATCCAGCTTGGTTTAATCTTCCAACCAAACAACTTCCAATAAATCCTGCAGCACCTGTTACAATAATCATAATCTCTAATTTTGAATCACAAATATACGATTTTCATTGCTTTCATTTTGCAAATTAATTACAACAAGTTGTCATGTTATATAAATTAGTCACTTCTTGTTGATTTACCTTTTTATTTAAAATGATGACATCGTCAATTTTCCCAGTGAATTGTTTCCCAATAAACAAATCTCCAAAATCCTGTACCGCTGGAATACCAGCCATACAACCCCCAATCCCGTACGAAACACTTTGCAAATAGCCATTTCGATATATTTTCATTTCGCTTCCGGAAGTTGTAAATGTAGCAACTACGTGATGCCACTGATTGGTGCGCAGATTGATTTCATCTTGACAAACTACATTGTTGGATATGTTTTGATCCCACACCGAATTGGCTCTACCAAAAACAGCTCTTCGACAATCGTACAGTCCCACAGACCACTGTCCCATTCGATTTGGACAACTGAAACCATCACCACGCTGAATCAATCCTTCAAAATCACTTCCTGCTCTCGTCGTATCAAGCGGTTGATACCAAAGTGAAATTGAGAATTCCGATAACCCATTTAGAAAATTCGTGTTTGAAACAGAGAGAAATTCATTGGAAGCAGGCAGATTATCAAACAAAAAAGCACAATTCAAATTACCATTTCGATCTGACGTGGAACTAGCAGTACTTGAATTGATTAGATGATGGTTGTTTCCTGACAAATCATTCAACGATCCGCTTGAAAACGAATAAAACGCAAGGACATGATTTGAAATTGCTGTTGGAACACAGGGAACAGTTTTGTATTGATCTTTGCCACAGGACGCTAAAATTAGTAGCACCATACAAACCAACTTGATTTCTATTTTCATACAATTAAATTATATATTTCTCTACCATAACGGATTTGATGTTCACATGTTATTACATTTTTCAAGAAATGAACAAAGGGAATCTTTGATCGAATATTTTTAGAAATGATTTGAATGAAATAAAAAATGTACTTTTAAAAATCAAAATCAAGACTATTGGAAAATCGAGTAAACATCAGCAAAGCAGAACCAGCAGCATACAAAGCCATGTTGGAAATGGAGAAATATGCACAATCTTTACATCTACCCATTCTTTTGAAGGAAATGATTAAAATCAGATCTTCACAATTGAATGGCTGCGCCTATTGTTTAGACATGCACACTGAAGAAGCACTCGCTGCAGGTGAAAGCGCACGCCGTATTTTTGCACTTGCTGCTTGGAAGGAATCTCATTTATTCTCAGATGCTGAAAAAGCAGTTTTACAAGTAACGGAGGAAGTGACTTTGGTTTCTGAAAATGGAATTTCTGCAGCATCACAAGAAAAATTAAGAGCTTATTATTCTGAAAAGGAAATTGCTCAAATCATCATGCAGGTAATTGTAATCAATAGTTGGAATCGAATTGCAATTGCAGGGAACTTGATTTACAAGGATTAAATCTATCTTTTGAATAAATGCAGACACAATCGAAACCATAGAATAAACTATAATTATTCTGTCATTTCGTATTTTACAACTCTAAATCCAACACAAGGACTTGGGATATGATATCTTTCCCAAGTATGTTTTTTTCCATAGTGGGGAACACTAAACCACGAACCTCCTTTCGTCCAGCCAATTTCCTCGATTGTGTCGCCTGGAACAGCTATGAGTTCGGCAACATTACCGGACATATTGTACGTTCCCATTAAACTTGGATTAAAAGAATAAGAATACATGGGGCCTTCAATTTCTGAAATATATCCTTGATTTTTAAAGTCATCAAACCAAAAACGGTTATTTAATTGATCATACCTCCATTGCTCAGGACTTAATAAAGCAAAATTCCCCAACAATTGTTGTTTAGAGCCTTGACAACTATTGCTTCCCCATGAATAGGTTGAATCAGACCAATCTGTATTGTTAAATCCTTTAATCCATTCTTGTTCATTTGGGATTTTGTAAATGACATTTTTGGATGGTTCCACTTTATTCAACCATTGAATATACGCTAAAGCAGCCTTTTTACTTATGTTCACAACAGGATAGTCCCAATACGTTTCTTTAGCATATTCACCTGCCATTTTTACATAAAAGGGATTTGCAGAATCAATCTTTAACCATCCCGAATGATCGGGTTTATACAAGTTGTATTCTTCCAGCAACGAATCATTGCGCAATGAGTTTAAGAAATGGTTGTATTGTCTATTCGTTACTTCTGTTTGTGTAATGTAAACAACAATACTCACAAATTTATTGGTAACATCAATCGAATCATTTTTCTTATAATCATGCAGATACCATTTTATTGGTCCTTGCATATAAAGCGAATCCATCGAAGTATAAATGAAAATTGGCGGTATTCCGACTTCTTTTCTCTTATTTTCCATTTTTCTCGAAATCGAACATGAAACCAAAAAATAACATACCAACATAAAATAGAAGCTAACTTTAGTCATAACGCTTATTTCAGTTCAATTGTACACTTCTCAACATTCTGAATGTTACTCGAAATCACGGTTACTTGCTTAAAATTAACAATCGGCCAGCCCAATTCGTGAATGGTTGCAATGACGATTGTTTCATTTTTCAGTTCGGTGATATCGTCTTTTGTTGGAGGCTTTGCATTCATGCTTTTAGCAATTTTGGTAAGAAATTTAAGTGTGGCATCTAACAACTGATCCTCATCAATTATCTGCCAATACTTCATTTCAAAAACTCCTTCTTCTTCATCAATATCGGTCAACATTGCACCTATTTTACCATCGAAAGGTTCGCCGCCCAATATATTTGGAAGCTTGGCATCTTCTTCCAATTTTTCTCCCAAGGTGTATTTTGCGCCGTGAAAAACATGAAATTGGTTGATTTCCTTGATTACAAAGTTTTCAATTCCTTCTTTGGTTGAAAATGCACCCAAAATTTCACTCACCTCCTGTTCCAAACTTGCATTGAGATTCATTTCCTTTTTAATCTTTCCTACAGATTTCTCAATGTGCTTTTGAATTTCCTTCCAATTCACGACCTCTTCCATTACACCTAATTCATCTGTTTTGTATATTACTTTCAAATTATTAGTAGCCTTGGCAATTTTTTTAAATTCTGGATTTTGATTCTGTGCTTGCACATCTTTATACAGCCATTGAACCGTATATGAATTCTCCGTCGCTTTTAACACTTTGATTTGTACCTCAGAAACAACCGCTTGCTTTGAAGTAGTATCTCCATTTTTAATTTTGATCTTTTCTTTGGTGATGGTATAATCGTAAACATCACCTTTGTTCCAATACGAAATTACCTGCGCGGAAGAATCCGTCATGTCAATTTGAGCAAAGGTGGTGAATCCTGTCAAGAGGAAAAAGGCAGAAATAATTTTATTTTTCATGAGTAGTTGGTTTAAAATATAAGTTATATAACTGATCAATAAATCCATAGGCAAAATTAGGCAAATTTGAATCTGTAAAAAGTAAGACGATTAAATCTCGCTTTTCGACTTCTTGCCGAATATTTATTTCCTCCACCAACATCGATTGGGGCAACGAACTTGAATGAATTTCTTTGTTGTAATACCAAAATTGCTCGTCTTTAAAAATTCTACCTGAAATTCCTTGTCCAAAAACACCCCAATAATAACTATCTGCAACGGTAATCACTTTTAATTTGGTATCGGTATCTTGTTCCACAAACGATAAAGCCGGATAGCCCATTTTTAAGTCCGCAATATCAAACAGCAAGTTCATCCCTTTCTCCACATCATCATCCGTTCCTCTGACTGTATCAGGAGTTTCAAATTTTCCGATTTTCATTTTGGGCAATTGGACATCTCGTATCGCTCCAACATATTTGGCCATGGAGTCAAATGCTAAAATTTCGCCGTATAAACTCCAGTGAATTCCTGTTTTGGGAAACAAGGGATATTTACTTGTCGCTTTTTGGGACGTAAACCACTTATTTAAATCCAAGAAATGAATATCACTTCGATGAAATGCTTCCACATATGCTTGGTGGTTGGTTCTCGTTTTTCGATTCGACTCAAATCTATCTGGAATAAATTCAGGATAAAAACTTCCTTTTCCTGGAGCAAAAACAACCATTAAGTCTATGTTTAACGATCTCAGTGTATCACTAATTTTTTGAAGTTTTGTCACTTTATCCAAGACTTCCTGTTCACCTACAAAATCGCGTCCCAAGTATGCGTTGATATAACTGACATCGTATAAGTAATTTTCCTTCCCAACGGTCACGTTATTGGCTCTGGCCTGATTA
>SMEQ01001379.1_pt1 | contig 10246 bp, 11 predicted proteins | sample 2456281 | NCBI WGS metagenome assembly SMEQ01 (sample SAMN10132596, study PRJNA489261) | soil metagenome | isolation source: day1 antibiotic-loamy sand soil ammended with raw manure from dairy cow... | place: USA | collected 2015-04-01 | reverse complement strand
TCACCCGATTGGTTAGCTTTGCCGATAAAAACACTGGCATGGGAGGCGCAGCAATGAAAAAACTCATCGTGGTGCTGGCGCTGCTCTGTTCCGGTACTGCCCTAGCCGACAGCCTAACGCCCGACCAATTACTGCAACGCATCCGTGCCGAAAAAGCCAGTGAGCAACAGCTGATGCAAGAGCGCGAACAGCGTTTCTTAGCCGATAAAAATCAGCAGCAGGCAATCTATCAACAAGCCATGCAGGCGTTACGCACTCAGGAGCGTGAAGCTGCCGAGCTTAAAGCGCAATTTGAAGAACTAGAGCAGCAACTGACCGAACAGGAGCGTCAATTAAAAGAGCGCACCGGCGAGCTGGGTGAGTTGTTTGCTGTATTGCGCCAAAGCGCAGGCGACATTGCAGGTCAGTGGCAGGACTCCATGCTCAATGTGCAGCAACCCAAGCGGGTGGCGCAGTTAGAGCGTTTTGCCAATAGTCGCAAGCTGCCCAGCGCAGATGCAGTTGAGCAGCTGTGGCTAACCATCCTTGAGGATATGACCGCTAGCGGCAAAGTCGAGCGTTTTGATGCGCCCGTCATTAGTGCAGGCGGTGAGCGAAACATTACTAGCGTGGTGCGCGTGGGGCCTTTTTCCGCCTATAGCGATACGGATTTTTTAGTGTATCAAGCCGGTGATGATGCGTTGCGCGCGTTACCTAAACAACCTAACGGTTTAAGTCAGGTAAAAAACTGGTTAACCGCCAGCGAACCCGTTGCGGTACTGCCAATTGACCCGACCCGCGGCAGCTTGCTGGAACAGCTACAGCACCAACCCACTTTTTACGAGCGAGTTAAACAGGGCGGTGTGGTTGGTTGGGTGATTATTAGCTTGGGTGTGCTGGGCTTTGTGCTGGCCGCATGGCGTTTGTTGGAATTGCAGCAAGTAGTGCGCTCAGTACGTATACAGATGCGTGATTTGTCGAACCCTACGCTCAATAACCCCTTGGGGCGCGTGCTGGGTGTGTTGGGTCCGCAGCCGCAGTTATCTGACCTAGAAACCCTAGAGCTGAAACTGGATGAAGCCGTTATGCAGGAAGTACCCAAACTGGAGCGCGGACAGGGTTTACTGAAGTTACTGGCAGCAGTTGCGCCTTTGCTTGGACTGCTGGGTACAGTCACAGGAATGATCATCACCTTCCAAGCTATTACCCAAGCCGGTGGTGGCGATTCTCGGTTGATGGCAGATGGTATTTCACAGGCCTTGGTCACCACGGTGCAGGGCTTGGTGGTGGCTATTCCGTTACTGTTTTTGCACAGCATTTTGGTCGCGCGTAGCAAGGGCGTGGTGCGACTGCTAGAGCAACAGTGCGTTGGCTTATTGGCGCTGCATATGTCAGCCAAGGAATCCCGTGACTAATTGGCAAAATACTTGGTTTTGGCTGGTCGATAGCAGCCACGCACTGCTCGACTTAATGGGCGCTGGTGGCTTGGTTATGTGGCTACTGGCCGCATTGTGCGTATTATTTTGGACGCTGATGCTGGAACGCTTTTGGTATATGCAGCGCCAGTTTCCAGCGTGGGTCAAAGAGCGTCATCAAGCATGGCAGCGTTTGTGTCAGGAAGAGTTCAGTAACGGCTGGCCGCGTACAGTGCGCTCAGCTTGGATTGCTCAAGCCCATGAGCAACTGATCACGCCATTAACTGTTATTAAAGCCTTGGTCGCGCTGTTTCCATTGCTGGGTTTGCTGGGCACGGTAACCGGCATGGTGGCGGTGTTTGATGTGTTGGCATTGAGCGGCACCGGCAACCCACGTGCTATGGCTGCTGGTGTTTGGCAGGCGACATTACCCACTTTAGCCGGCATGGTATTAGCCATTGGTGGATTATTTAGTATCGCGCACCTTGAGCGTAATGCTCGGCGCGCATTAGGCCGGCTGTCTGATCAGCTTAGGCATGAATAAGGTGGTAAAACGATGAGAATGCGTCGTTACAGCTATAGAACAGAAGAAGAACCCGGAATTGACCTCACGCCTATGCTGGACGTGGTGTTTATCATGCTGATTTTCTTTATTGTCACCAGCTCGTTTATTAAAGAGTCCGGCATGGAGGTTAACCGCCCCCAAGCCGACACCGCGAGCAGTCAGGATAAAGGCAATATCCTCATTGCCGTAACCGCTGATGGTCAGGTGTGGCTGGATAAACAAGCCGTGGATGTGCGTACCGTGCGCGCCCATGTTGAACGGCTACGCCAAGAGCAACCCGAGGGGATTGTGGTGGTACAAGCGGATCAAGATGCCCGCACGGGTTTGGTGGTGCAGGTGATGGATCAAGCGCGCATGGCTGGTGTTACTGATGTGGCCTTGGCAGCTTCGACGGAATCGAATTAATGACGCGTTGGTTGGTATCTTTCGTGATTGCGTTACTGGCTGTGTTGGCCAGCTTTGCGATTATTTTGTGGATGATCTCACCACCGCAAGCGCCCGTTGAAAACAAGCCCGTACAGGTTGGCCACTTTATTCCCATGAGTAAAAATACGTCCGATGCCCAATCCCGTAGCCGCTTGCAAGCGCCAGAACCGCCGCCGGATGTAGAGCCGCCTAAACCGCAAACGCCACAAACCACACAAAGCCAAGCCGTGCCAACCTTAAAACTGGATTTGGCCGCACCTAATTTAACCAGCTCAATAAGCATTCGTGCGCAAGCCATGCCTAGTCTTGATGCCATTCAGCCAAGCACAGCACAGCCAGCCGCACCGAGCGCACCCAGCGCACCTGCCGCGCCGGGTAAAGACTCAGAAGTAACCCCGCTCAATGACGTATTGCCGGAATACCCAGATGTAGCGCGCCGACGTGGTATCGAAGGCTACGTCAAACTTGCCTTTACCATCAGCGCGCATGGGCGGGTAGAAAACATCGAAGTGCTTGAAGCTCAGCCAGCCAATGTGTTTGATCGCTCTGCACGCCGCGCCGCTGCACGCTGGCGTTTTACCCCACGCATGGAAAACGGCATCGCTGTCCCGCGTCACGTGGAAAAAATCATTGAATTTAAACTCGAGCCAGCGAGGTAATGTATCTATGCGTTGGTTAGTTTTATGTTGCTGCTTGTTGTCGAGCTTGGCTTTGGCGCAGACGATAGACATTAAAACCCTGCGTGCTCTACAGGCTGCCCAAAGCGCGCAAGAGCGGGGCGAGTTCAACAAAGCCGAACAACTACTCAGACAACTCCAGCCCGAAAAAGGCAGCTATGCAGAGGCTTTAATTTGGCGTACCCATGGCTATGTGGTTTGGCAAAAAAATCACATAGGTCATGCCGTGCAGTTGCTAGAGCAGGCGTATAAAAGCGGTCAGCTAACCGATGAGCAACGTCAGGAAGATGCGTTAAGTTTGGCTAAGTTAAATACCCAACTGGAAAGACCTAAACAGGCGTTAGCCTATTTAGAGCATGTGCTAGACAGCCAGGAAAGCTTGGAGTTGCGTATTTACAACTGGCAAATGCTGGGGCGTTATGATCAAGCGATCAGTGGTTGAATTTTATGGTCGCCGCCAATGCTGAGTTACGCCGTTTTCCAGCAGCGCAAAAATGGCAAAAACAGCTATTGGCGCGCCATCCACAGCAAGTAGCACAGTGGCGACAGCTGGCTGCTTTACAGCAAATGAGCGGTAACTATGTACAAGCCTTTGCCACCTTGCGCACGGCCCATCAACAAGGATTGGCATTTAGCGAGGCGGATTTGGATCAGCTAGTGGCTTTAGCCAGCGCCGCTGAACAGCCATGGCAGGGCGCACGGCTGTTAAACGAGCTGATGCAACAAGGGCGCTTAACCAAAACCACCGCCCGCCAAGAACGCTTGGCACAGCTACAATGGCAATCACGCGAACGCAGCTTGGCCTTGGCACACTATCAGCGCCTAGCCGAACAAAGCCAACAAGCCAAACACTGGCTAACCGTGGTGCAACTAGCCAGCGAACAAGAACTCTGGCCGCAAGCCAAACAAGCCCTACAAGCCGCAGCCAAAGCCGGTGCTAGCCGCAAAGAAATCCGCAGCTGGCAAGACTGGCTAAACACCACCACCGAGTTTTAAATATAAATACAAACAAAACGACCGCTTTTGTGGAACCCAGCTTGCAGGGAAATTCGTTATGCGACCCAGCCAGCAGTATCTGTAGGTCTGGCTTCAGCCTGACATGTCGGCCTCAGGGCCGACTCCTGTTGGCGCTTTTGCGCGAACAAACCATCCAGCCACACCAAACCCTATTGGAATGCGCCCCACAGCGATTATCCGGCAGCACTTGAGTTGGGTTTAGAGTTTGAATCGCGCATAAGATGCGCTCCCACAAGAGCCGTGCCCACATTACCCAGAAGCCATAGGCGTGCCCTGAATGCGAGCATGAGAACGACAGCCGTGCCCACATTACCCAGAAGCCACGCTCCAACAGTAGGAACGCCACAGAACTGCTATAATTCCAACATCTAAAACACACCTAACAAAGAGCACCTATGGATTGGCACAGTCTTTTAACCCGTGAGCGCTTAGGCAAACTCACCCACAGCGCCGAAGAAATCGCGCGCAGTCCGTTTCACAAAGACCACGATCGTGTGATTTTCTCCGGCGCGTTTCGACGACTTGGGCGCAAAACCCAAGTCCACCCCGTCTCCAGCAATGACCTTATTCATACAAGGCTCACCCACTCACTGGAAGTCAGTTGCGTAGGCCGCTCCCTCGGCATGCTCGTCGCAGAAATGCTGCGCGAGCAGATGCCCAACTGGAGCGAACCCAGCGATCTGGGCATGATCGTCCAATCCGCCTGCCTAGCCCACGACATAGGCAACCCACCCTTCGGGCATTCCGGTGAAGACGCCGTGCGGCACTGGTTCCGCGACGCACTAGAACGCGGCTGGCTTGATAGCATGAGCAGCGCCGAACAAGCCGATTTCCTCAACTTTGAAGGCAACGCCCAAGGCTTTCGCGTCCTTACCCAACTGGAATACCACCAGTTCGATGGCGGTATGCGCCTAACCTACGCCACCATGGGCGCCTTCTTAAAATACCCCTGGACCGCCCAGCAAATCAGCCAAACCGGCAACAAAGCGCAAAAATTCGGCTGCTACCAAAGCGAATTACCCATCCTAGAAAACATCGCTGAAAAACTAGGCTTACCACAACTCGGCCCACAACGCTGGGCGCGCCACCCCCTGGTGTATCTGGTCGAAGCTGCCGATGACATTTGTTACGGATTAATCGATCTAGAAGACGGCATCGAAATGAACCTACTCGACTACAGCGAAGTAGAAGAGCTATTACTCAACCTCGTCGGTGATGACCTGCCAGAAACCTACCGCCAGCTCGGTATCAATGACTCGCGTCGCCGCAAATTGGCAATCCTGCGCGGCAAAGCCATCGAGCACCTAACTCAAGCAGCAGCGCACACCTTTGTGCAAAATCAAGCACTATTATTAAGCGGCCAGTTACAAGGCGATCTGGTTGAACACATGCAAGACCCCGCCAAAAGCTGCATTCTTAATGCCAAACAGCTAGCGCGCGAAAGAATATTCCAAGATAAACGCAAAACCTTGCACGAAATCGGCGCCTACTCCACCCTAGAAACACTACTCGAAGCGTTTTGTGGCGCGGTAGTGGAGTTTCATAGCGGGCGTGAACTCTCGTTTAAAAACCGTAGGATTTTTGACTTGCTCGGCAACAGCGCGCCACAAACCCACTGGTCGCTCTACCAATCCTTTCTGCGCATCATTGACTATATAGGTGGTATGACCGACAACTACGCCAGTCACATGGCCAAAGAAATGACCGGAGGGTCGAGCCAGACCTGAACCCTTCGGTAAAGTTCAGCGCGGTAGATGAAAAAAACCGCAAATAAGCAGCGTTTTTGTCATACCTTCGTCCTAAACTTAGCTTCTTGAGCGTTGACAAGCATCTAAAAAGCATGCAGTCTCGCATCTAGCGGTGACGAGCCTACTGAACCGCTATTAGCTAACGAATTAATTCGAATAATCAAAAAGGTGATGCTCATCATGAAATTGTACACAAAAATCGCAGGCACATTAGCCCTGCCACTCGCACTAGCTGTAGCAGCAAACTCAGCTCAGGCATACACAGTAGTAGACACCAGCGAACATAAGCTAGCGGTTGGTGGTTATGTTTCAGCTATTTTTTCTGTTGCAAAAACTGGTGACAAAAAGTCAGCTGTAAACGACAAGTTCAACAGCGACTTCGATGCGGGTAACTCACGCATTAACGTCAGCTACACTAACAAAGAAATCGGTACCACCTTTTTCTGGGAGCAGAGACTACAAAACAGCACCTTGCGTCATGCTTACTTCGCTACTGAAGACGGCTGGGTAGGTGGTCAAACTTGGTCATTCGGTACTAACCTAGTTGCATTAGCAGAAACCATTGATACTACTGGTAACGGGCTAGTTAGTTATCAGGTTGACGGACCGCGTCCTCTGTTGTTAGGTAAAAAATTCAAGCTAGATGACAGCATGAGCTTCGGTCTTTCGATTGAAAGTCAAAACAGTACAGGTGATGATGCAGCACAAAAAAGTGTTGCGCCTGCAGTAACTGCAAACTTTGAAGGTAACTTCAATGGCATTAAAGTGTTTACAGCAGTAACCAACTATGCAGCGAACAAAAAGGCTGTAGATAGCGGTGCTATTTCTGGAACTAAACAGAGCGGTAAGGACAAGCGTTTTACGCGCTTCACTGTTGGTACTGCAATCCCTATGGGTGATGCAACTGTAAAGCTGGGTCTAACTCATAATGCTGGTGTTACCAATAAAAAGCTTGGTACTACTGGCGAAGTATACCGAGCTGATGCGGCAAAAGGTACACACGTATCTGCTGCGTTAACCTACCGTATTAATGAGAAGGTTCGCACTAACCTTGCTGTAGAGGCAAGTAAGTGGGATAAAAACGCCATCGCTCAGCAAGAGCCAGGTAAAGCTGTTAAGGATAAGGCTGGAACAGCTCAGCGTGTATGGTTAAACGCTTTCTACCAAGCTGACAACGGCATCGAGTGGGGTGCAGAGTTGCAACATGCTAAAGTAAAAGCGCAAAGAGCTGATGGTACTGATGGTGCACCAAGAGTTACTGTTGGTGGTGTGTATGCTTCAGGTCAAACACACGAAGGCTTCTTGGCTAACAAAGGCACAGCATTCCGCGTACAAGCTAAATACGCATTCTAATGATTGCTTATTAGCCTAGTAACAAGAAAAACCCAGCTTAGGCTGGGTTTTTTTGATCCACACCACCGCTTCACTGTGGGAGCGCATCTTATGCGCGATTGTGGTTCGGTGTTGTTGGATGGTTTGTTCGCGCAAGAGTTGCGCTCCCACAGTAGAACGGTCGCTGCGCTGCCGATCTTTGGGTACGGCTCTTGTGGGAGCGCATCTTATGCGCGATTCAAACTCTAAACCCAACTCAAGTGCTGCCGGCTAGTCACCTTCGCGCAAAAGTTGCGCTCCTACCAGTGGGGGGTGCATTGCAATATTCCCTTTTGGGCAACCCCTGATTAAACTGAAAGCCAAAGTGGAGGCAGTTATGAATCTTGTAAGCTTAAGACAGCTCTCTGTTGAGAAGCGTATGCACCTTGTTGAGGAGCTGTGGGACAGCATTGCGGCTGATCAGGGGCGCTACCTTTAGCAATTGAACAGCGACTCGAACTCGATCGTCGACTTGATGCCTATGAAGCAGATGCAAACCCCGGACGCCTTGCTAAAGTAGTGTTGGCATGCAAAGGTTGTACAATCGTTGCCCGTAGAACATAATTGCTTAATCTCTTACACACTGTAAGGCTACGCAACAACCAAGCTAGCGTAACTAGAACATGACCAGCGCCAAGCGGCGCTTTTGGTGTGCAAATGTCACGGAAAATACCCCTAAAGCTGAAGACAGAACCCATCATTGACGCAGTCATTGAGGTTCGACTAAAAGCCTCCAAATCCCTAAGCGATATATTGCCCGGTGTGTTGATGCAGCAGTTGGGAAAAGAAGTAGGGGATATTGAAAGACTGCCTGCCTCGAGTCTGCCGAAGCAACTGCGTGATAATGATCCTAACCTGACCTATCAGCACTTAGTAAGAATTGATCTGGCAGGCTACTCACTTTTTGTGGGTGATCGAAGCATTACGCTCGCCTGCGTTATGCCCTATCCGGGCGGTAGCGTCTTCAAGGGAAAAGCTGTTGAAGTATTTAAGCAAGCGCTCGAACTGCCCATCGTGGATGAGATCACTCGAATATCCGTTAAGTACACTGACCTTATTGAAGGGGACCAGCTTAGCGAGCTGTTAAAGTACTTGGAACTAGATATATCAGCCGGTCAAAAAAAAGCGCATGAGTTTAAAGGGTTTAATCTTCAGCTAAGTCTGCCTGAGGATGACGTTATAAATTTGATAAAAGTTATTGGGTTGGCAGATATTAAGTTTGGGCAGGAGCTGCAGAAGCAGGGACTCATTCTTGAAGTGGATTCGATTAAAGCATTGAATGAGACAGATACATCTAAGTTTAGTCGTGAGTTTTCTGACTTGTTGGATGTTTTGCATTTAACCAACAAGAAAAACTTTTTTTCCCTACTAACGCCGCATGCTCTTAAAAAGCTAGGAGCCGTCTATGAAAATCACTAGCGCAGGTAACAATAGCACCATGACAACGGCCTTTCTTTTGGGGTGCGCACTATCCGTGTCAGGATTTCCAGCAGAAACCAGTGGCTATACAGAGCAGACATACCCTAAAAAAGAATCAGAACATGGCGGATATAACATTCTTCCAGAAACAGAAGACACATTGCAGCTGCCGTTTTCCATGACAGAGCACAGGCAGGCCTTATCGAGCCCCAAACACATGATGAACATCCTGACAGCGGGTCTAAGCGATTTCTTGGCATCGTTACACACCAGCCGTGCCACTGAGATTGAGACTCTTGCCCAAAAATTGCTGCAAGCTGAAAACGCTCTTGCAGACTTAAGTAAGGTTCTTGAAGTGTCACTGGTTTCTTTTTCTGGTGATGCCGAGTACTCAAGAGAATTCTTGCTTGAAAACTCCTTAGTCGAACTGATTGGTGCGCTGAGAGAGGCAGAGCAAGTAGTGGCGTCCAGAATTGAGTTGACGCAGCCGCAAGCCATTGACCAAGACTACCTTGTGCTACGCAAGGCGCTCGCCCAGACACGCGCTTTGGCTGTTAGAGCACAAAAAATGATTGACCAGCGCGTAGTTGAACCTGAGGTTTTTGTAGGTCGTGCGTCACCGATAGGCTTGGACGCTTTGGCGAGCATGGCGACCAAGCGGCTGCAGCATGTAGCAGGCTAAAACAGCCATGAGCGTGGTTGTTGAGTTTAATCCAGAAACTTATCAGACGCTCTTTAAGGATGTTCTGGTTGAGCATCCTGAACTGCTGCAAAACCTGAAGCAAGACTTTATCGACTACGTTGAAAGTGATGGCCACAAGCTGCCGGATTATTTCGGCAAAGATAGCCCTTATATGCAACCCTATGCTGCCGCCAAAGTTGGGCTGATGCATATTCACATCGCCATACCGCCGGTGAGTTTTCAAAGAAATAAACCACAGCATGCACGTAAATGCCCTCAAGGCGACCCCGCCAAGGATGCTGCACTGGTTTACGTCCGCGGCGAGCTATACGACAACCATTACTCGTTAATTGCACTGCTGCACCCCGGTGCTCATGACGAAGCGAGAAAAGATAAAGTCATGAGGTATCTGATTGCAGTTGCTGAGCGGTTTCAAGAACGTCAGTACCAGTCTTAATGCACAGGCTACGGGATGCTGCTCAGGCCAATTATTGGTTCCCTGGCAAGCTCTAACGGTTTTAGCTTAGCCAAACCCTGTTGGAACCCAGCATCTGGGCGACCCGAACTCTAAACCCAACCCAAACACCGCCGCAAAACCCCATTCGCCAAAAGTTGCGCTCCTACAAGAGCTGTGCCGATCGACCGGCAGCGTGCAAACCGTTTTACTGTGGGAGCGCATCTTATGCGCGATACGGGCTTTAAACCCAACTCAAGCGCTGCCGGCTAGTCACCTTCGCGCAAAAGTTGCGCTCCTACAGAAGCACTCACAGAAGCACCTCACAGAAGCGCCCCACAAGAGCCCGCCATTGCGCAAAAGTTGCGGTACGGGTATGTCGGCCTAAAGGCGCGACATACAGCTTTTTTCAAACGCAAAAGCTTTCAGCGCAATTCCTTGCTCATCTATTTGCACGTACCAGCCTTGGTTGTCCCAGTCGCCTAGGACGATG
>SMEQ01000640.1_pt1 | contig 10277 bp, 7 predicted proteins | sample 2456281 | NCBI WGS metagenome assembly SMEQ01 (sample SAMN10132596, study PRJNA489261) | soil metagenome | isolation source: day1 antibiotic-loamy sand soil ammended with raw manure from dairy cow... | place: USA | collected 2015-04-01 | reverse complement strand
GGTACCGTCTTCTTTGAGCAGCTGGAACATTGGAATGTTCACCGCATGGGCCGGTATCACCGTCAGTGCTGAGGTGACTTTGGTTGTTGGTGTAGTTTCCTTCGCCATAATGTTTTTCTCATGTTGACCTTTGCGCGCAACTTTACCTTTACGTAAAGGTCGTTGCAAACACAGAGAGATATCAGTTGCCTAACCAAGTGTTCATTTGTGCATACAACCTATATTACATGCGCCTTTGCGCACTATTTATAGGCACACCCGAACTCATCAGACCAGATCTAAAGATTCCGTAGGAATAGCGATTACGGTAAGTAATGCGCGCTGGCCTAGGGCTACATTTGCATTGGGAAACACTACCGATTCGCCCTCAACTTCAACGGGGTAAGTAAGTTCGCCGTCCCGCGCTAAGTCATAACCAAGAGGAAATTCTGTGAAATTTGCCACGTTATCGGGAAAATTCAGTTCGAAATCTTCCTTGGTGCGGTTAATACTGCGCAATACTTGATAAATAAGCACGTCGTCGGAATCGAATTGATCGAACTCTAAAGTATCTGTGATCAATCCTTCTAACATGGTTTGAACGGAAGCAAAGCGGCTCATATCATTTTGCCCAAAAGGTCGCACTTTACCTAGTTCGAGGGTAAAGGCATTGGCGCCAAATTCGTTAACAGAAAAATAAGAAAATGTAGTGGTGGGCCCATCGTGCAGTAAAATAACCGGTACCCCCATTGCTTTTAATAACTGTAGCTGCCGCGTTTTATAGGGCTGGCCATTTTGATACGGGTAAATAGCAAATTTTTCATGGGTGGAATCACGAATAGCCGTATGCATATCGTAATGCAAGCGTTCTCGAGGTTGCTCAGTATCGCAATGCAGTGCGTCAGCACCTTCATTAAAAAAGCGCGCTACATAGCTTTCTATTTTTTTTGTGCGCTCACGCTCTTTGTTCACTAAACCAGGCCCTGCGCTATGGGCACCACTAAACAAACGGTTCATGTTTTCTTCAACGAAACGACGGCCAACATTAATAGCTGCTGGGTTGGCAATTAAAAACATGATCCGCGAACTCGACGTTAATAGCCCGCTACGTAATCGCTCTATCAGTTCACTGCACAGTTCTATAGGTGCGGTTTCGTCGCCATGTACCGCACAAGACAAAATAATATCGCAGCGATTAGGGTTCGGGGGAGTAAATACAATAACACCGCTGTCCCATACGTCTACCTGTGTACCATTCGCCAGCTTAACCGGCGCTAATGCCGCAGCGTGCCATTCATTTGCTAATGTCCACGTTAGAAAACCATTATCTTGTGTCAAATCTTCCTCCCATTGAATTGTTTATAAATCGCCTGGTGCTTTTCGTCCTGGCACATAACTTCGGGTCGCTAATAACGCTCGTAAAACACGTGAATGATATTCACGGCGATACAATATACCGGTTACAATAACGCCAGCGACAATGAGTAACCATGGGCTCACAAACCAGCATAAATAACCTAAAGCAAAGTAGTAAGCGCGCAAACCGTAATTATATTCATGCCCGGCTTGATCAATGATTTTAGCGGTATTAACGGCAAACTTATTTTTTTCCTCTTCGCCAACCGTTGCTTTACTGACCGACGGTGCCATACCCAATAAAATAGACACAAATCCAAACTTACGCACCGCCCAAGTAAACTTGAAAAATGCATACACCATAATCATCGACAAGCCGCCTAACTTTAAGAGTACTAAAGAGTGGCTTTGTTCCACCGTGAAGGGCAGTTCGTGAAGTACTCGCACAAAAGCGTCGTTCGAAGCAGTGACAGTAAGTACACCCGCCAACACAAAAATAGTCGACGAGGCAAAAAATGTAACGGTGCGTTCTACGTTTCCTATTAAAGCCGCGTCGGCAATGTGTTGTTCTTTGTACACCACTGCATTCATCCACTCCACCCGTAAGGTGCAGAGAATGCTCGACAAACAATGGTATTTTTTAGCCCGTTTACGCGAAAACCGAGCGTAACCAAACCAAATACTAAAAAAACAAATAAAAGCCACGGCGTCCATCAGTGGAACGTATGTCATAATAACAATCCTTACCTAGTACCGGCTTGAGTAAGCGAACGTTGGCTTAGCAACATGGCTCACAAAAATCATATGTAATAAAATGGTGCCTTAGTTTAACCTGTTTTCGGTCCTTTAAAAGCAAAACAGATGTCATTAAATGAGATGCTGTATGCTTAGCCCTAACAATGTTGGAGTATCCAAATAAATTATGATTTCTTCGCGCGAACCAGCTTTATTACTCACCGGTGGTGGTGCCCGTGCGGCCTACCAAGTAGGTGTACTAAAAGGCATTGCTGAATTAGTTCCCCGCGCCCACCCATTACCCTTTCGTATTCTTTGTGGTACTTCCGCAGGCGCTATTAATTCCACCGGGCTAGCCAGCTATGCGTCTAACTTTCGTTTAGGCGTTAAACACCTTGAACGTATTTGGGGTAACTTTGAAACCCACCAAGTTTACCAATGCAGTACCGGCGAAATATTTGGGCAAATTCTTGGTCGCGTGGGCCGTATGTTTCAATCCGAATCAACCGAACGCCCTGCTGTGAGCATGTTTAACAACCAACCTTTGCGCGAATTGTTAAATGAAGTCATTGATTTTGAACGCATCAATCGTCATATTCACAATGGTCATTTACGTGCAGTAGCCATTACCGCATCGTCCTATAATTCCGGCGACTCGGTAAGCTTTTATGAGGGTATTTCCCAGTATCAAAACTGGTCTCGCGCCAAACGACGCGGCTTTCGAACGCATTTAAATACCGAACACTTAATGGCCTCGGCGGCTATACCGTTGGTTTTTCCCGCTATTCAAGTACAGCGGGAATATTATGGCGACGGCTCGGTGCATCAAATGTCCCCCTTAAGCCCTGCCATTCATTTAGGCGCGAGTAAAATACTGGTTATTAGCCTTGGTCAACTTGAAGCAAAGCACAGCCCATTAGGTCCTTATGAGCCTTCTAATGCCACAATTGCTGGTCATTTACTTGACACTATTTTTGCTGATACATTGCATTCAGACCTCGAACGCTTAAACCGTGTCAACGACACTATACATCAACTTGAACAAGCCAATGTGCCACACCCGTCGCTACGGCGTATTCATTCGTTGCTCATTCATCCACAGCATAACTTTAACGACATTGCCCATAAGCATTACCATCGTTTACCAAAACCAGTACAGCACTTACTAAGCATTATTGGTGTCGACCGCGACACTCCATCGAGCATTGTTAGCTATTTACTGTTTGAAAAAGAATACTGTCGAGAGCTTATGCAACTGGGCTACGAAGACGCCAAAAAACAAGCCGATGACATTCATCAGTTTCTCGAGTTAGGTGGCATGCCTGTCGAATAACTGGCAGATTCTTGCCGCTACGGCATAGCCCCCTTGCCAAAGACCTGTCAAAAACAATTTTAACAACTATAAATCAACAACTTAAGCATCATGGCGCAAACTTTGCATCAACTCTCAAGAGATTAATAAGTATAAGGTAGTTCCATGGTTATTGTTGAACAGCAAAGTGACCAAAATGGCGTTCAGGTGCTGGCTTCCACGCAAGTTTTTCGGCAACAAGGGCAGTTAAGCGAACGATTACAAACCACCCTCGACATAGAGCAGCTGCTAACAATGTACGGCCAAGAAGTTCGGGCCCAATTGGGTGTCGACAGCTTAAGTTTTGCCGCTGACGAACTCATATTTGCCGTATTTGGTTATTTAAAGCAAAAGCCACAACATAATGCCGCGCTGTATGCCGACGGTGAATACCTTGGCCAACTTGTTTATAGTAAACACGTTGGATTTTCTGCCGCCGACTTAAAAAAATTAAGGTTTTATCATCAGCAGTTGGTGTTTCCTTTGCGTAATGCCATGCAATTCGCTCGGGTACGCCGTCAGGCCATGCACGACCACTTAACTGGGGTTGGCAATCGCTTATTGATGGATGAAATGATTCAACGCGCAATGATCACCCAGCAGCGAAACTATTTGCATTATATGTTGCTGTTGCTCGACCTAGACGGATTTAAAAAAGTAAACGATTCTGTTGGCCATCATATGGGTGATCACATTCTCAAACGCTTTGCCACCGTCGTGAAAGCACAGCTACGAGGATACGATAGTGTTTATCGCTATGGGGGCGACGAATTTGTTTTATTATTACAAGACGCTGATAATGATAGCGCCAAATTAGTCTTCGAACGTATTCAGCAAGGCTTGCGTAACGACCCTTTGCTCTCAGAGTATTCTATTGGCTGTAGTGCAGGTGGGGTAGCAATAGCACAAGACAGTGACGAGTCTTCTTTAATTGCACAAGCTGACATTGCGCTTTATGAAGCCAAACAAAACGGCCGCGGCCGACTTTGCTTTGCTCCTGCAAGCGAACCGCTTAGTGTGGTTCGCTCTGTATAAATTCGAAGCGCTAGTTTTAATCTTTATCGATAGACGTCAGCATGAGCTGGCGTTTATTGCGCTGTACTGCCCAATTGCCCCAACGCACTCCCACTTTCCCCTGCGGCAAGCGACTAAGCTGTTGAATGAGTTCATTGAGCACGGCTGCACTAGGCATTTTGGCCCCGTTTTTTTCAAACCAACGCCGTAATATAGCTTTTTGCATGGCCACTGAACGCTGTTGCCAACCTTCAAGTTCGAGCACATTGTTTTGACTAATCGTTTGCATCAAGCCACTTAGCAACTCATTCAATAAGCCTTCGTGTTCAGCGCAAAGCTCGGCGGAGCGTAATACGGTTTGCTCGATAGCGGGCCAGCGACTTTTTAACCGTGGAATAATATCGTGGCGTAAAAAGTTACGTTCAATGCGGGTGTCGTAGTTGGTGTCGTCTTCAATCCACTGCACATTAAAGGCTTCACCATAAGCGTACAGTTCAGACTTGCTAATGCTTAATAGTGGCCGACATAAACGCCGTTGGCCCACAAAGGCAGCTTCAAACGCCATGGCCGACAAGCCCTTTGGCCCTGCCCCGCGCTTTAACTGTAGCAAGAAGGTTTCTATTTGGTCTGAGCGATGTTGGCCAATCAAAATAACCGCATCGTCTTCCGTACGTTCAGCTAAGCCTGCGTAACGAGCATCGCGGCCAATGGCTTCTTTACTTTCTCGCGGCCCCTGCACAATATGCAAGGGTTCAATTAAGTAAGGAAATTTCCGCCGCTCGCAGTCATGGCGCAAAAACGCCGACCACGCACCCGACTTAGGGTGAAACGAATGGTCTAGATGAATGGCTAAATAACGATATTGCGGGTAGTTGAGGCGATAACGATCGGTTAAGTCGAGAATGGTTTGTGAATCAACCCCACCACCTAAAGCCACTACAATTTGCTGGCCAGGCTGTAAGATCAGCCGGGCCAGCCCCTGTTCAAATACCGGGTAAAGATCAGCAGTAACCAAAGTTCATTAGCTTTTGGTAACGGCGCTCTAACAGCTCTTCTTTCGACAAGCCTGATAGTGACTCTAAGTCTTCTAAGATACGTGCCTTCACGTTCGCAGTAACTGTAGCAAAGTCACGATGCGCACCACCAATAGGCTCCTCTATAATGGCATCAATTAAACCTAATTCTAACGAGCGTTGAGCAGTTACGCCCATAGCTTCTGCAGCTAGCTCAGCTTTAGTGGCGCTTTTCCATAGAATAGACGCACAACCTTCAGGTGAAATTACAGAGTAAGTACTATATTGCAGCATATTAACACGGTCGCCAACACCAATGGCTAACGCACCACCTGAACCGCCTTCACCAATAACAGTGCACACTGTTGGCACCGTTAAGCGTGACATTACTTTTAAGTTGCGCGCAATAGCTTCACTTTGCCCACGCTCTTCAGCACCCACACCAGGGTACGCGCCAGGGGTGTCAATAAACGTAATGATTGGCATTTTAAAACGTTCTGCCATTTCCATAAGGCGTAATGCTTTACGATAACCTTCTGGTTTTGGCATACCAAAATTTCGACGAACCTTTTCTCGTGTTTCTCGCCCTTTTTGCTGACCAATGATCATTACTGGGCTGCCGTCTAAGCGGCCAATACCACCCACAATAGCTTTGTCATCGGCATAAGCGCGATCGCCAGCTAGCTCGTCAAAATCGGTAAAGATAGACTCAATATAGTCTAAGGTGTAAGGGCGTTGCGGGTGTCGCGCCAATTGGGCAACTTGCCAAGCACCTAAGTTCGCAAATATTTTTTTGGTAAGTTCGGCACGCTTTTTACGTAACAGCTTCACTTCCGTTTCTAAATCAATATCCAAACCGCCTTTCGCACCAACCGCTTGTAACTCGTCGATTTGTGCTTGAAGTTCAGCAATTGGTTTTTCAAACTCTAAAAAGTTTTGTTTCATTTGTACGTAGTCCGATTAAGATTCAAAGTTCAGACGCACATCACCTTCACCAACCACTTGTTCAAGTTGGTAAAGAAGGTCGTCTGTAGGTTCGACGTACCACTGAGCCGGCGTTAATAAACTCACGCTAGCTCCCTCAATTTTGCAGTCTAATTGTACAGGACAGGTGCCTCGTGACGCCTGCTGTAACGTTTCAATTAGGCGTCGACTAAGCCGATTTTGTTCGTTTTCATACTCTGCTTCTAAGTTTACCGAAACCTTAATCGATTTGACAAACTGAGCACGAGCTTGTTCCAACGTCATCATTTCACTGGCGGTCATTGTATTCCCACCATTGAAGTGATCAAAGCCGACCTCTCCTTTTATCCACACTACTTGGTCTTTTGCTAGTAATGCTTCATGTTGTTCAAATACATCGGAATAAAACCGGATATCAAGCCGAGCAGACTTGTCGTCTAAAGTAACTAAGCCCCAGCGTTGGCCTTTTTTGTTCACCATTGAGCGAACATCAAGTATTAATCCGGCCACCGCAACTTGATTTCCACGGCCTGTAGCGTCAATGTCGCTGAGGCGCCCACGGGTATAATTTTTAAGCTCTTCACGGTAACGATTCACCGGATGTCCGGTTAAGTATAAGCCTAATGTTTCTCGCTCGCCTTCTAGCCATTGCCCTTCTGGCCAACGTGGCACCATAACAAAAGCTTCTTCTACTTGTTCTGGGGCTTCCGCCATTAGGCCAAATAAGTCGGCTTGCCCTGCTGCTTCTGCTTGCGCCGCTTGCTCTGCCTGGCGCATGGCTTTTTCCAACGTCGCCAATAAAGCAGCCCGATGCGGCCCAAGGTTATCAAGCGCACCGGCTTTAATTAAGCGCTCCATAACGCGGCGATTTAATCTTTTTAAATCAACACGACGGCAAAAGTCGAATAAATCTGTAAAGGGGCCATTTTGTCGTGCTGTTATTATCGACTCTATCGGGCCTTCACCCACCCCTTTAATTGCACCAATACCATACACGATGTGTAAATTTTCATCGACGCTAAATTTATGCTGCCCTACGTTAACATCTGGCGGCAGTATTTTAACCCCCATGCGGTCGCATTCGTCTACTAGGGTTACTATTTTATCGGTATTGTCCATATCAGCCGACATTACCGCAGCCATATATTCAGCCGGATAATGAACTTTTAGCCACAGGGTTTGATAAGCCACCAGCGCGTAAGCAGCCGAGTGCGACTTATTAAAACCATAACCGGCAAACTTTTCTACCAGGTCAAATATTTTTACTGCGAGGTCTGGGTCGATGCCGTTATCTCGTGCCCCCGCTTCAAATAAGTCCCGTTGTGCGGCCATTTCCTCTGGTTGTTTTTTACCCATAGCACGGCGCAATAAGTCTGCACCACCTAAGGTATAACCAGCCATTTCCTGAGCTATTTGCATCACTTGCTCTTGGTACAGAATAACCCCATAAGTGGGTTCAAGAATTGGTTTTAAGCATTCGTGTTGGTAGGTAGCGTCTGGATAAGACAGCACTTCACGGCCATGCTTTCGGTCTATAAAGTTATCAACCATGCCCGACTGCAACGGGCCCGGCCGGAATAAGGCTACTAAAGCGATAATATCTTCAAAGTTATCGGGAAGCTGCCGCTTGATAAGTTCTTTCATACCCCGTGATTCAAGCTGGAATACTGCTGTGGTTTCGGCTTTTTTCAAAGAGCGGTAACAGGCTTTGTCATCGAGTGGTATTTTTGCAATATCAAGCGGTTCGCCGCCACTTTGTTGCAACCGCACGTTGGCCATATCAACGGCCCACTGAATAATTGTCAGTGTACGTAAGCCTAGGAAGTCAAACTTAACTAAACCGGCCGTTTCCACATCGTCTTTGTCGAACTGAGTAACTGGGTGGTTACCCTCTTAGTGACAGTAGAGTGGCGCAAAGTCGATAATTTTCGTTGGTGCAATAACTACACCACCGGCGTGCTTACCCGCGTTACGGTTTACACCTTCTAAGCGCCGGGCCATATCGATTAGCTCCCGTACTTCGTTATCTTCGTCGTACAATTGAGGTAATCGCGGCTCTTCTTTAAATGCTGCCGCTAAGGTCATACCCGGCGTACTAGGGATTAACTTAGAGATACGATCAACAAAGCCATAAGGATGGCTTAAAACGCGGCCTACGTCGCGAACAACGGCTTTAGCAGCCATCGTTCCGAAAGTGATAATTTGCGACACCGCCTCACGGCCATATAGTTCGGCTACGTGCTCAATCACTTCGTCACGGCGGTCCATACAAAAGTCCACGTCGAAGTCAGGCATCGACACACGCTCAGGGTTTAGAAAGCGCTCAAACAGCAAGTCGAATTCAAGTGGATCAAGGTCGGTAATTTTTAGTGCGTAGGCTACTAATGAGCCCGCACCCGAGCCTCGCCCTGGCCCAACCGGAATGCCGTTGTCTTTACTCCACTGAATAAATTCCATAACCACTAAAAAGTAGCCAGGGAAACCCATTTCATTAATTACGCGCAGTTCTATAGCTAAACGTTCCTCATACTCAGCGCGCTTAGCTTCACGCACAGCAGTATCAGGAAAAAGAAGCTTTAACCGTTCTTCCAGGCCCTCTTCCGACTTCATCACTAAAAAGTCTTCGGTAGTCATGTCGCCGGTGGGGAAGTTAGGTAAATAATAGGTGCCTAGCTCTAGCTCGACGTTACACCGCTTGGCTATTTCAATGGTGTTCGCCAATGCTTCAGGAATGTCGGCAAACAATTCTTGCATTTCTTGCTCACTACGCAAGTATTGTTGTGGGCTATACTTTTGCGGCCGACGCGGGTCTGCCAAGGTATAGCTGTCGTGAATAGCAACTCGAATTTCATGAGCTTCAAAGTCGTCAGCATGAAGAAAAACTACGTCGTTGGTGGCAACAACAGGCAAATTGTTCTGCTGTGCAAAAGCCACCGCCGCATGTAAATACTCTTCTTCACGGGCACGACCGGTACGGGTTAATTCAAGATAAAAGCGATCTGGAAAATGGTGCTGATAAAATGCTAACAACTGCTCTAGTGCATTATTGTTGCCTTTTAACAGCGCTTCACCAATATCGCCCTGCATGCCACCTGAAAGTAAAATCAAGCCTTCACCGTAAGTGGCTAGCCAGTCTTGATCAATGCAAGGCGTATCAAATTTATGGCCGCGTAAATAGGCATTGGAAATAAGTTCGGTTAGGTTTTGATAACCCTGCATATTCATTACTAATGCCGTAAGGCGCAGCGGGGTTTCAGGAAATTGCTCGCTAAGAACACGTAAATCGACGCCAACAATAGGTTTTATACCCAGTTTACGAGCATGTTGGTAGTAACGCACCAAGCCAAACATATTCATTTCGTCGGTTAATGCCATGGCGGGCATGTTTAAATCGGCAACACTTTGGCACAGCGGCTTTATCTTCTGTAAGCCGTCTACGATAGAAAAGTCGCTGTGAATACGTAAATGAACAAAAGTGGTCTGGCTCATTAACTCATCTTTATAATGCAGGTTTGTTCTATTGTGCCTTAAACCGCAGGTTGGGAAAAGGCTTGCCCACCTTCTTACGGTGAATTAACCCCAATGTTCAAATTAATTAACGAAGGTAATTATGGTAGCTGGCCGAAGCGGCTGCTAAGCGTAAAGGTAAGAGTAAAATTATTAACTATAGGGAAGTAAAGGCTGCCGGACGGCAATAGAACGTTTAAATACTGGCGGAACGGACGGGACTCGAACCCGCGACCTCCGGCGTGACAGGCCGGCATTCTAACCAACTGAACTACCGCTCCAACGGTATTTAAAACATAATTCCTGCAGTGGCGGAACGGACGGGACTCGAACCCGCGACCTCCGGCGTGACAGGCCGG
>SMEQ01000939.1_pt1 | contig 10284 bp, 8 predicted proteins | sample 2456281 | NCBI WGS metagenome assembly SMEQ01 (sample SAMN10132596, study PRJNA489261) | soil metagenome | isolation source: day1 antibiotic-loamy sand soil ammended with raw manure from dairy cow... | place: USA | collected 2015-04-01 | reverse complement strand
CACTCGCAATCGACTTGCTCATAGGACTGAGGGTAAAAAAAGCAACCGCACTTAAAGCGGCACCCGCACCTAAGAACCGACGTCGAGATAAGCCCTGCTCAACTATTTGAGTCAACTCTGGGGTTTGGGTGCGCGGATGGTTTAATTCGTCTTGGTGTTCAAACTGACTCATGACTCGTCCTCATCAACTGGCTTGGTTATTACCCACAAGCTTAGTTAGACAAGATGTCAGCAGCGTAACAAAGCTGTGACAAAACGATGACTGGGAGCAATCAAGAATTTTAAGCTCAACTCAAAAAAAGTGTATGGATTGATTGAGTAGCCATAAAAAAAGCCCCGCAGCGTTACCGGTGCGGGGCTTTTGTGTGCCTAACTAAAATTAAACTTTAGTGCGGCTATGACGCTTACGGTCATTTTCAGTCAGATACTTCTTACGCAGACGAATCGACTTAGGCGTCACTTCAACCAGCTCATCGTCTTCGATGAACTCAAGCGCTTGCTCAAGAGAGAAACGGATTGGTGGAACCAATGCTGTGGTTTCTTCTTTACCCGATACACGCATGTTGTCGAGTTTCTTCGCTTTAGTTGGGTTAATCGCCAAGTCATTGTCGCGGCTGTGAATACCCGCCAACTGACCTTCGTAAATTTCTTCACCCGGTGTTAAGAACAGCTTACCGCGCTCTTGTAGAGTTTCTAGCGAGTAAGTCAGTGCCTTACCGGTGGCCATAGAGATCAGTACGCCCTGCTGACGACTGGTCACTTCACCGCCCTTAATTGGACCGTAGTGGCTGAACATACCGGTCAAAATACCAGTACCTGAAGTCATGGTCATAAACTGGTTACGGAAACCAATCAAACCACGTGCAGGTACAGTGTACTCAAGACGAATACGACCTTTACCGTCCGGAACCATGTCGGTCAGTTCGCCTTTACGCAGACCAAACTGTTCCATGATCGAACCTTGGTGCTGCTCTTCAATATCCAAGATCACGTTTTCGTACGGCTCTTGCTTAACGCCGTCAACTTCTTTGATTACAACTTCTGGACGTGAAATACCCATTTCGTAGCCTTCGCGACGCATGGTTTCAATCAGTACTGACAGGTGTAATTCACCACGACCCGATACTTTAAACTTGTCTACGTCATCGCCTTGCTCAACACGCAATGCAACGTTGTGTAGTAGCTCTTTTTCCAGACGCTCTTTCAGGTTACGGCTGGTCACGAACTTACCTTCTTTACCCGCGAACGGAGAATCGTTCACCTGGAAAGTCATGCTTACAGTTGGCTCATCAACGCTTAATGGTGGTAAAGCTTCAACGTGCGCTTGGTCGCACAAAGTGTCAGAGATAAACAATGGTTCAAAACCACTGATACAGACGATATCACCGGCTTGTGCTTCTTCAACTTCAACACGGTGTAGACCGTGGTGCCCCATCAGCTTCAAGATACGACCGTTACGGCGCTTACCTTCAGCATCAATTGAGGTCACTGGGCTGTTAGCCTTGATACGACCACGAGTGATACGGCCAATACCGATAATACCGAGGAAGTTGTTGTAGTCCAGTGCCGAGATTTGCATCTGGAATGGACCTTCTGGGTCAACAGCAGGTGGTGCAACGTTATCAACAACAGCCTGGAACAAGACGTCCATGTTTTCTGTCATTTCTTCTGGATCCATACCCGACACACCATTCAACGCACTGGCGTAAACGATTGGGAAGTCCAGCTGCTCTTCAGTTGCACCCAAGTTATCAAACAGGTCAAATACCTGATCAACAACCCAGTCCGGACGTGCGCCAGGACGGTCAACTTTGTTGATCACAACGATTGGGCTTAAACCTGCCTGGAACGCTTTTTGCGTTACAAAACGTGTTTGTGGCATCGGGCCATCAATGGAGTCAACCACCAACAACACGCAATCCACCATGCTCATTACGCGCTCAACTTCACCACCGAAGTCCGCGTGACCTGGGGTGTCAACGATGTTGATGTTGTAGTCTTTCCATTTGATCGCCGTATTTTTTGCCAGAATGGTAATACCGCGCTCTTTCTCTTGGTCGTTAGAGTCCATCACGCGATCAGAATCGAGTTCTTTACGGTCTAGCGTTCCATGGTCAACGTGAGCAATAATGGCAATGTTGCGTAAATTTTCAATCACAAGCTTATCTCAAGTAAAATATGTAGGCTGCACGCAAAACGTGTCAGTTCGAAGCAAAGTGCTAAGGAGTCATCGGTCTGGTGGACGTAACTGCTGCGGTGTTGCCACACAGCTCCACAAACAAATCCATAACAGATATCTAATCATGCATGACTGCTTGCGCGCGGCCGTTGCACTGTATCAGGACGGTAAACACGCACATTGGCATAGCCTTCATGCAACAGATGATGCGCGTGTAATTTGCTCATTATACCCTGATCGCAGTAGAGCAGATATTGGCGATTAGGGTCAAAATCTTTAAAGCGACTGTTAATCGCATAGAAGGGTACATCAAGCTGTTCAATTACACCTAAATCAAGCGGCTGATCTTCAACTTGGTCTGGATGGCGGATATCAATCACAATCTGCCCTGATAAGGCTTCACGCACTTCCTCAACCTGAATATCTTTACTGAGCTCATCTAGGACTTTATCCATAGTGATATATGTGGTGCGCTCAATTGCACGCTGTAACAGGTTTGGATCTAAATGCGTTTCTTCATGCTCAACGCGCCCAAGTTTAGCTTTAGTTTTGGGGCTGACGGATATCACACCGCAATACTCAGGCATATTTGCCGCAAAATCAGCGGTACCGATTTCTACAGCAGTACGGATAATATCCTGCTTATGTTCGGTAATCAGTGGGCGCAACACTAACTTTTCTGTTGCCCGATCAATCACCGCCAAATTGGTCAGTGTTTGACTGGCCACTTGAGATATCGCTTCGCCGGTCACCAAAGTATCCAGCTGTAAATCTTCAGCAATGGCATCCGCAGCTTTAAGCATCATCCGTTTAAGCACCACGCCCATATGGCTGTCATCGACATGCTCTAAGATATCACCCAGCACTTCTTCAAAGGGCACACTGATAAATAAAACGCGATGCGAACTGCCATACTTTTTCCACAGGTACTGGGCCACTTCTTTCACGCCCAACTCATGCGCGCGCCCGCCTAGATTAAAAAAGCAAAAATGCGTCATTAAGCCGCGACGCATCATTTGATAGGCTGCGACACTGGAGTCAAAACCACCTGACATCAACACCAGGACTTGCTCGATACTGCCCAGAGGATAGCCACCGATACCTTGGTGACGCTCATACTCAATAAAGAGTCGCTGACCGTTAATCTCGAAGCGCACTTCAACTTCAGGATGACGCAAATCAATCCCAGCAGCGCCGCACTGTTGGCGTAACTGACTGCCAACATAACGTTCCACATCCACTGAGCTAAAGCTGTGTTTACCACTGCGCTTACAACGCACAGAAAATATACGGCCCTTTAACAAGTCAGCATAATGTTCTTTGCAGCGCGCGGTAATATCATCGAAATCACCCAAAGGGTATTCCAGCACTTGGAAAAAGTGCGACACCCCTGGCGTACAACGCAAGCGCGCATACAACTCTTGTAACTGCGCTGGATCTTCAAGCGCTGTAAATAACTCTAAATTATCCCACTCACCTATGACTTTGACGTTCGGATCAAGATCACGTAATACGGTGCGGATATTTTTCCCGAGCTGACGCATAAATTGCCGACGTACAGGACGGCTCTTAATAGTAATTTCAGGGAAGGACTTTAGAATTAATTTCATAACACAAACAGATCGCTAAGATGGGTTACCAAAGCAACCGCAAAAATGGGCGCAAATAATAGCAGCTTTTTCAAAAATATGCTTAAAAAACGAACAGAGTCACGGGCAGCAAGGTGCTCGCAACTCTGTTCACTTCGCAGTTCTGCGTCTTAACAGCTGTAATACAGCTCATACTCTAAAGGGTGGACAAAGGTGCGTACACGCAACTCTTCTTCAGCTTTAAGCGCAATAAAAGCATCTAAGAACTCATTACTAAACACACCACCGCGCAAGAGGAAGTCGCGATCGCCATCCAGTGCATCTAAAGCTTCTTTGAGGCTGCCGCACACCTGTGGGATTTCTTTTGACTCTTCGGGTGGTAGGTCATAAAGGTTTTTATCCGCTGCATCACCGGGGTGAATACGGTTTTGAATACCGTCTAAACCGGCCATCAATAATGCCGCAAAGGCCAAGTACGGGTTCGCCGACGGATCCGGGAAGCGCGCTTCAATACGGCGGGCTTTGGGGCTGGTCACATAAGGAATACGAATGGATGCAGAGCGGTTGCGCGCAGAATAAGCCAACATCACCGGCGCTTCAAAACCAGGCACCAGACGCTTATAGGAGTTGGTTGACGGGTTGGTCAGCGCATTCAGGGCTTTACCGTGTTTAATGATACCGCCAACAAAATACAGGGCGATATCAGATAAACCGGCATAACCTTCGCCGGAGAACACGTTTTTCCCAGCTGAACCAATCGATATATGCACATGCATGCCTGAGCCATTATCGCCATACAGCGGCTTAGGCATAAAGGTGGCAGTGCGACCATAGGCGTCTGCCACGTTATGCACCACGTATTTTAATGCTTGGACTTCATCAGCCTTAGCCACCAAGGTGTTAAAGCGCGTGCCAATTTCGTTCTGACCAGCGGTCGCCACTTCATGGTGATGCACTTCAACAAACTGCCCCATTTCTTCTAAGGCATTACACATCGCAGTGCGGATTTCATGGTCGTAGTCGCTCGGCTGCGTCGGCATATAACCGCCTTTCACGCCAACACGGTGCCCTTTGTTACCACCTTCAATGTCTGCATCACTGTTCCACGCCGCTTGTTCAGAATAAATCTTGAACATGGAGCCTGACATATCAGACTTGAACTTCACTTCATCAAAGATGAAAAACTCAGGCTCAGGACCAACAAACACGGTGTCACCGATACCGGTCGACTTTAAGTATTCTTCTGCACGTGAAGCAATCGCGCGCGGGTCACGGTCATAGCCTTGCATCGTCGAAGGCTCAATCACGTCACAGACTAAAATCAAAGTCGGCTCTTGAGTGAAGGGGTCCATTACTGCAGTGCTGTCATCAGGCAACAGGATCATGTCGGATGCTTCAATGCCCTTCCAACCCGCCATAGAGGAGCCATCAAACATCTTGCCTTGCTCGAAGAAATCATCATCAGCGTCACGCGCTGGCATCGTGATATGGTGCTGTTGCCCGCCGATATCGGTGAAACGCAAATCAATCCACTTAGCGTTATGGGTTTGTATCAGTTCGAGCGACTTTGACATCATGGTCTCCGGGACTTCATAATCGAGATGCCCACCTAGCAACAGGTTTGCGGGCAGTGCGCTCGCCATATTTCCTGAGTCATTTGGACTCGGAATGCGTCAAAAACCAAAGGCGAGACGCTTAAAATATATTCAATAAGCTATTTTGACTGTTGCCTGTGAGCAACGCTAGCCCTAAGGCAAGTTATTGCGTGAAAACATGCGCCATAATGTACCCAATAGACCACAGTCTAGCTAGCGTATTGTACTGATTTTTAGTGTGCGCAGTACAACAACACTTTTCAGCCATAGGTCACAGGATCAAAAAACTGCACGCAGTGTGACACTTGATTTTTATTAAGAAAACAGCTGGGCGCAGATCTTAAATGATCAAGCGCGCAACATTTCAACACTGATAAAGAGAGTCGATTATGCGCCTTGTCTTCGCTACAGTTTTACTGATGAGTGTATTGCCAGCAACGGCCCAGATTTATCAATACACCGATGCTAAAGGTAATCGAGTGTACACCGACCGCCCTCCTGTCGATGCCAAGGCCAGCACCATTGACTTGCCGCCTATTAATAGTGTGACCGACTCGCAGCGGGATACAACCGCACGTGATGATTCAGCCCCACAGACTGTGGTGCAGCTCGCTCCTTACAGCACTTTGCAATTGGTGGGTTTGCCTGAAGAGCAGGCTTTACGCGCCAACAATGGCAGTTTTATTGCACAGATTGAAATCGCTCCCAGTCTCGCGCCGGAGCATCGTTTGCAGTTACTGCTCAATGATCAGCCTTACGGGCCGGTCACATCCTCTGTGCGTATGGCCGTCAATAATCTAGAGCGCGGTGAGCATCGTTTAGCCGTGCAGGTGCTAGCCGGTGAACAGGTGATCCAAACCAGTAGCGAGCAGACTCTGTTTTTGCAACGCGTGCACAACGCCAGCCCAGCCTTTAGCGCTAAACCTAAGCCGCTCTTTGCGCCATGAATGTTTACCTAGGGGTGTGCGCAGTTTTATTGGGCGCCACAACGCTTGCGCAAGCAGCGATTTATACTTATACCGATGCCAATGGCGCGCAGGTGTTTACTGATCAACCGCCCAAGCATCAGCAGGTCAAAACACTGCGCATGGCTCCGCTCAATCAAACAGCCGCGCCAACTGACGCTCCCGCAATCAACCCACCACCCGTCTATGTAGACACCCCGCCCGCTTTAGCCGTGCAATATGAAATGCTGCGTATTTTGGTTCCTGAGCCGGATGCCACGGTGCGCGCCAATGATCAGCAATTGATTGTCACGGTGAGCAGCGAACCCAGTTTATTCGCAGGGCATCGCTATCGTTTTATTCTCGATGGCCAACCGGTGGGCGAAGCAACTCGCAGCCCTGTGTTAAAAATGACTGATGTGCACCGAGGTACGCATCTGCTGGCAGTGGAAATTATTAATGAAAACGATGCCGTCCTCGAGCGCACACCCGCGCAACCTTTTCATTTACGGCAAACCACACTCAACGATAAGCGGCGCGTTCGCCCTTGCGCAGAAGAAGACTACGGCACTCGGCCTGAGTGCCCCGAACAAGACAAACCGGAAAAATAGGCTTATTGTGCGCTCCATTATCGCCCAAGCCGAGTGCGCCGTTGCGCTTGAGCTATTGAACTGCACTGCAGCGCACTGATTCAGGCGCAAGACCACTGGATGACTGTGTCGCTGATATTGAAAAGAGTACCCCATGCACGACCACCACTTTGATGAACTGGCGATTCGTTTTGCCGAGAAAATTTATGGCAGTAACAAAGGCGCTATTCGTCTGGCTGTACTGCAAGCTGATCTAAACGAGGTGATACCGCAACGTCCCTTGCGCGTGCTGGATATAGGTGCAGGGCTGGGGCATATGTCGCTTTGGTTAGCGCAGCAAGGGCACGAAGTCACCTTAGTTGAGCCGGCATTATCCATGCTAGAAGCTGCGCAACAACGTTTTAGTGCAGCGCAGTGCAGCGCCACTTTTATTCACTCAGATTGGCAAAGCTTTGCGCAGCAAGAGCATACGCCGTACGACTTAGTGCTGTGCCATGCCGTGCTGGAATGGCTCGCCGACCCCCATGCTATTTTGGCGGCGCTGCACCGCTTAACCGCGGCGCAAGGTTGGCTGTCCTTGGCGTTTTACAATAAAGACGCATTGATTTTACAAAACCTTATTAAAGGTAATTTACGTAAACTCAACCAACAGCGCTTTACCGGTGACGCAGGTGGTTTAACCCCTCAGCAACCGCTTGATCCACGCGAACTGGCCACTCAGGCAGAGCCTCTGTGGTTGATTCAGCATCGCAGTGGCATTCGTGTTTTTCATGATTATATGCAGCCGCAATTTCGACAAAAAATTGCCGCCGAGGAGCTGATCAGCACCGAACTGAGCTACCGCCGCCATCCGGCTTTATCCGGCTTAGGTCGTTATCTACATTGGCTTTGCCAGCCACGCAGCGGCGCAGTAGACTAAGAATCATTGAGTTCTCTGGAGACAGACCATGCGCTCTTATCTATGCTTAGGTGCGATTACGCTATGTTTAGTGGGCTGCCAAGCCAGTAACCCGTATCAGGGTGAGCGCGTTCCTTTGCCGCCCGCGCCTGCAGCTGCCGCCACACATTTTGATCGCAGCGCCTACCCTGCGCCAACCAGCACACAGCACTACACCTACTGGTGCTGGGAGCATGCTGGGCGTGCGACAGCCACGCAAAACTCAGCGCACAGCATACTGGCCGAACAATTAGAGCAGCACGGTTTACGCGCCGCATCCTCCAGCGAGCAGTGTGAACTCAAAGTGCAATTGAGCAGTCAGCTCAGCGAGCGCATTCGCCATGATTACGACCCTTACTACCCAAGTGTGCATTACGGTGTCGGCTACGGGCACCGGCGCTCTTACCATGATCGTTATGGGTATTCAGGCATCGGCATGCAAGTGCCGCTCACCCCGCGTAGCTACACTGAACATCAGCTGCAACTGACGCTCAACTTCACTGATAACCACAGCCAAGCATCGGTCTGGCGTACACAAGCTCGCGTGCGCAGTAACGCGCAAGGACAGGCATCAGCAGAGGCTTTACGTGAAACATTCAGCGCGATGCTCAACGACTACCGCTGATTGCGCACAACACGCTAGACACCTTTGAAGAGAGGTTGAGCTGCATCACTCAACCTTACTCGCTACTTCACCACTAACACGTCACAGGGTGGATGCTCGAGAAAATATTGTGCCAGACTGCCCAACAGCGCATCCGCCAATACGCCGCGCCCATGCTTACCAATCGCCAACACCTGCGGTTGTTGCTCAACAATCACCTGCGCTAAACAATTGTGTAGTTCACCTTGACGCAATTCATGGCTGATACTGGGCCCTTCCACGGGTAATTTAGCCCGCTCATCCATCACCAACTGATCAAACAATGAGGCCTGCCAGCTCATCTCAGACTCATCATCACGGCCGTGTACTTCAGCCACTTCCAATACATGCAGTGCATGAATATGTGCGTTCGCAGACAACACTTTGTAGACATGGTGCAGCGCATGGCAAGCACACAAAGAGAAATCCAGCGGCACGAGCGCACGCTGATAAGCCTGCATTTCAGGCTCAATCGCCAACAATACTGGCACCGCACTGCGCTGTAATACACGCTCTAAAGTGGTACCAGAAAAGTACTCTGGCGAGTCTTGGTGGTGATCACCCATCACCAGAAAATCAACGCTATGCGCTTGCTGCGCCGCCACAATCACTTGTGCCGGCCGACCCATTTTGATCAGTACTTGAGCGTCATGTACAGCACAGTCACTCAATTGCTGATTGATTAACGCATCAGCGGTGAGCATGTGTTTTTCGATCACTGGCATCGGCAAATGATTTTCTAACACATACAACACACTTAAACGCGCTTGATGCTGCTGCGCTAATTGTGCGCCGCGCTGCAAAGCCACCTTGGCGTTATCACTGAGGTCATGGGCCACCATAATATGTTTCATAAAGGTGCCATCCGATTTAAAGACCTAAAAAGCGCGCCGCCATACTATGGGCAGCGCGCAACACGTATTACTTGGCCGCAGCCAGCGCCTGCGTGATATCAGCTAAAATATCATCAATGTGTTCGATACCAATCGACAAGCGAATCAGGTCTTTACTCACACCCACCTTTTCCATTTCATCAGCATTAAGCTGGCGGTGCGTGGTGGTCGCTGGGTGGCAAGCCAAGGATTTAGCATCACCGATATTGACCAAACGGTAGAGCAACTGCAGCGCATCAATAAATTTAACCGCTGCAGCTTCACCGCCCTTTACGCCAAAGGACATAATGGCCGAGGCTTTACCGCCCATATATTTCTGCGCCATGGCGTGATCGGGATGACTCGGTAAGCCCGCAAAGTTAACCCATGCCACTTGCTCGTGTGTTTCTAAGAACTCGGCAACTTTCTGTGCGTTTTCGCAGTGGCGCTCCATACGCAGCGATAATGTTTCCATACCTTGCATAATCAAAAACGCATTAAAAGGTGATAACGCAGCACCCATATTACGCAGCGGCACCACACGGCAGCGGGCAATAAACGCCGCTGGACCAAAATCTTTGGTGTAAACCACACCGTGGTAGGACACATCCGGCGTATTGAGCAATGGGAAGCGATCCGCGTGCTCGGCCCAAGGGAATTTACCTGAGTCAATAATAGCGCCAGCAATGGTGGTGCCGTGACCGCCCATATATTTAGTCAGTGCTTGAATAACAATATCTGCACCGTGCTCAATCGGGCGGCATAACGCCGGGCTTGGCACGGTGTTATCGACGATTAACGGCACGCCATGGCGGTGCACAATATCAGCCAAGGCTTGAATATCAACGATATTACCCGCTGGGTTACCGATACTTTCACAGAATACGGCTTTCGTTTTGTCATCAATCAGCGCTTCGACTGCAGCAAGATCGTTG
>SMEQ01001111.1_pt1 | contig 10311 bp, 8 predicted proteins | sample 2456281 | NCBI WGS metagenome assembly SMEQ01 (sample SAMN10132596, study PRJNA489261) | soil metagenome | isolation source: day1 antibiotic-loamy sand soil ammended with raw manure from dairy cow... | place: USA | collected 2015-04-01 | reverse complement strand
CCGGATATTCTTTTGTCTTAATGTACTTTTTCCTCTTGTTATCTCCTATCAAATCATGTTTTTTCAATATTCTATTGATAGTTGAAATAGAAGGAGCTTTCACTTTTATACGATCTAATTCATATAGAATGCTAATAGCACCTTGTTGTGAATACTGTCTAGAAACCAAATCCCTTCTAGCTTTAACTATGGTCTTCTCAATATCGCTAGGGGTAACATTCGCAATCCTTTTAGGAGCTCTAGACTCAGATTTATACCAATCTGTGCTAGGATTGATTTTGTGTTTTGCAATCCACTTGTGCACCCACTGACGACTTCTTGATAGCTCTCTGCTTATACGACTAACGGATATATTCTGAAGATATAAACGTATTGCCTCTTGTCTTAATTTCTCTTCGCTGTCATCCATAGTTTTTACAGCGAAGATTGCAATATTTCAAAGAACTTTTAATGTTTTTGTAAACGATGTTATGATACGATTATACCATTAGACTGTAAACGATGTCCTGACACAAAAGTGTAAACGATGTTATGACATTTGCCAGTTAATTGTTAATTGCCAATGCCTGTAGACGGCTATTGTAGTGGCGTTGCAAGCAACAGCTTTGAACAGACTGGTGCTGGTAGATTGTATTGTACGGGCGTATTGCATTCGCCCCAAACCAACTGTCTGAACCGTTGGTTTATGAAATTAAATGATTTTTATGATGAATGAAGCAGAACGCTTATAAACACGGATTGTAATGTATTCAAAGCTTCCAGCTTTGAGGTGTTCAATATTTTATGCTGGCGCGAGTCTCCGACCCGCGAAAGCGTAAAAACCCCGCTCCATCAAACAATCAAATTCTCGCCCCAACGCATTAATAGTTGCTAGAAAAGAAATAAATAATTACTTTAGCATCTTAATGACAATAACATACAAGACAAAAATGAAAAGAAAATTATTATACCTACTATTAATTGCACTTGTGGCAGTATCGTGCACCACAAAAAAAGCGAACGAAGCCGACAACGACACAGCCAACGTCTCTATTGCCGCTATGGGGCAGATGTATATGTTGCTTGGCACTTACACCTCGGACGAGGGAAGCAGAGGAATATATGTGTACAAGTTTGATACCGACACTGGCGAGTCGGAATGGGTGAGTATGGTGGAGGTGGCCAATCCCTCTTATTTGACCCTTAGCCCCAATGAGCAATTTGTGTATTCGGTTGGCGAAAACGGCGACGACGATAGCTATGCTCACGCTTTCTCTTTTGACAAGGAGAGTGGACAACTCAAATTGATTGACTCTCAACTCACCTATGGTAGCTCGCCTGCCTATATTACAGTGGATGCGCAAGGCTATAATCTGATTACGGCCAACTATGGAGGCGGCAGCATATCGCAGTTTAATATAATAAGCGATGGCACTTTGAGTCCATTATCCAACTTGTATGAGTTTGAAGGAAAAGGTGAAGACCCTACTCGTCAACAGCAGCCTCACCTACACAGTGTGCGTTACTCGCCCGATGGAAAGTATCTGTTTGCAACCGATTTGGGAACCGACAAGATATATAGGTATAAAACTATAACGTCGGTATTTGAAGGACAACCAGCGCTGTTGAAAAACGATAGTGTAGTTTTTGCAACTCCAGCGGGAACAGGGCCACGTCATTTCGATTTTCATCCCAATGGATTGTATTTCTACTTGTTGGGTGAACTATCTGGAGAAGTAATTGTGTATGATTACAACGATGGAGACCTCGAGCAGAAACAAACAATACTTGCCGACACAAAAGGTGCACAAGGAAGTGCCGATATACATGTATTGCCCAATGGTAAGTTCCTGTATGCATCGAACAGATTGCAAGAAGATGGAATAGCTATTTTCTCAATCGACAAAGAAGATGGATCACTCACCAAAGTTGGTTATCAACTAACTGCCAAGCATCCACGCAACTTTGCTATTACACCCAATGGTAAGTTCTTGCTAGTTGCCGGACGCGATGATAATAAAGTGGAGGTGTACAGAATAGACAATAAAACAGGATTGCTCACTAATACCAATCAAGATATAGCGATTGATAAGCCAGTTTGTATTAAATTTGCTGCAATGAATTAAACTGCAATGGGCAGGTTGGCGCGTTTCTCCGACTCGTGCCTGTAAAAAACAAATTAAATCTTTTCAATGTGAAAAAAGTATTATTGTTAGATTCAACCTTTTTGAGAAAAGCTGCTATAGTTGTATTCTTCTCAATCATGCTTCTATCGTTATCGTCATGTGTTAGTATCCTTAACACACTTTTAGGCAACTCAACATGTATAGAACCAGGATGTGATAGAGATACCAGAGGAAACTCATCTTACTGTATCATACATTCCGACAGAGAACCTGTTGAAGTTGATGTATCAAATCCTTACAGGCTGCACAAAACTATGTCGGATGAGGAGATGAAGGCGAGGGTGAAGATAAATAGGAAGAATTAATGCGGGAATGCTAGCGCGGGTCTCCAGACCCGCGCTAATAAATAATTACTACCCGCGCCAGCCACTAACTACTACCCCCACCAACAATTAACCACTACCTAATCCATCAACCAAACCTACCTCTGCAATAATTTATACCCACCTCTCTGTTGCCTTGTACCGCTCATGATACCTCTATTCTCATTTCTTTTTATTAGCTTTGCAAATCAAAACGGAAACGTTTTTCGATTTTTGCACACTTTGCTAGTATATTATTTCAGCTAATGCAGGTTTCTAACTTGTGCATTATGCTGAAATTTGTCTTTTATATACAAATTTATAGATTTGGACAATAAGCAGCAAACAAGTGTAAGGGTTCAAACGTTAGTATATTATTATGTCAAAATTGTATTTATAGGTTATTTACGAATATGTTTACACCGAAGTCATATCTTTTCAAAAATATTATTCCCGAAGTTGTTTCTAAATATCCAAACAACAATGCTTTAGGGTTTGTAGGTGAAGAATTTATAAGCTACACCCAGATGGGTAAACGCATTGATGCGGTAATGGCTTATATGGAAGTTTTGGGCATAGAGCCAGGCGACCGTGTAATTCTTTACAGTCAGAATATGCCCAATTGGGGCATTGTATATTTTGCAACACAATGCATGGGAGTAGTGGTTGTGCCAGTATTGCCCGATTTTAATGCGTATGAACTGGGTAATATAATAGAACATTCGGGGGCTAAAGCAATTTTCATATCGAAATCTCTAGACTTTAAATTGGCTAAGGTGGAGAATGTTGACACTGGTATTGTTGTTAGGCTCGATGATTTTAGCTTGCTCAAAGGAGCAGACGAATCGCTTCTTTTTGACGAAGACAAGCAACCCACAGGCAATTATTCGCCCAACGAAGATGAGATGTCGGTACTGCTATATACCTCAGGCACTACAGGTACACCCAAGGGTGTGATGCTTTCGCAAAGAAACCTTATTACTAATATTTATCAGTCTAATTACGTACAAGAAATTTTACCAACAGATAGATTTCTATCAGTCTTACCATTGTCTCATACCTATGAAAATACTATTGGGTTTTTATTGCCTATAGTTAATGGTGCAAGCATTACTTATTTGCGTAGACCACCTACTGGATCTGTTTTATTGCCTGCTCTCGAAAAAGTAAAACCAACTGTAATGCTTACTGTACCCCTGATAATAGAGAGGGTTTACAAAGGGAGTATTCTAAGGAAAATAAACCGCAAAAGCATAACACGTAATTTATACAAATTTAGACCAACTCAGAAATTACTGAGCAAGGTGGCAGGAAAGAAATTGTACGAAACCTTTGGCGGTCAACTTAAGTTTTTTGGTATTGGAGGAGCTAAACTAGATGGTCAAGTAGAACGTTTTCTTATTGATGCTGATTTCCCGTTTGCTATTGGGTATGGATTGACAGAAACATCGCCTTTGGCAGCCGGAAGCGCTCCTAGAAAAGGAAAGTTCCAAGCTATAGGTCCTAAAGTGATAGATTCTGAAATAATCATAGACAATCCTAATCCAGAAACAGGCCAAGGGGAGATATGGTTTCGTGGTAAAAATGTGATGTTGGGGTATTATAAGAATGAAGAGATGACGAAAGAGGTCTTAACTGATGATGGTTGGTTTAAGACAGGCGATTTGGGTTCTTTCGATAAAAATGGCATGTTAACGCATAAGGGACGCCTTAAGAGTATGATTGTTGGCCCCAGTGGAGAAAACATCTACCCCGAAGAGATAGAATCTTTGATTAATAAGTTTGAATTTGTTGAGGAATCTCTGGTTATTGAAGACAAAGGAAGCTTAGTAGCTTTGGTGCATTTTAATATGGAAGAGTTGGAGCAAAAATTAAAAGAGATTACATCTGATGCTTCTATAAAGATTGAGGACAAGGTTGTTGAATTAAAAGCCGATTTGTTGGAGTATATCAACTCGAAGGTTAATAAATCGTCGAAGCTGCAAGATATTATAGATTATGTAGAGCCTTTTAAGAAAACTGCAACAAACAAGATTAAGCGTTATTTGTATAATGCTGAGGATGTGAAGAAATAGATAACCATACGATATTATAATTTACTGGCGCGGGTTTCCAAACCCGTGCCTTTCTGTTTTAAATAGCGAAGGGTAGAATAAAATTTAGAACAGAGATGACACGGATTGTATTCAAAGCTTCCAGCTTTGAGGTGTTCAATACCAATGCTCAATGCCAGTCATTTATTAATTGACAATTGGGAAGTTCACAATTTATTTAAAGGCCTTACTGGCCACATTCTTTTGAATGGTGGTGAGGTGTTTAAGATGTGTGCTGGTGAAATAGTAGTGGCAAACCTATTTAGTGCTGATGCAATCAGTCTAGTTTTTAGGCTAGATTGCCCATTGATCTATTATTTTGCCAACCCGCTGTTGTACTTTTTTTCGCCAGCTAATAGAATAAATAGCATCTTATATATCAACCAAGTTTGCTTGTCTTTATAAATTTATCGAAAGTGAAAATAAACATTGTCCCTAAAAATAGGGCTGCCAAATATAGTACTACCCCAATAAAGTTCAAAGAAATATAATTTGATGTTATGCTTAAAAAGAAGACATCCACTCCCAAAATAAGCGCTAATAAGAGTCTTCGCATATTATCGAAAGTTATTTTCTGCTCGCATTTAGGGCAATCCCATTTAGACCAAATTGTTTTAAAAGACAATCTTTTTACGTATTCAATTCTTGAATATTTATATCCACAGTGTGGGCAAGTTCTTGTTGTCATATTTTTGTTTATAATGAAGTTTAAGTTTATTTTATTTGATTTATTAGATGTACAAGTCAGGAAACATACGCCAGCGAGTGGGCTATTTTCCCGCAATGACATCAAAAAACGTATCCGGCAAATAAACATTCTCAACATTTACACCTTCTGCAAATAGCGGAGCCATTTCCTCTTCAGTAAACCCAGCTATGCCACACCCAATTCTTGTAACCAAGAACTTAAGGTTGGGGTTTTGCTTTGCAAATTCTATAAATTCATCAACGTAGGGTTTTATCTCCTCTATACCTCCATGCATGGTGGGTATGGCGTATGTTTGACCGTGTAGACCAACGCCTTCTCCCCACACAGCGCCAAACTTTTGTTCGGCTATTACAGCAGCTCCTCCAGCATGTTGACCTTGCAGGTTGCTACCGAAAACAAACACTTCGTAGTTTTCAAGTTCTGATATTCTATCAGGTGCAATACGTTTTTTCATAGTCATAATAAGGTGTATGTTTAAAATGTTAATAGTAACTCTACGCTCAGCTTGTTTGAGCTCATCTCTTCGTAGACATTAAGTAGGGGAAGGTCGTTTTCTGTGAAATAGAATTCATAGTCGATACGAATTAAAGAATCGAAAGGGGCATTGGTAAAGCTAAAGCCGAGACCCAATGTCAATCTGTTTACATCTATATCGGTATCGGTTTGGTTGCTACCCATTGCATCCCAACGGGTAGTAGGTATTATATTCTTAAATAGCTGTCCGCTTTTGAGTGGAAACCAATATGCTCCTTGAAGGTAAGCGCCCGTTAGCTTATCATTGTCTACTTTGTTTTTACGGTGCATTATTTCTGTTTCAACTTTCCAATTCTTGGCTTCGTAGCGCAAGTCAGCTCCATATATCATAAAGTCTTGTAGCTCGTTTCTTGGTAGTACATACATTTTGGCTGTAGTACGAAAACCCTTCATGTTTCCAATGCGTAGGCGGGTAGCAAAGGATGGGCTGTCTGTCCAAGCGGGATCGTTAATGGTGTTTCCATTAAATACCGCTGCATCTATACCCACAGGAAAATTGCTGATTTTAAAATCGTAAGCTGCCGATACGCCAATGTCGCGCGTACCGAATGTGAAATATTTGCCGATAAACGGACGGTTGGCAAACATTACACTGCCAGGACTAGTTGTGTATGAGTTGTGGACAGGAATGCCCGATTGTCCTATTTTAATTGTTAATCCATCGAGTGGATTGATCGCTCCATAAAGGTCTAATATTTTAAAATCGCCTTCGTCGCTTAGTTCTGCCATAGCTCTGTAGCTGATAAAAGAGGTTACATCTCCTTTTATGCCAAGACGTGAGTTGCGTACCGAGAAGCGTGAGGTGCTAGTTTTATCGGCATATTCAAATTTTGATTTGAACATACCGTCCAACTCTATAGTAGGGGCAAATTTCCAATCGATATTTGATTGGTTTTCTTGGGCCGATGAGAGTGTGAGTGCGCAAATGATGCTAATTAAAGTAATGGAAATTCGTTTCATGAGCTGTTAAGTTTAAAATAATAGTACACCCGGCGAGAATCGAACTCGCATCTTCGGAACCGGAATCCGATATTCTATCCATTGAACTACGGGTGCATATATAAATGCAAATGTAAGGAAATAATTAGTAAACGAAGGTAGATTTATTCCATGTTACATCTATTGATTCCTTTGCAAGGTAAGTTTCAATTTTCAGAGCGTCTTGTTTTGACAGATGCTTCTTTATATTAAATGTTACTTGCAAATCGTTACTTCCATCTTTAAATTGGAGTTGAAGAGGATAGATATCGATTTGCGACACAGACCATTTAAATCCTGGTGTGTCTGTTTTTGTTTCATCAAAAAATATGCTTGGTGGAATTGTAGGTAGTATGTTGTTTTTCTGAATCTCACATTACTACTGCAAACTGTTTTAATAAGCGCTACTATCTGCGTATTATTTACTAAAGGTAGTATTTTTATTTGCATAGTGCCCACCTCTGAAGTTTTGAGCGATAGAAAAGTATCGGTGTATTCCAATCGCTCTATTTCGCCTAAGGCATAGGGTATTACAGATAGTGATGAATCGACCAACAGCATTGTTTTGTTTGCCTCCGAAAAAGCAGGTAGGTATTCACTTGGCATACTTTTGAAAAGTTCGTTGATTGTTTGCCCCGAGCTCAAAAAACTAATGCTGCTTAAAAGAAGTAGTATGATATAACGTTTCATCTGTTGTGTTTAATGTGTAAGAATGCCTATTTGCGTAGGATTGATGGTTGGTGTACCACCTTCTGTTCCTTCGGTTACCTCTAGTTTGAAGTAGCGAGCGGTTTGCTCTTCATCGAAACGGATAAATTGTGGAACAGGATTGTTTTTGATGTTGCCAAACTCGCGGCTTTCCGACGGCTCTGTCCACTCTTTTCCGTCTGTGCTAAGAAGGAAGCGATATGTGAAAGCCATTTCAGCTTTATTGTCAGGATTATAGGTGAAACCCTTTATGGTTATATTCTCGCCTTGCATATCTACAGTTAGTGGGTTGGTTTGTAACACTTCTGCCCATTCGCCATCTATATGGGTAAGTTCTATTAAGCTACCCTCCTCGTTGAATGGGGCGGCATAGTAGGCTCCAATTTCACTTATGTTGGCACTAAAGCGAGTTTCAATCAGTGTTATACGAATTTTTTCTGGCGCCACATCATCAAAACGCAACAAGCGTTTGTAGCCAATGGTAGTTCCTTCAGCTAGTTTTACCCAGTTACCATCTATCAAACCTTCTACTTTGAATACTTCAACGCGTTGTCCCTTTTGTATATCTTCCTGTAAAAGAACGGTGTTAATTATTTCACCCTCTTTTATGTTATACTCTTTATAGTCGCCATTTCTAGCTTTCCAGTATGTATGAGTTACGGCCATTTTATTATCGGCAAAAGTCTCTTTTATATACTGTCCAAACTCTTTTAAGCGTGCAGCATCTACTTCGTGAATCAAGCCGCGAGGGTCGGGTGGAATATTGAGTAACAACACAGAGTTCATACCTACCGATTGATAATAAATATCTACTAAATGCTCCAATGTTTTCACTTGAGCGTCTTGCTCTGGGTGATAAAACCAACCTGGACGGATAGATACATCTACTTCTGAGGGATACCAATAGATTGATTTGGCTTGCTCTATAAGTTTGCGACTACCTAAATCTTTTGCTGTGGCAGAAATTCCTAAGCGGTTGTTTTCGTCAACAGCATCGTCGTGAATATCGGCACGCAGCGGAGTAACGCTCCATTCGGTTTCTCTACCCAATCCGCTTTCGTTGCCTACCCAGCGAACATCGTCGCCCATTATTGCTTTCACAGCATTGGGTTGTAGGCTATCTATTACATGGTAAAATGCCTCCCAATCATATATTTGTTTTTTACCATTTGGCCCTTCGCCATTAGCACCATCAAACCATACTTCGTGAACTTCGCCGTAGTTGCTCAATAGCTCATGTAGTTGGTCAACAAATAGTTGGTTGTATGTTGGCGAGTCGCCATAGCTTGGTGCATTTCTGTCCCAAGGCGATAGGTATACTCCAAATTTCATTCCATGTTTGTCTGCTGCATTTTTCAGTTCTCTTACTACATCACCGCCACCATCGCGCCATAGTGAATTAGCAACTGAGTGTTCTGTGGTTTTTGTAGGCCACAAACAGAAGCCATCGTGATGCTTTGCAGTTAAAATAACCATTTTAAAACCACCTTCTTTTAGAGTTACTACCCATTGCTCGGCATTAAAGTCGGTTGGGTTGAAAAGTTCTGGACTTTCACTTCCATCGCCCCATTCGCGACCAGTAAATGTGTTTATACCGAAATGGATAAAGGCAGTTAGTTCTAGCTTTTGCCATTCGTATTGCTGTTTAGTAGGAATAAGACTAGCAGCAAGTTTTAATTTTTGCTCAGAGGTGAACCCTTCGTCAAAAACTATCTCTTTTTCGATATAGTTTTTCTGTTGTGTACAAGCAGCACCAATCAATAGAAATAGCAAAGAAGCTATGAATGTAAAGCGTTTCATCTTTTATAGTTTAAATAGATAATAGTTTTAGTCTGTTATGTTATACTTAATAACAAAGTTAATTCGTTTATTGTAAGATACAAAAAAAGTCGCATGGATAATGCGACTTTTATGATCAGTGGTCTATTTAAATAAACCACTGTTAGATTATTTGTTGTTGTTGAGACTAGTCAACTGTAACTTCTTCCACAACTTCTGGAGTTTCTTCTAAAAGTTCTTCAGTTGCTTCTTCAATTGCCTCAGTTGCTTCTTCGATTGCCTCAGTTGCGTTTTCAATTGCAGTTTCCTCTGTTGTAGCTTTGTTTGTGCAAGCAGCAAAAGAGATAGTTGTAGCGATAGCTACTAATAAAATTAATTTTTTCATTTTTGTCTTTAAATTAAACGATATAATTGCTTTGGTTTTTTCAAGCGTGCAAAGATAATAAAGTTTTTATGTTATACAACATGTTTGGACAGTTTAATCTATTATTCATCACATTTTAATTGATACATGAGCTAGTACCCAACAATCTATGATGTGTTGACTTGTAAAAAAACGATGAACAAATTTTTATTGCAAACGTTAAGAAATTAAGTAGTTGAAAATGAATTTATGAACCAATTCAATATTATTTTCTTAATCTGTAGTAATGCATTACTACAGATTAAGATTAAACATAAATCACATATAAAAATTTAGAAGACATGATTAAAAATAAACTAGGATTAAGTTTACTTGCTACAATAGGTTTTTTTCTCATTGTATCTTCATGTAACAGTGGAGATAATTCAAATAAAAGGGTTACACATCACGACAATACTAGTACGATATCACAAGACAATAGCAATGCGATATCGAAGGCTATCTGCGTATTAACGCCAACGGTGGGTAATAATGTTAAAGGGACAGTGACTTTTACACAAACTGACGCTGGAATATTAATTGAAGCGAATGTTGAAGGTTTATCTGAAGGAAAATATGGATTTCATATTCATGAATTTGGAGATATTTCAAAATCCGACGGAACCTCAGCAGGTGGTCA
>SMEQ01000639.1_pt1 | contig 10313 bp, 6 predicted proteins | sample 2456281 | NCBI WGS metagenome assembly SMEQ01 (sample SAMN10132596, study PRJNA489261) | soil metagenome | isolation source: day1 antibiotic-loamy sand soil ammended with raw manure from dairy cow... | place: USA | collected 2015-04-01 | reverse complement strand
TGCTGCGTATATGTGGACGTTGAGAGCATCTACAGCCCTAGCCATAACCAAGCCCTGCCTGTACCGGCGCAGCGCAACGTTTTGAAGTGAAATAATAGGTGGCAAAGTCTAAGGGGTTCATCGGTGTTTGCCTAGGGCTGCAGTAACTTTTCTAGTCCATGACGTGGCACAAAGCACTGCTCGATGCGTTATTTTCAGCTATGCTTTGGCGTATTTTAAGCTTTCAGCACCTATGCAACAGTCCGCCTGCGACCTTGAGTCACAACCTAGCGCGACTCATATGCCTAAGCCCGCAGCCAGCCTGGTTAGCTTTGATTTCAGTTGATGGTGTTCCATAGTTAAAACCTCAGCTCTGATGCGTTTTGAGCGTTTTGCTTGCGCAACCCCGTTCATTTATGTACGGGTCAAGCAAGTCGCTGTGAACGCTTGTGAGCTGCGCGAGCAGCTTTCAAAGCTTTTTCACTCGGTGGTGCATTCTGGCTTTCAATGTACTGCTTAACAATGTCTAGGCTTGCGCCCCCGCATGATACTGCGCAGTAGCTGGGCGACCAGAACTGATGACCCCAAAGCATCGTTTTTGATTCATCACCCTGATGCGCGTTTATGTTTGTACGGCCCGCCAGGTACTGGCAAAACCGCCTATGGGCATTGGTTGGCCAAGCAACTGAACAAGCCTTTAATTCTAAAGCGCGCTTCGGATCTTTTAAGCAAGTTTGTGGGCCAAAATGAGCAAAATATTGCCGCGGCGTTTCAGCAGGCCACAGAACAAGGCGCAGTATTGATGATTGATGAAGTGGATAGTTTTTTACGTGACCGCCGCGGTGCTAAGCAAAGCTGGGAAGTCAGCATGGTCAATGAAATGCTCACGCAAATGGAAATTTTTTCAGGCATTTTTATTGCTTCCACCAACCTGATGGATGGTCTGGATCAAGCGGCATTACGCCGATTTGATTTAAAAGCTAAGTTTGATTTTTTAACAGCGCAACAGGCATGGCAACTGTTCTGCCGCTATTGCAAGCAACTGGACGTATCCGCACGGAAAAAAGCGTTACCCCAGCAATTGGCCGCACTGGAGTATTTAACCCCCGGGGATTTTGCTGCGGTGGCGCGTATGGCCCGCTTTCATCCACTGACCAGCGCCGAAGCTTTTATGCAAGCGCTGAGCAATGAAGTGAGTCATAAAGAGCAGGCGAAAAAGCGGCGGATTGGGTTTTAGTTGCACTTAGGGTACTGCTGAATATCAAACATCAATAAGCATAGAATGCATGGTTGATGGTCCTGACTGCTCAACCTGCTTGATGCTGCTGTAAAAACCACTGCAACCAAGGAAACCAATCTGCTGCTAATGGCTGCTCATGTACTGCGATAATATAATCAGTAAATTGTTGCTCAAGCTGTATTAAAAGCTCATGTCCAGCATCAAGCCTGTCACTAGCGAAAGCTGTGCCGACTACCAACTGCAAGGCGTTGTAATCGATCCACAGGTGTTCGCTGGCATACCGCTTAAAATGTTTTTGCCACCCACTTAAGGTCTGCGTTAAACCAAAATGGCATTGAAACATCACATAGACATCCATTGTTTTGGCAGTTGGAAAAGCGGGCAACATACGGTACAGCATGACTAGCGTCTGGCTATCTATATGCGCTTGGGGCTGACATAAGATCGCACGCAAACCTGCATAGAGTAATGATGGGGCAGCGATTAACTGCTGTGGCTGTAAGGCCAACACTGTCGTAGCAATAGCCTGAGTGAGCTTTTGTACTGCTTGCAGATCATTACGATAATAGGCTACTGCTTGAGTTTCCAGCGCTAACGTAACCCACTCAGCCACACAATTTAGACTCGGCGCCGCATAACGCATTAATACAGCCAACTGCTCAATGCACTCGTCTGCCTCATAGTGCCAATCAAAGAAAGCACTGTGTTCAGGCGTCATACGATTATTTAACATGCTGACCTCCACCTCTATATTGATCATGTCTTTACCAGCATCCAACGCGGATCATCACCAGGCGTGTGACGCAAAACCACAGGGTTGGGAGCGGTCGGCAATCGATATACAAGACTTTCACCAATAGTGGTTACGGCTAATATATCGGCGTTATTTTGCGTGGATATAACGGATGTGCCGACTAATTGGTAAGCCCCCTGAGTACCACCTGCGAGATACAGCGTACCGTGCAAAACATCACAGCCCATCCAAGGTATGCCTGGTGTGTCCAGCAGCACAGTCAACAGTCCATCGTCTTGCTGGCGTAGAATCAAGCCCTGACTCGACACGGCAATCAATTCACCATTGAGGTGAGTCACATCATCGATGGCTATACCTGCAGGGACCGTCTGCGCAAAGGTTAAGCTGTGCCAGCGACCGGCGATACATTCAAGCAACTGTCGGTTATGCCCCATCAAGAAATAGCGGCCATCGACCTCTTTCATACGAATCGGCGTCATTATACCTGCAAAGGTGCTAAAGCTCTGCCCATCATAATGAAGCAACTCACCCTCTTCTGTCGCAATCCATAGATCATCGTCCTGCCCAACAATGCATGCTGGTGTGCCGCTGGTGATACTTTGGACCGACCATTCCAATTCATCAGAGTGTGGCGTCAACTCATCATCCTGTGGTGTACCGTTCAATTCAGGCTTAGAACAATACATCGAGCCCAAACGATCAATCGCCCAGAGTGTCCCTACGGCAGACACTGTAAAATCCGTCAGCGGGATCTTCACTGTCAGCTGCGTGCGCAGATGTGTTGGTTGCGGATGCAAGGTCAGCTGTGTGAGTGCTGCGCTCGACCCACCGCTGGTCTCTAGATTGTCATACAGCACTAAACATAACGCCTCACCTGCGTACGGCAGGACTTTCTTCACTGTGGCGCTAGTTTGCATCTGTTGCGCGTCACGCATGCTCGATGCAATCTGCACTTGCTGATCCTGTAATACAGCACGGCCCATCTGACGACTTGGGTATAGGGCCCGTAAAATAGCTAACAGCACGACCCCATGACTGAGCAACCCCTGGGGGATCTTGGCAATATCATAGCGGGGTATAGCGCCATGCTGACTAGAGCTGGGCAGTACATAATCCGCCAAAAGATTCAGTGTCACTAATGTTCCGGTGCGATGTGCTGTCTTGATTGCTTCACGAGTACTGGCATCATGAGCACGCAAAGCAGCAGCGAGATGACTTGTAACATGACCTGGATACTGTTCCGCGCTTGAGTCAGCGGTCAACACCGCATGCATACCATTATCAAACACCAGTACTTCAGAATGATAGGCGGCGTGCTTGCTTTTTGGCGCGAGGACAACGGAGATATCCGCACTGACCGTCATCTGCTGATGCAAAGGTAACCCGTATCGATCCGAGCTTTTTAGAGCGGCAGCCGTCAGGGTGCGCGTCAGTGCCTGCATTCTTTTTTGAGAAACATTGTAGTCCGCCGTAGCGCGCGCCTGAATGCTCTCAAAAAGATCGTAATACAGCAGCTTCCAGAGTCGAGCGCGCAACGCAGGGGGCAGATTTGCCCAGCCAATACGCGCGACTAGAGCCAGCAATGAATTTAGATCATTGGCGTTAAAGTGGATTAATAACTGCTCAATCAAGACGATAGCAGCCTGTGCACGCGTGACATCTTTTGCAGAACCACCGCTGCGTGGATAGGTTATATAGCCCATATGAAATTATTTAACCTGAGTCCGAGAAATCGCAATTTTACCGCCACCTACAGCATCGCTCGTCACAGACTGATACAGCACATCAGGATCAAGCCAACTGAGACGCTGCACCTCCATTCGCGCCTGCTGGCCATACAAATCTTCAAACAGCACCATTAGGGGAATATCAGGCGATAAACTCCCCGACTCAACCAGTGACAAGAGCGCCATCAACTCTGTATTCCAGTCACGCGTTGCTATATTTTTGCCATCTTTAGTGTGCAATTGCTCTTGTAAAACCTGATATACAGCCTGGCCTGCAGGGGTCATCGTGACCTGATCAAGTTCTTTTGAGATATGAATAAGCAAGCTGTCTTGCATCAATTGCTCAATAATTTGCGCAACTGTAGACGGACGCCCGACTTCAAAGATATCCATTTGCTGGATCAACTCAGTTAACGAGAAAGCCGGCGGCGCATCGGGTAATGACACCTCAATAGTGAAATCACCCTTTTTAAGGGCTTCTATATCTGCCTTCGACACACACTGCGACTGCTCACCTGAAAAATATGCTCCCAGTGGTCCTTCCAACCAACCGGGCTCAAGCGCCATTTGAGTTTGCAAATGCACGGTAAAATCATCCTGCCCCTCAGGCATACCCAGTTCAAGCTCGATGTCTTGGCGAATCAAATGCGCCGCACCCAGCTCCGTACTCTGCTGCATATCATCAATCAGTTGATAGATTTTACGCTGATCCGGATCGCTAATACCCTCAAGGGTCGCACCTGCAATCAACGAAATATCATCGTGAGCACTGTTACTCATACGTCACCTTCATATAAGCGTTGCAAGATACGCATGGTGGCGTCCGGTAAAATCTTATGCCGCTGCCATGCCAGAGAGATCACATCTAATGTGGAACGATTAAAAGGTTCAGCTGTGAGCTCAGAACTGCGCATACCAATAAATGTATATTTTTTACCTTCACTGTTAACCGGAGCGCCCTTAGCTTTCATTCGCTCCATATAGTCCTCAGACACATTGTTGATCTGCCCATTTATCTGCCGTCCATTGACAGTCACTTTCACCTGTAAAGTGTTCTGCTGCTGTTGCTTGATGCCTGCTTCATGTCGGGCAATCAGATCTAGGATCACCGCTTTCACTCGCCCCATTCCGGTATTTTTCGCATAATCAGCGCTCTGCTGACTCGCAAGCAACTGCATCATTGATTGCGCCAGCCAACGGTCCATTATTTCTTGTGCTAACTGCGCAGAGACTTTGGCCTTATCAATCGGCCTGGCCTGCTCTAAAGCCTCGGCAACAGCATCAGGGGTAATCGCACGCAAGGCAACGCGCTCAATTTTCTCAACTAACTCTGGAGCGCGCTGCTTAGCCACTTGTAATAAGTGCCAGGCAATCGCTTCACCGACGTTGTCATCATCTGTGGCTAGATAGATTTTTTTCACGCGACGCCCTTCAGACAACATCACCTCGATGGTGCGTTCGCCATTCGCAGCCAGTTGTGGCAGCTCACGTAATTGACTTGTAGCGTTTACAAGTGAAGCATCGCCGAGGGCAGTCTCAGTCACCGCACCAGACGTGGCGTGCACAATATAATCACTCTTTAAAATAGTTCGCAGCGTTTTCAGCTTACCGGGAGCTTCAACAATAAACAGGTAATTGGGCAATAAGCGCACACCAAAATTGGCCATATACCAACCCAAGTAATGCACTGAGTTACTGGTTTTAAACTCTGGATCATTGATCATCTTCTGATCATTTAAGCGGTATAAGTTCGGTGATAAAAAGGCTATAAATGATTTTTTAGCGCGCGAGATGGCCACGTTAAGCAAGTACGGCTGCTCTTCAAAAAACAGCTTGTCACCGTCTTCACCTGTTTGCACTCCCGAGTAGATCACAATATCTTTTTCCGCACCTTGCAGTGCATGAATGGTGTTAATGATCGTATTGTGAATATCCTCTTCAGGGATAGGTTGCCCTTGGGCTTTATTTTCGGCTAATAAAGCATCTAACATCACATGCTTTTGCTGATTAAAGGGCATGATAATCGCCAGCATATCTTGTAGCGGTGGCTTATGACCCTTATCACCTAACAGTTGCTGCCAAGCGTGATAATTCTCCAGCACCAACTCAGCAATCATCTGCGCTTCTGTGCGATTAATTTTTGATGCGTTATTGTCACCCTTGGTTGATTCACCCGTTGATTCAACATAAGCCATTGCAGGCAAACCGCTGTCTTTCAGATCTTTATTTAAGTGTTCAATATAAAAAAGCTTATTGTCGTAGACCAGTTGATTACAATATTCGATGATATTTTGATAGCAACGATAATGCCCACGCAGCATATAACCTGGGCCTTGGTAGTTGAGGCTCGATGCTGCTTGCACCACATGTAAAAAGCTACTTTTTGACACTGATAGTTGCCGACTAAAAATACCCGTCACTTGGGCAAGTGAGTATTTATGGCGTAACCAGATTAAATACTCATCAAAAACAGACACCTCAGACTTGGTATCCAGCACTGGTGCTAACTGCAATACATCACCCACAGAGATCAAGCGTTGCGTGAGCCCAGCCAGCGGTAATGCCCCCATAATGGTGGCTTGACCTGACTCATCGGTAATTAACAGATCAATCCCCCCGTAAGCAAAACTACGCTGCATGGCTCCCGTTGGATAACTATTGACTTTAAGTAAGCTAGGCAGGCGGTTGATCGTGGAGATAATCACTGGGGTAATCATGCAAATGCGTCTGAGTCCAGCTAGCACATTATCCTCGGTACGAGAAAAGTGTAAGGAGGTTGCCTGATCCAGAATAAACTGACCTTCCCAATAACGCGCAGCCAAATGAAACAGCTGCGTGCGGTATTCTAAATCAACGCATTGTTCGATCAGCAGGTTTAACGCTGACTCGCGCAAGACCCGCACATAGTCAGCAGGCTCAATAGCCTCATCACGAATACGCTCTCGGCACAGCTTTTCATAAGTTTTCAGGGTGTTGTGCTTGTACAAATCAAACAGATCTTCGCGTATTGTCAATAAAGCGGACAAGTGCTCATCAGGTGCAGTAACGGGGAACACCATATCAAGGTTAGCATTAGGGCTAGACAGCTGTTGCTGAGCAACCTCAATCGCATGGGTCATCGCGCTGTAGGTTCTGCATAACATGACGTGTAACGCTTCTACCACCTGCTCAACATCAGCAGGGACAGGCCTACCCTGCTGCTGAAAAAACACCCCCGCTTTGTTGACGTAATACTCTTGCAGTTTTTGATTATTTTGCAGTTCATTCAGTGACTCACCCACACCCAGCCAGCCAAAGTTATAGGGTTGCTCTAGGCCCGCCGCGACTAGAATTGGCGTCATACTGCGCTCGTGCTCGCTTAGATCATCAATCGCAGTTGCAGAGGCGTAAAAACTGCCATAAGTCGGACAGTGTGGTATCCAACGCTGGTACTGCAACAAGTACTGAGCATCATCATCTTGCACAACATCCGGAAAAGCTGAAGTCACGTTTTTCACTGACTGGTTGGTTGCGCCACTGGCCACAATAATTGGGCACGGCTCTTTGAGCAGTGCAGCCTTCACGACATAGTGCGCAACCACAGCTTTAAGCATTGAGGTTTTACCACTGCCTGGCGGTCCATTCACCGCTAAGACTCGACCATAATTCTTATCGAGTGCGTAAGTTTTATCTAAGTGCGCTGCTGCTAACGAGGCATGACGCTGAGTATTGTCTAGCGGATGCAGTTCTCGATTACTTGCCAGCGTACCGGACGGGTCACTGGCTTTTTTAGTGTCCATATGACCAAGCAAATATGGCATATTAGGATCATATTGATGTGCAGCAGTATGCAGGTAACGCTCATACATATCCTCCGTATCACAGTCCACAGCGATGGGTTCACCAGCATATACAGACAAGAGTCTTGGCAGCACCGTATCAGAGTAGGCCGTCGGCCCATCGGCTAACAAGCCCTCATACAGACTTAACAATTGATTTTTAGCGCCACTATCAGGCTTAGACACTAAAGATAATTGTGGGCGCACTTCTTGGTCTTTCAACTGCTCTTGCACTGTTTGCAGTAAGGCTTGCAAAGACTCAACCTGACAACTTTTATATAAAAACTGACAGGCGCTCGTAAACCATGTCTCGGCGGTACCTGCGCACAAGGAGTGTGAAAAGCTCTCTTGCAGTACAGCGCTATCATTTAAAACAAGCTGGGGAATTGTTTGATTATGCTCACCCAAATAATATTCAGCGTTTAAGGCAATACTCTCTGCGACATTGGGTTGTAAATAAACACACCCACTGTCGCTTTGATCAGGCACATCAACAATGACTGGAATGGCTAAAACCACATACCCATTCTTGCTACCACGCTTCACAAACTCAAGCAGCACATAATAATTACTTTGACTGGAGTAAGCCGGCTGGCTGGCAGTACGAATTTCAGCACTTAACGCAGCGGGCCAAGCCTCCATATCTTCAGGGAAAGGTAAGAGAGTGCGCTCAGAATAATAAAGCTTATTCACAGCATCAAAATTCATTTGCTCATATAAAACTTGCAGTGCTTGGCTCATATTAAACTCGCTGAAATCAATTCTTGAACATACAGTCGCGTATAAAACTCTGTGATACATAGATGATAAGTATATTTACTCAAGTCAACTATTTGACTGAGTTGTGCCTTTCTATCTATAAAATCCGCAGTCTTATCACTGTCAACAATGGCAAACCGATATTGGCTTTTGCCACTTTTATGGTCAGGTAAGGCTTCTAAAAACCGCGCATTAACATAGCGCTCGTCCGCCACCAGCACGTCTTGCTCTGCGGTATCGAGCACCTGCTCTACACATAAAATAGGACGCGGCGTACTCTCAAATACTGGGTAAGTGATACTTTTAACCTGGACTTGCAAATTCTGCTGCGTTTTGAGCTTACGAAAACCTTGCTCAACTAATACAGCGACCGGAATCAACACTAATAACTGCACCTGTGCCGTCCAAAACGTCGCCAAAGCATGATTCGTAAAAGCGTAGTTTTTTCTATCGCGCTGCAGCTGTATCAGGTAGTCAGGCTTATTGTAACGCCCCCAATTGCTCAGTACCTGGCACTCGATTGGCTCAGCTATTTCTGCCTGTAAAACACTATAATCAATCTGCACCAACTGCCAAGCTACTGAAGCACTGCTGCGAGTCATTTCTAATTGCAAAACAACATCGGGTGCAATGGCGTACACCCCATGCTTAATAAGTTCTGCTCTAGGTAGCAGTACCCGCTGACAAGGTAGAGAGAGCGTTTCTAACAGAGCAAAACTCTCTGCTCCGATTTCTTTGAGGGTAATACAACGAAATTTTTCATGGTAATCCAGCTCGCCACTGATCGCTGGTTTAAAGTTACAGCGGCCAACCTCTGGCTTAGCACTGATCGGACTGGTTATGCGCTGCTTAACTTGCAACCCACTGATATCTTCTACGCAATACTCCAGTTCAGACTCCCAGGCTGACACCAACACACTGATACCATCGATCAATGGTGTCGCGAACTGGTGTATCGATTTTCCTAATGTTAGGTTTTTTACACCTAAATAGGTTAACTGTGTGTGTGGAGTGTTGTATTTATCTAACAACTTTTCTGGCTGTAACAACCGAATTTCTACAGGCTTTTTTGCACCATCAAATGTGATATGAACAGGCAACACTGCCGAATCAGTCACTTGCCGGATACCATATTTTTCGTAATCACTTGGCCAGAATTGAACAGACACATAGCTGTTGTCAGTCACATAATAGCGCCCGCTATACTGCCCATTCTCTAATGCATAAATATCACGTAATAACCCACGCTCAAGGTTTGCAGGTTCTTGCGTGTGCCAAGACTCAATACAAAATCCAGTTGCACTGTGCGCAATAACAACACTCACCCGACTGTTTTGAAAAATACGGTGTTTGAAGGGGCGCACTATCTGTTTAGACAAGCACAGCTGCTGACGGCTTTTCACTTCCTGCAAAGCCACTCGCCCATCACTTAATAATCGACATTCGCAGTGCAGTTTTAACGGATCATCTGCATCATAGTCCTCGGCTACTGCAACAAGCTGCTCAACGAATGCTTTACCGCTACTGATGCGATATGCACTGGCTAGATAAGTTTTATCGAGTATTAAAGGCGAATAAAAGAGCTGTGCTTCAACAGACTTTTTAGGTAGATAGGCTTGGACTGTTGCTTGGCCTTGGGTGAGCTCCACATAATAAGTGCCCTTATGATTTTGTTTCAGTGTGACTTTTTCTAATATTTTTGCTTGTTGCACTGCCTCTATCCCTATAAGCCAGAACTTAACGTCTATATTTTAAAGCTGCATGTTACAGCTAAAAGTACCACTAAGAAAATTGGCACTCAGAGTGAATGAACTAAGACAGCTGGCCAACACTGATAGTTTCAACAGGAGTAGGGATTTGGAGGTGTGGAGGTGTGGAGCAAATAGGTTTTGCACCCAAAAACGAAAAAACCCGTTAAGCTTTTAAGGGCTTAACGAGTTTTCGTAATATGGCGCAGTGGACGGGACTCGAACCCGCGACCCCCGGCGTGACAGGCCGGTATTCTAACCAACTGAACTACCACTGCGTAACACTTA
>SMEQ01000638.1_pt1 | contig 10313 bp, 10 predicted proteins | sample 2456281 | NCBI WGS metagenome assembly SMEQ01 (sample SAMN10132596, study PRJNA489261) | soil metagenome | isolation source: day1 antibiotic-loamy sand soil ammended with raw manure from dairy cow... | place: USA | collected 2015-04-01 | reverse complement strand
CGATTATTTTTGGCTTATTGGGGCGCGAATTCTATACCGCCGGATTTTAAAAAGCAAATTGTTTCATGGGAACGATTTGTTTATCGTCTTCTAAGCGGTAGCCTAAGCTAGCACGGGTTTGGTTACTCTTCTTTTGTGCTGTGACGCTTTGCTCGGCAATTGTTTGTGTATCCTACTATTAGGTAATAAAGCAGCATGGCGCATCGCGATAGTGTAAAATAGTCGTTTTATTTTTGCACCAAGGTTATTAATCAATGCGCGTATTAGGTATAGAAACATCGTGTGATGAAACCGGCGTTGCTCTTTATGATGAGCATCAGGGTTTGCTAGCAGAGCGTCTCTATAGTCAAATAAGCTTGCATAAAGAGTTTGGCGGTGTCGTACCAGAGTTGGCTTCACGTGATCATGTGTTGCGCTTATTGCCTTTAATTGACGAAGTTTTAAAAGAAGCTAACTGCAGCGTCGAAGAAATAGATGGCATTGCCTATACCTCAGGCCCAGGTCTAATTGGTGCCTTAATGGTAGGTGCTGCTACTGCGCAAAGTTTGGCTTATGTTTGGCAAAAGCCTGCAATTGGTATTCACCATATGGAAGGGCATTTACTTGCGCCTATGCTAGAAAACGACATGCCAAGCTTTCCTTTAGTGGCTTTATTAGTTTCTGGCGGTCATACGCAACTGGTCTTGGTGCGCGCCATCGGTGATTACGAGTTACTGGGTGAGTCTTTGGATGATGCTGCTGGTGAAGCCTTTGATAAAGCGGCAAAAATGATGGGTTTAAGCTATCCGGGTGGGCCTGCAATAGCGCGAATTGCTGTTCATGGTCAAAGCAAGCGGTTTACGTTTCCGCGGCCGATGGTGAATCGTCCGGGTTTGGATTTTAGTTTTAGTGGTTTGAAAACCTTTACCGGCACGTGTATAGCTAATTTTGGCGATGCAATTACCGAGCAAGATAAAGCCGATATTGCCGCAGGCTTCCAGCTTGCAGTTGTTGATACCTTAACCATTAAATGTAAGCGTGCGTTGGAACAAACACAGTGTAAAAGCTTATTAATCGCCGGCGGTGTCAGTGCGAATCAAGCGTTACGTATCGCTCTAGAAGCGATGGTGGATAAATTACAAGCCCAGTTGTTTTATGCGCGACCAGCGTTGTGTACCGATAATGGCGCGATGATTGCCTACGCAGGTTGTCAGCGTTTAAAGGCAGGTTTGACAAGCCCCTTAGGCATAGATGTAAGACCTCGCTGGCCCTTAATTGAATTAGAAAAGTTAGGAATATAATGGATATTGTTTATATACGTGATTTACAAATAGATACCATTATCGGTATCTATGATTGGGAGCGCCAAGTCAGACAAACCGTTAGTCTGGATTTAGAAATGGCTTTTGATATCGCCAAAGCGGGCGCCTCTGACAGCATAGAAGATACCTTAGATTACAAAGCCGTATCCAAACGGCTTATTAGTTTTATTGAGGATAGCGAGTTTATGTTAATAGAGCGTATGGCAGAGCAATGTGCGCAAATCGTATTACGTGAGTTCTCTGTGCCCTGGTTGCGTTTGCGCTTGAGTAAACCCGGTGCGGTTCGCGGCGCCAAAGACGTCGGTGTGATTATCGAACGCGGTAATAAAGGAAGTATCTGATGGCGCGTGTATTGCTAAGCTTGGGGAGTAATATTAACCGCGAGCAAAATATCAGCGGTGGCCTGCAAGCTTTACGGGCGCATTTTACGGATGTGCAATGCTCACCGGTGTATGAAAGCGAATCCGTGGGTTTTGAAGGCGATGCTTTTTATAATCTGGTGGCGCTAATCCATACGGATAAAACCGTTGCGGAGTTACTCACCTTGCTTCACGATATCGAAGACAGGTATGGCCGAGTACGTGGCGGCGAACGCTTTAGTTCGCGTACTTTGGATATTGATATTCTTACCTATGATCAGCAAACAGGTGTTGTTGATGGTGTGCGCCTGCCTAGAGATGAAATCTTAAAAAACGCCTTTGTATTGTTGCCCATGGCTGACTTAGTCCCTGACGAGCTTCATCCCAGTGAAAACAAAAGCTATCGTGAGCTATGGCAAGCGTTTGATAAAAATAAACAAAAGTTATGGCAAGTCGAATTTAATAGCAAAACAGCTTAAATATTTAAGCTTCGGCCGCCATCCACGGCGATAATTTGTCCGGTTATATACGGGCTTTGCGCTAAAAATAGTGCTGTTTTTGCAATATCATCCACGTCCCCTAGCTTGTTTAAGGGGATCTTCTCTAATAGTGATTGCTGCCATGCAGTATTGCTGTTTTCTGGCCATAAAATCGCCCCTGGCGAAATACCATTAACGCGAATAGCTGGTGCTAAATCCAAAGCCAAGGTGCGGGTCAGCATAGCAATCCCTGCTTTGCTGACGTTATAGGCTATATGGTTTTTTAAAGGCTTCTCGGAATAAATATCAACCAGATTAATAATGCAGCCGTTTCGTTCGGCTAATTCCTTAGCTAAAGCTTGGCTTAAAAACAATGCGGCTTTCACATTGCTATTAAGGGTTTCATCCCATTGCTGCTCAGTTATCTGCTCAATCGGTGTAGGTTTAAAGCTTGAGGCATTATTGATCAATACATCAATGCGACCAAAGTGGTTTAAAGCTTGTTGTGCGACAGCAGCAATGCTTTTTATTGCTAGCAAGTCCAGCGCTAGCGCAGCCGCAGAATGCGGACGTTGCTGGTTTAGGCTACTTACTAAATCTTCGGCTGCGTTAGCTGATTGATGGTAGCTGATAATGACGCGAAAACCCTGCTGGTGAAAATGCTGAGCGGTTGCGGCACCAATACGTTTTGCTGCACCGGTAATAAATACCACAGGGCTATCAGGCATAATCTTCTTCCTTTGCTGGCCTTAGATACTGCTTTTTAGCTTGGGCGATGGCATCAGTACGCGCCTTAGTAATCGCCCTGCCAATGTCTTTGCCGCTGAGCCCTTCGCTGGCGATATCGTTGATACTGACCACGGCTGCTGCTTGAAACATAGCGTGGAAGTAGGCGGCTTGTGGGTAATCAGTATGCTCAAAACCTAAGCGCCCTCGGCTATCAGCCTCGCAGGCCAAAATAAACTGGCTAAGCTGTTCGGGTTTACGCCAACCGTCTAAGGCTGAAAACAAGCGATACAGGGTTTCGCTGCGAAGCTCGAAAGCATTGTGCGACAAGAGATGGTACTCACAGACCAATAGCGCTATTTGCTGTAGTTGTTTGGGGATTTTTAGGCGTTGGCATAGTTGTTTGATAGGTGCTAAGCCACGTCGCTCATGCTTGATATGTTTAGGCCATTGATCTTTAGGGGTTAAAGCCTTGCCAAAATCATGGGTGAAAGCGGCAAAACGTACGGCAATATCGTCAGTCAGTTTGGCGGCTTGTTCTATCACCATTAGGGTGTGTATGCCGCTATCGATTTCTGGGTGATGTTTTTCCGATTGTGGTACGCCAAATAAGGCATCCAGTTCTGGGAACAAAACGGCCAGTGCGTCGCAATCGCGCAGTACTTGGAAGTAAATATGCGGCGCCTGACTGTTTAAAGCTTTTTCAGTCTCTAGCCAAACACGCTCGGCGACTAAATGGTCTAGCTCACCACTTGCAGCAATGGCTTGCATCAGTTGCATAGTCTCTTCTGCAACGCTAAATCCTAAATGATGAAATGCTGCAGCAAAGCGTGCCACGCGCAACACCCGCAAGGGGTCTTCACGAAAGGCAGAGGATACATGGCGAAGCAGGCGCTTTTCTATATCGTCTATGCCACCGTAAGGATCATAGAGCTTGCCGCTCACATCTTGTGCTATGGCATTGATGGTGAGGTCACGGCGCAATAAATCTTCTTCTAAGGTGATGCTTTTGTCGCTATTGAAGGTAAAGCCAGTATAGCCGTGGCCAGTTTTACGTTCAGTGCGAGCGAGTGCGTATTCTTCTCGGCTTTTCGGGTGCAGGAACACGGGGAAATCTTTGCCGACTTGTTGAAAGCCTGCTTCAAGCATTGCTTCGGCTGTGGAGCCCACCACCAACCAATCGTTTTCAGTCACGGGTAAGGCAAGTAATTGATTGCGAACAGCGCCACCGACCAAATAAATTTTCATAAAACACACGTGATAATCTAAGTAAGAGGTGATGTTGTAACGGATATGCGCATGTGAAGCAATAACGGCATTTAAAAATTGATGAAATGTTATGCTAAGTTAGGCGTCATCAAGTGAGGAGAGAGCCATGAAGCGTCACCCAGAATTAGTAGGTTTATCCCGTGAGCACCAACGTGCGCTACAGCTAAGCTTGGAAGCTAAGCGCGCAGTACAGTCAGATGATACGGAAAAAATGCAAACGTTAATTGATGATTGTGTGCACGCTTTCAAGTCGGAGTTTGAGCCGCACTTTCAGGTGGAGGAAAGTGCGTTATTACCTAAGCTGCAAGCCGCAGGCGAAACGGCCTTGGTAAAGAGAGCCTTGGAGGATCATGCCAAGCTGCGTGAGTTAGCCGCAAAGCTGCCTAGCTGGGAAGTTGCAGATATTATGGCGTTTTCAGAATGTATGATGGCGCATGTGCGTTTTGAGGAGCGTGTGCTGTTCCCACGGTATGAAATTTTATTTTTAAATGTAAAGCCATAAAGTATTTTTCTTGGCAGGAAAATAAATGCTAAAAAAGCGCTTTTTATAAAAATCAAGACTTGACAGTAAAAGTTATCCAGAGATTTTTTTCATTGAAATATGCAAATTGAAGGCAAGCGAATTAGCGAACATTTATTATTAGAAGTGTAACCAGTCTTCCGTAAGTCATTGATTGTTAAAGTGATAATTAAATTCGTTGGTTTTTCCTACAATCTGTTACCGGTGTAGCGGTGGTGCGGCTTACAGCGAAGTATCAAAAACTTATCCCGTAACTTATCCACAGGCTTTGTGGGTAAGTTACGGGATAAGGATTGCGCTAATTTTACTGGATTAGGCAGTTTATAATCGGTGTTTGATGGTGCTGCAATCAGTGTGAAATAGGCTTTGATCGTCTAGGCGCATCATGGTCATTTTATTACCCCAAACGCAGCCTGTGTCTAAAGCGTAGGTGTTTTTAGTGTGGCTCTTGCCTTGTAAGGCTGCCCAATGGCCAAATATGATGCGCTGATCAGCCATTGCGCGATCTGGAACGGAAAACCAAGGCATAGTGCCGGCAGCAGCTTGATCGACTGTGTGTTTGTTTTTGAAGTCTAATTTGCCTTTGGCAGTGCAAAAGCGCATACGGGTAAAGTAATTCGTAATAAGCCGTAGGCGATCATGGCCGCTTAATGTGGGTTTCCATTTTGCGGGTTTATTGCCATACATATTTGCTAAGAAGTCAGTAAAATTCTCGGCGCGTAAAGCGGCTTCTACTTCGTTTGCTAGGCTTCTCGCTTCCTTTAGTGACCATTGCGGGGCAATGCCTGCATGAACCAAGGTGTAGCCATGCTCATGGTGCAGCAGGGGGCGGTGACGTAGCCAGTGCAGGAGATCATCCTTGTCGGGGGCGGATAAAATCTCCTCCAAGGTGTCGCCCTTGCTGCACTGTGCAAAGCCATAAGCCACAGCGAGTAAGTGCAAATCATGGTTGCCAAGCACAGTAATGCAAGCATCGCCTAGTGCGTATATAAAGCGCAGGGCCGCCAAGGATTCGGGGCCACGGTTGACGAGGTCGCCAGTGCACCAAAGAATGTCTTTTTCTGGGTTAAAATCGACTTGTTCTAATAAGCGCTTTAGTGGCTGTAAGCAGCCCTGTAAATCACCTACAGCATAGGTTGTCATAGCGTGTTCAATGAGGGGTGAGGGCAGCTAGTAGGCGCTGCCCGATAGTGATTTATAGGCGTTTCTTTTGCGGTACAAAGAAGAAATCGCCCACTTCGTGGCCAGCGCCTTTGATTGCACGGTATTGAGGTTCTTGTTCAAAGTCGGCAGCAGCGGACTCTCTAACAACGCGTTCATGCACGGCCTTGAATAAGTCAGGGCCTGTCATGATGTTGTCGTTGTTTTTTAAGATATCAACAAAGGCGCTAGCAAAAATTGAGTGCTGGCTATTATTGCTATCGAGAACAGGTTGGTCACCACCGGAAGCCAATAATAAGCGTGAGCGCTTGCTGGCTTTATAGCGTAGAAACTCGGCATTGTTTTGTTGATCACCGAGGATCAAAAAGTCTGGTGACGAAGATAGCAGCCCTGCATAGCAGGAGTCAGCAACCACTAAGACGCGTTTGGCATTTAAGCGAGCTAAATGACGAGTCACAAACTCATTGGAGATCCAGTTAGTATCACGCGGTGGCGCATCGGCATTGCTAGGTAGCCAGTAGCCGGATTCCATTTGCTCATTATCTAGACGCACGCCGTGGCCAGCATAGAAAATCAGTAGGTTGTCGTCTTCGGTGAGTTGTTTATTAAGGTTGTTAATCGCCTCCATAATGGAGATATTATCCGCGTTGATTACTTTAGTGACGGTAAAGCCGTAATCTTTGCTTAAGACATCGGCAACGGCGTTGATGTCGTTAACCGGGGTATCAAGCTTGTCGACGTTGTCGTAATCGTCAATGCCGATGACTAAGGCATAGTATTTGCCAAAATTAATGTCTTTGCTGATCACGCTCATGCCTTCGCCAGCAAAGGTTTTGCTGTCTTTGCCGATAACAGTCCGTATTTTGCGGGCTTTGGCTTGTTCCTCTATGCTGGCAAGCTTCGCTTTGCTGCTAGAGTTCTCTGTTTCTAGGACATTGACTAAGGCATTTAAATCAGTGACTTGTGCCATTAATTCGCTATCATTTTTTTGCTTGATGAGCTCAGCATTGAGTGAGGCTAATTGATTTTGTAATAGACGGACTTGGCTATCTTTTCTAGCAATTTCTTTTTGTAGGCTTTCTTCTGCGGCTTTTTGCTGCACAGCAATAGCCGATTGATAAACTAAGCTATCCTCGGGTAAACCCCATGCTTGGCGATAATAGTTCATGGCAATAAGCTTATCTTGGTTAACGCCTAAGCCTTGCTCATAAAAAGTACCTAAGTTGAATTGTGCGCGTTTATTACCTTGATCAGCAGCGCGTTGATACCACAATGCGGCCGCTTCGTAGTTGGGTTCGCCACCTAAACCGCGCTCAAAAATTTCACCGACATTGGTTTGTGCATCAGCATCACCAGATTCTGCTGAGGGTAGCCAGACTTGCAAGGCCGTTTTATAGTCGGCTCTGTCATAAGCCACGTACTCACCACCACGAATGCGGCAATCAGCAGCGGTTAACATGGCTGGACGTCTAGCCGTAATATACACCTGGTTGCCTAGCATGCGTGTTTGTCCGGGCAGTAAGCAGTCAACAATTTGCAGATCTTCGATGCGGTTTTCGCTGGAGGGTTTCTCTGCGGTGCTGCTTGTATTGGCGCCGCAGCTAGCGAGTACAGCGGCAAATGAGACTGCTAGAATTTTTCCCAAGAGGGCATAAGGTTTGGTGTTGCTCATAGTGTCGTCCCTTTATATCGAAGCGTGATTGGGGATTTGCACTGCTTTTCAAAAAAAGCAAGGCAATATGTGCTAGTTATAGCTTAAAAAACGTTCATTGTCTGTATTCTTTGCTATTGCATTACACTATTTAAGACTTAATGCAGGTTTTTTCTGTAGTTGATTAGCTGCTTATTGTCCTTAAGTGCCTCGTAATCCAACAAGGCGTTGACTTGTTTTATTTTTGTTGCCGTGTCTTTTTGGTCAATAATAGGCAGTAGGTCTTTCACTAAAAGATCGAGCTGCTTCATTACTTCAACATTATAAGGATGCAATAAAAACGCTTCATTGAGTTGTAATAAAGCGGAGTTGTAGTCGTTGAATTTGTTCGCTAGCAATGCTTCTTCGCGTAAGCTAGTTATTTTCTGTTGCGTCTCAATAGGCAGTTCGGTAAAGGGTATGGCTGGCCCTATTTTTGGCGCAATAAAGAAGTTAATGCTGCCAACAGCAATAAATGCGAGCAGAATAATGCTGGCGGCTATATACAGTGGCGTTTTACTTTTAGCGCTGAACTGATCCAGAAATGCTTGCGCATTCTGGGTGCGATTTTCGCGTCTAAACGCGAGGGCATTTTCCATCGCTTGCCATTGCTGCCTACTGAGGCCTTTGACGCGTTCAGGCTTTAAGGCTTGCTCTTCGGCTTTTGTGGCCATTTGTTTGGCAAAGGGGTGCTTACCTGTCAGTAACTCATAAGCGATTAAGCCTAAAGCATAAACGTCATCTGAGGGATGGGGTTCTTGGCCTTCAAGCATCTCGCAGGTGGCATAAGCGGGGGTTAAAGCGCCGAGCTCTCCAGCATCGAATATAGTATCGTTTATCGAGTTTTGTTTTTGTTTGTCGAGTTCTTTGCCGGACTTAAAGGCTCTAGCAATACCAAAGTCGAGTAATTTTACATTGCCTTCTTCGGTTAAGAATAAGTTGCCAGGTTTTAAGTCAGAGTGGACTAAGCCTTTTTGGTGGGCGTAGGCTAGGCCTTGTGCGCATTGGCGGATCATATCGCAGGCTTGTTCTATGGGGCGTACATCTGCACGTATTTCTTCATCCATGGGTTTGCCAGTTAAGGCTTCCATGGTGAGATAAACGGTGTCGCCTTGTCGGTCAAAATCGTAGACAGTAACGATATTGGGGTGTGCTAGCTCTTGTGTTTTGCGTGCTTCTCGCTGTAGGGCAACAAAGGCTTGGGGGTGGCGTTTAAAGTTTTCACCTAGCACTTTTAGTGCGACATACGGGTTTTTATCTTGTGCTTCCAGCTTACGTTTATCGGTCGCTAAATAGACTTCGCCCATGCCACCTCTACCGAGCAGTTTTTCTAGGGTGAATCGATCCTTGATAACCGAGCCAACGCTAACATTCGGGCTGAAGTGGGTGTTGATAGCCTGATGGATGGCCTTCGTGCCGCCGGCGAGTACGGTGGCTTGCTCATTGTCTAAGGCAAGTGTCGCGTCATCTAGCAGTAAAGATGGGCTGTCATCCAGCACTTGCGTGGCGTCATTATCCTCTATCTTTGCTTGAGTTTTAAGGTTTTCTACTTCGGTTGCACTGAAAACGGTTGCTTCTGTGGCGCCAATAGCTGATGCGGGCCGGGCCTTGCTAGGCTGCTCAGTTTCTTCAGTCTGCTTTAGCTCGGTGCTACTTAATACGGTGGCGCTGTCATCGTGCTGGTTTGTTGGGGGGGTAAGGTGTTTATCTGTCTTTTTATTGTCAGCCATACGTCGTTCCCTTATAGGCGCTGTAAGAGTATTTCTAATACGAACTTAGAGCCAAAGTAGGCTAGCATCAAGACAATAAAGCCACCAATAGTCAATCGTGCTGCTGTGCTGCCCCGCCAGCCTTTGGCTAGGCGACCATAGGTTAAAATGGCAAATATAAGCCAAGCGACTAATGATAGAATTGTCTTATGTGCCAAATGCTGAGCAAACATATCTTCTAAAAATACAAAGCCTGAAGCGATAGCAATGCTCAATAGGGCAAAGCCTATAAATAGCACTTGGAAAAGCAGCGTCTCCATCGTTTGTAAAGGTGGGAAAAATTTCGCAATACCGTGAAACTGGTGCTTCTTTAAGGTGTGCTCTTGTATGGTAAGCATTGCAGCCTGTAGCGCAGCAATAGTAATTAAGCTATAGGCGATTATAGATAAGACAATATGGGTGATTAAACCGGGGTCGGTGAGTGTTTTTGTGCTGCTGCTTGGGATCCAAGCCGCACAAGCAATACTGATGGCAGTTAGAGGCAGAAAGGTGAGCAATAAATTTTCAATCGCTTGGCGTTTGTGCAATGCTGCCCACAAAACAGCAATGATAATAAAAAAGATTAGCGGTGAGACGGTAAAAAAGTTCAGGTGCAATAGCTGATCTTTAAATAAGCTAACATTAAGAAAAGCACTGTGGCTGACTAAGGCTAATAAAATTAACTGCCGGAAGATAGGCGGTGGTGGCATAGTTAAAGTGCCACGCACATGCCTAGCGAGCAGCAAAGCGCTGAGGCAGTAAAGTAGAATAGTGATGGTAGCAATGACTGAGTGCAACATAAGGCTTAGCAATGTTAAGTAGGCATGAGGCCTGTTGATCGTTATAATGCCTGTTTGGCAGTGACATCGGTTATAGCGATAGTAACTGAATTGTATCGTTTAAAAAAGCGCCATTAGAGTACAACTGAATGAAAGCCAGAGGTTGGCATTATGTTTGATAATTTAACGGAACGCTTGTCGGCAACGCTAAAGACAATTAGCGGTCAGGCAAGATTAACAGAAGACAATATAAAAGATGCGTTACGTGATGTGCGCATGGC
>SMEQ01000667.1_pt1 | contig 10319 bp, 10 predicted proteins | sample 2456281 | NCBI WGS metagenome assembly SMEQ01 (sample SAMN10132596, study PRJNA489261) | soil metagenome | isolation source: day1 antibiotic-loamy sand soil ammended with raw manure from dairy cow... | place: USA | collected 2015-04-01 | reverse complement strand
GCAGGCTTAGTTGCCGGCGCGTCCAAGGGCGAAGGTTTAGGTAATATGTTCTTAGCCAACATCCGTGAAACGGATGCCATCGCTCACGTGGTACGCTGCTTTGAAGATGAGAACGTTATACACGTCTCTAACTCTGTCGACCCTAAGCGCGATATTGAAATTATCGATCTTGAGTTGATTTTTGCTGACCTTGATAGCTGCGAAAAACAACTGCAACGCGTCGCGCGCAACGCTAAAGGTGGTGATAAAGATTCAGTTGCACAAAAAGCCTTACTTGAGCAGCTGATTAGCCACTTTACTGAAGGCAAGCCTGCCCGCTCATTACTGAAAAGTTGGAGCGAAGACGAAAAGCAGCACGTGCGCAGCTTTCATTTACTGACCATCAAGCCAGTAATGTACATCGCTAACGTGGCCGAAGACGGCTTTGAGGATAACCCTCTGCTGGATATCGTCCGCGCAATCGCCGAAGAAGAAGGCGCGCCAGTTGTGCCTGTGTGCAATAAAATCGAAGCCGAAATTGCTGAGCTGGATGACGGTGAAGAAAAGGATATGTTCCTTGAAGCGCTGGGCCTTGAAGAGCCGGGCCTGAACCGCGTTATTCGTGCCGGCTACCAGTTGCTTGATCTGCAGACTTACTTTACTGCTGGGGTTAAAGAAGTTCGCGCGTGGACCACTAAAGTTGGCGCAACTGCTCCACGTGCTGCTGCAGCGATTCACACTGACTTTGAGAAAGGCTTTATTCGCGCAGAAGTGATTGCTTACGACGATTTCATCCAATACAAAGGTGAAGCCGGCGCCAAAGAAGCAGGTAAATGGCGCTTAGAAGGCAAGGAATACATCGTTAAAGATGGCGATGTGATGCACTTCAGATTCAACGTATAAGCCCGCCTCAACCCCTTGTATCGGCACGCTACAGTTAACCCGCTGCTTGCCGTTGCCGATACAAGTCTTAACGCACCCTGCCGCAGTCTTGATCAGAAACAAAGCTTTAAATCACTCAGACTTGTATAGTTAGCACAATAACTTCAGCCCACTCTGCTCAAGCACTACTTGCACACTATTGCTGCGTGCTCACGACTGTAATGTCCAAGCCACAAGTTTTCAGACACGTATATGAATGCGCAATTCGATGGAGAACATCAAGGTATCAGTCAAACTCGCAATTAGCATTGGCGCTATTTTTCTACTGATCATAATTTTAGCGGCAAACGGTCTCTTCAATATCAATCACATCCTTATGCGTGGTGACATTACCCTGCAGCTGACTCAGATTGACCTTGCCAGCAAAGACTTATTAATCGCCAACGGTCATTCTAATTCATCTGCTAATGAACAATATGTCCAATAAACACAAGCACTGATTGCTGATATTCAGAAAATTGTAACCAACGTCAGACCAAAGCTCACCGAACAACATGGTGTTGAAGCGATTAACCAAATCGCAACCAATGTCGAAAATCACAATAAAGCGTTCTCTGACAACATCCAAGCGCAGCAAAAGCAAGCAAGTAACCTCGATAGCGCTGTGAGCAGTGGCGTGCAAACAATCGCCTTGCTCAATGAATTGAACAATCTGGTTAATGGTATCACCACGCAACTGGCAGCTGCTGCCGAACAACTATCGGTAGTGACCAACCAAACCAGTGCCGGCGTGCATAACCAACGCATCGAAACCGAGCAAGTGGCGACGGCGATGAATGAAATGTCGGCGACAGTGCATGAAGTTGCACAAAACGCAGAAGAAGCGGCAACAGCTGCACAGAAAGCTGACCACCAAGCGAAAACCGGTAACCAAGCGCTGCAAGTTGTTTTATCTGATATCAATACGCTCTCGCAGGATGTGCACACCAGTGCCGAAGCCATCCAGCGCCTCAATCAAGACAGCACCAGCATCGGTACGGTTCTGACTGTGATTAATAGTATTGCTGAGCAAACCAACTTACTCGCGCTCAATGCTGCCATTGAAGCGGCGCGTGCTGGCGAAGCCGGTCGAGGTTTTGCTGTGGTTGCTGACGAAGTGCGCAACTTAGCGCACCGTACTCAGCAGTCGATTGCACAAATTGAAGAACTGATTGCCAACTTACAACAAGGCTCGCAAAATGCCGTTGCGACGATGGATAGCAGCCGCACCCTAGCAAGTTTAACCCTGAAGCACGCTCAGGAAGCAGGCGAAGAATTAGCAGCAATTACCCGCACTGTGTCTGAGATTCAAGCGATGAACATACAAATCGCCACCGCGGCAGAAGAGCAAAGTGCCGTAGCAGAAGAAATTAACGTTAACGTGGACAACGTCAATAATATTGCTGATCAGTCAGCCGCTGCAGTTGAAGAAACATCGGCTTCTGCACTTGAGCTGGCACGACTGAGCCAATCTTTACAAAGCCTGGTTGCGCGCTTCAAAATCTAAGCACTTTGCCAAGCAGATAAAACCTTGGCCTTAGCTATCCTGCGATCTAAATGCTGATGCCAATCACAGGCTAAGCGTTTAGATTGCCTTTGCCTCTTCCGGTATGAGGTACAGCCATGCAGACCGCACTCTTAGGTAGTCAAATCATGACTGTAACGGGTTTCAGTTTTGCCGTGCGCGGCGGGCTTGCCATCAGGTCCTATATTGGCAAACACCATGCGTTCAATGGTCAGTATATTTTTATGAGTGATTTTGTTACGCACCACACAGCGTAAAGTGATCGACGCACGACCAAAAGCCGTCGCTTCAATGCCCAACTCAATGATATCGCCTTGCTGCGCTGAACTGACAAAGTTTACTTCTGAAATACGCTTGGTCACGACTTTCTGATTGCAGAGTTGCACAATGGCATAAATCGCCGCCTCTTCATCGACCCAGCGCAACAGGCTGCCCCCAAACAGCGTGCCATTGGGATTTAAATCTTCTGGTTTTATCCATTTTCGAGTATGAAAATTCATCCCTACCTCTCTTGGTTAAAAACATTGTCAGCGCAGCTGCTTAGCCTTGCGCTGCATACCACGCCATAAAGACCTGCGCCTAACCAACAGGGTCGATATGATTACGTTGATAGACCTCAGCACCCATTGCTTGAATCTGCCCTTCAATTAACGCCTCAAAGGGACGCAAGAGCGGGCTAAAGTCAGTGCTGGGCTCAAGTGCCGTCAGGGCATGGGTCACCGCCTCAACAGTTGCTAATGCCTGTGCATCAGGTGCTTTGCGCAGGCGATAACGACTGTTAAGTCCAGCGGCCAAGGTCACCCGCGGTAAAGCCGCCAATAATGGATTACAGTGCAAAATCTTGCGCGCTTTACGCCAGGTGCCATCCGGCACTATTAATAATAAGGGCTGCTGATCATCCTGATAGGCGCTCAGTACCTGGGCTTGCTCGCCGGGAAATAAAACACAGGCTCGATAGCCCGGCTGTTGAATATAATCAGCCAGATCAGCAAATGTTTCTGCAATCAGCATCTGTGCATTCTGCAAACCTAAAGCTGCCAAGCGTGCCGTATTTAAGGCGTGCTTGGCCTCATCCGGATGCTGCAATAACAGAATACGCGTGCGGCTGGGTAAACTCGGTATTAAGCTGCACAAGCAATACGCGAGAGGCCGCGTGCACGCTGGGCAACGCTGGCGAACCTTAGATTCAAGCGCCATGACGGCGACCACACACACAATAAATGATAAACCTCACCTCAAAAAACCAGTGCAAAACCAGTGCCCACTATAACTAAATAACAGCCCGATTAAGATGTCAGAGCCTGTGAATAATTATGCACCCTTTACTGCCCTTAAGGGCTCTATGCGCTAGCGGCATTCTACCGCAGCCCTCAAGCGTCAAACCAAACCAACCATCACACTGCAAACTTGTCCCTCTTCCATCGATTAGCAGCTTACAGCAAAGTTAGAAACGGTTAAAAAGCTGCTGCTTAGCGAGCAGCTATTACTGCAGGCCAAACTTTTGGCACGCGTATCTGCCGAATAACAGTGCCCAATTGGCTGGCCCGCTGCGCGCACCTAACGAAATACCTCAGCAGGCTAAACGCCACAATCGCTTTTACCCCGCTAGGCAAACCCCGTAGACTGGCGGCCTAAAGACTTTGAGTTCTAATAGACACAGTGGACACTTTAATTTACGAAGCTCTGGGTATTGGCCTACTGCTTGGCACCCTCTTGGGCTTAACCGGCGCCGGCGGCTCACTGGTGGCGCTGCCTTTATTGCTGAGTTTGCATTTACCCTTGCGTGATGCGATTGGCGTCAGTCTCGGTGCAGTAGGTTTATCCGCGCTGATTGGCGCCATTGGCCGCTGGCGTGCTGGTGATGTGCACCTTCTACCTGTGGCATTACTGACCATCAGCGGTCTACCCGGCAGCTGGATTGGTCAGCAACTGGGCCAGTTGATTAGCGAATTTTGGCTGGTGCTAGGTTTCTGCCTGCTGGTTCTGTGGTCAGCGTGGAGGATGTGGAACAGCGCCAAACTGCCAGAAAAAGCTGAAAAAAAACCACTGAACCGCGGCATGCTGGTGTTTATCGGCTTATGGGTTGGCGTGCTCTCTGGGCTGATGGGCGTTGGTGGTGGTTTTTTAATTGTCCCCGCCCTCTTATGGTTTAGCCCCTTATCGATGCTCGCTGCCACTGCCACATCCATGGCGGTGATTGCACTGGTATCGGGTGCAGGCTTCCTTATGTATATTCAATCGGCACAGCCTTCGCTACCCTTGCTCTCTGGTATCGCTCTAGGTGGCGCAATCGGTGTGATGCTGGGTAATAAGCTCGCCACGCGCCTCGGTGGGCCAACCCTGCAGCGTATTTTCGCCATTATGCTCTTGTCGGTCAGCTTATCCTTGGCGGCACAAAAACTGTTTAATGTACCGTTCTAGATAAGGGTTTAAGTGTGCTTAGCTAAACGGCTAGATGACCCAAGCAAGCGGCTGTCACACCTCAAGCTGCCAACCAATCCACTTTAAATAACTCTAAAGTTAATCCCCTGAACATCCGCCAGCAGTTCAGCTTATACACGAAGCTGTAAGCGAATCGCCACCCGCAAACCGCCTAAGGGGCTGTTGAGCAACTGCACTGAGCCCTCGAGCGTCTCGACAATATCGCGAACAATAGCTAAACCCAAGCCATGTCCGAGACTCTGTTCATCCAAGCGTGAACCACGTTGTTGGACTTGCTCACGCTGGCTCTCCTCGATACCCGGCCCATCATCATCAACCCGTACAAAGTAACTCTCGCCATCGTGCTCAATACTCAGCTCGACACAACTGTCGGCCCACTTACAGGCGTTATCCAGCAGATTACCCAGCATTTCTAAAATGTCGTCACGCTCATAAGGTAAGCGTAATTCAGGCGTGGCGTGCCAATGCAAGGTCAAGACATCACCATGCACACGGTTCATCAGTTGAAATAAGCCGGGTAATTCTTCTGCGCAATTAAAATAGGCGCCGGGCAAGGCATCACCCGACAAACGTGCACGGGTTAACTCGCGAGAAATACGCTGATCGATGTATTCAAGCTGCTCTTTGAGTACCGCAGATAACTCAGGTTGGCGCTGCAACTCTTCCCTGCGCAGCACGCTCATTAACACCGCTAAGGGTGTTTTTAACGCATGCCCTAAATTACCTAAGCCCTTACGTGAACGCTGCAAGCTGTCTTCGGTATGCACCAGCAAGCGATTGACTTGCTGCACTAAGGGCTGCAACTCAACCGGTGTGTCTTGCTCCAATAGGCTGCGCTGCCCCAGTTGCAGCTGCTCTATTTGTATTCGCGTTTGCTCTAAGGGTCTTAAAGCGCGACGCACCAAACACCACTGCAGCAATAAAGTCAGCAGTAAAGCCAGTAGCCCTAAACCACCCCCAATAATTTGTGCTTGCCTGAAACTCAATAATACTGGGCTGTAATCATGCGCGACCGTCACTTTAATATCAGTTTTATAGCGTCGGTACTGGCCCCGATAGATCAACAACTGTTGTTCTTCAGGCCCGGCTCTGAGCTGCTCAGAAAACCCCATGCGCTCAATTTTTGGCAACTCAAAATCCCACAACGAGCGTGAGCGCCAGCGCTGCTGATTAAATTCAACAATAAAATAGTGGCCAGAAAATGGCTTGAGAAACACCGCATCATGGTGGCGGCTGTTTAACTCAATCCCTTGCGGACCTTTGACCAGTGCCGCTAACAGACTCTCAGCTTGAGTCTGCAAGTTATCTTGCATGTGCTGACGCAAGCCCCGGTCAACAACCCACAGACCCGCTTGTGCCAACAATAAGCCGACCACCACCAGCAGCATCGCCAAGCTAAAGGTCAATTGGCGCTGAATCGAATGTTTCATTCCTGCACTCCAGCGCCCGTAAAGCGGTAGCCTTGGCCACGGCGTGTCTCTATCACTGTGCGCCCCAATTTGCGCCGCAGATGATTAACGTGCACTTCCAAGACATTGGAGTCACGCTCAGTTTCGCCATCATATAAATGCTCAGCCAAATGGCTTTTCGACAAAATCTGGCCCTGATGCAACATAAAATAACGCAGCAAACGAAACTCCGCCCCAGTCAGTTCAACCTCTTGCCCTTGGCTGTGCACCCTCTGTCGCGCTTCATCTAAACGTAAACCGGCAGCACTTAAATGGCTTTGATTGGCAAAGCCATGGCTGCGGCGCAACAATGCCTGCACGCGTAAATACAGTTCTTCTTGGTGAAAAGGTTTAGTCAGATAGTCATCAGCACCCGCTTTTAAGCCATCAATGCGTTCGCTCCATGCGCTGCGCGCAGTCAAGATCAAAACCGGTGTACTGATGGCTGCCGCGCGCCACTGCGCCAACACCTCTAAACCGGGCAACCCGGGCAGGCCTAAATCTAGAATAATTAAATCATAGGGCTCAACCGCCCCTTGATAGGCAGCATCCCGGCCATCGGTCAGCCAATCAACCGCGTAACCCAACTGCTGCAGCCCTGCGCATAACTCATCGGCTAAAGCGACATTGTCCTCAACCAATAATAGGCGCATCAGTCGTCCTCTTCGTCTTCAAGCAAATCGCCGTTACTGGCATCAAATTTCAATTCGCGCACTTGGCCATGTGCGGTGAGCAACTCAACCTCATACACATAGCGGCCATGTTCTTCTTCAAGCTCTAACTCCAATAAGCGTGCTTTAGGGTGCCGCTTTAAAGCACGCTCGATGAATGTTTGCGAAGACAAGATCGCGCCTGCTTGACGCAATTTTAAAGCCTCATCTTGGCTTAAATCATGCGCTGCCACTTGACCAATCACAGTCAAGCACAGCACACCTAAGCACCTGTATAGAGTGTCTTTAAGCATCAGTCATCCTGTTTGTTTTTAAGCACTTCGCCCGTTTCGGCGTCCAGTTCAACTTCCCACTTCAAGCCCTTAACATCACGCACATCGACTTGATAGATGTAACGACCGTAAGACTCTTCAAGTTCAGTATCCAGTATGCTTGCTTCTGGGTGTTGTGCCAACGCTGCCTCATTGAGTTTATCAAAGGCCATGATCGCACCGCTCGTGCTCAGTTCGACAGTTTTTGCAGGGCTGACGTCTTTCGCTTGTGCAATGCCTGCAGCCATAACTAAAGCAGCAGATACACATAATGCAGTTAAAGTTTTCATAATTATTTCCTTAGTTTAAGTGAGTCAGCATAAGCACTGAATGCTGCTGACACTGCATACACTACGCGCACAGACTTAACTGAAACTTAAAATCACAGCACTTTAAACAGCAACCTACAAAGACAGCACGCCCAAGCGCTCTGGCATTACTGCTAAACTGCATAGACTGAGTTTGATCGGGATGATTGTCCATGAAGCCTGCACCTGAGGCGGCGAGTACTGCGGCACGTCAGCCAGCATTAACACGGCGCAAGCCTGCATGGTTTAAGCGCCTGCTGCGTGCCTGCTTATTACTGCTCGTTCTCCTGATTGCTGCAATTGCAGCGCTACCCTATGCACTGCCTTGGCTGCTGCAAAAACAAGGAATTGATTTTCAGTGGCAAAATCCCCAATGGCAACTGAGCGGTTTCAGTGCCACACAGGTGCAACTGAGCCTGCCTCGAACTGGCGCACAGGCACAATCTATACACATCGATAACCTGCGCCTTGACTGGGCATGGCAGGCTTTTCCCATACGGCACTTACAGGCTGAGCGCTTACAGGTGCAATGGTCCATTGCGGAGAACGAACTGACCGCAGATGAGTCAGAAACAACCTTTTCTACCACTCTACTGAAATGGCTACCACAGCATATCCAACTGCAAGACATTGATGCCAAATTAGCTGGGCTGGGCCATGTGCAAGGCAGCCTCAATCTTCAAGCCAACGCACTGGGCAAACTCTGGCAACCGAGTTTTATTGATACTCAATTAACCCTGCAAGATTTACAGGGCTCTTGGCTCGAAAGCATTCCACTTGAGTTTCGCCCGACACAATTTAGCGCCCAAATCACGACCCATCCCGACCATCAAGACAACCCCAACGGCCAACAACTGCTCACCCTCGACATTCACAGCCAAGGCCCCATGCGCGTACAGCTCAATGGCCTATTGGATCTGCAGCAAACACCCGACTGGCACGGCACACTCACAAATACCCAACTGTTTGTGCAACTCGATGCCCTTAATCACCCGACCTTGCAGGCTGAAAAACTGCAAGCACGTGTCTATTTTGAGGGGCACGCCGACAGCGAGAAATTTGCTCTACGCTTTAATCAGCACACCCGTCTCGAGGCACAAAACCTACAAATAGACGACATGGCCAACGCACGCGCACTGACCATCCAGCTCGAAGGTTTAAGCTTGCAAGGCCAGTTCAATACGCCATCTGCGCTTGAAATACAGGGCCCAATCACTGCACAACTTGAGCAACTCAGCGCAGCACAATTGCACAGCCAAGATTGGAATCTAAGCGGTACTCTGAGAGGGCAATTGCCGCAGCTTGAACTCAGCAGCAGCCTTACTGGCGAGCAAGGCCTGACACTCAACAGTCAGATTGAGCGGGACAATACCGGCATTCACGGCAGCGCCAGCTTCACTGACATACTCTTTAACAACGGCAACCCCCTGCAAAAAACATTCACCGACTGGCCTGAACCCGTGTCTATTGAAGGCGGCCAGTTGCACAGCCAAATCGACTTTAGCCTGCCTGAAACTGCACCATTTACACTCTCTGTCAAAGCCAACGGCAATGGCTTACAAGGCGCAGTCGACAGCCATCAGCTCAGAGACCTCGATTTTACCTTCAGCGCTAAAGCAGAGGCACAACGCACGCCGCAATGGCAGGTTAACTTAAACGATGCACAGTTCAGCCTCGATCTTGCCTCTGTATCTGGGCCATCCCTGCAGGCCAAACAACTGCGCCTGCAAAGCAAACTAGAAGCAGAGGCCAACAGTGAAGGCTTTAGCTTGCTCTTTGCTAAGGACACCCGCCTTGATGCTCAAGCAATTAAGTTGAGTGACGCAGCCAGCGCAGAAAAAGCCAGCCTTAAACTGCCTAACCTGAGCATTCAAGGCCCAACTGCTGCACCTGATCAAGCCCATTTGACCGGCCCCATCAGCCTACACATCGACAGCCTAAGCGCAGAGCAACTGCACAGCCAAGACTGGGATTTGAGCGGCAACCTCAGCGGCCGCATAACCCAGCCCGAATTTAACGGCAACCTCAGCGGCCAACAAGGACTGAATCTGAGCAGCCGCATTCGCCTGCTAGATAACGCAGTGCAAGGGCGAGCCACGCTACAAGAAGTCTTCTTTAAAGCCGGCAACCCATTACAGAAAACCTTCAAAGATTGGCCCGAACTGGTTTTATTCAGCAGTGGCCGTTTGCGCAGTCAAATCGACTTTACTTTGCCCGCGCAAAAACCACTCAAACTCAGTATTAACGGCAGCGCCAGCGGGCTCAATGGCATTGTCAATCGCAGCACTAGAGTTTAACGGCCAACTATCGGGACAATCCCTCAAGTTGGGGATCGCCAACTTGACCATCGAGCAACTGGATCCCGGGATTCCAATCGGGCCGATTGAGCTGCAAGACGCCCACTATCAAGCCAATCTCGATAACCCTTTACAAGGTGTAGCCAACTGGCAAAGCCTACAAGCCCATTTACTCAAGGGTAAAGTGTGGCTCGATGCCCAGCAGTTTGATCTCAAACGTCCACAGACCTTGCCATTACAGGTGCGCGGTCTGGAACTGCAAGAGTTCCTCAAGGTCTATCCCGCAGAAGGTTTAGCCGGCACTGGCACCATTGACGGCCTGCTACCCATTCATATTGAAAACGGCGAGTTTTATATTGAAGCCGGCCAATTGCAGGCCAGACAACCGGGCGTTTTACAGTTTCAGTCGGACAAGAT
>SMEQ01000636.1_pt1 | contig 10340 bp, 8 predicted proteins | sample 2456281 | NCBI WGS metagenome assembly SMEQ01 (sample SAMN10132596, study PRJNA489261) | soil metagenome | isolation source: day1 antibiotic-loamy sand soil ammended with raw manure from dairy cow... | place: USA | collected 2015-04-01 | reverse complement strand
TAGGCAATTAGCCTGGCATCGGCTGGAGGATTTAAGAACCTTGATGACGTTGCGCGGTGGTGTGGCCGAGGGTGACAGAATGCGCCACTTGCACTGGCAGCTAAACTTTTTGCTGCTATCAGGTGCAACCAACAGCAGCTTGATGTACCACGAAGCTGCAGCATTAGCTCGTGAGATCAATCCTAGTTGGGCATATAACAGTAAAGAGCTGATGTCGCTGTACTCAAAAGCAAGACAGTTTGAGGCAGGTGAAAAAATCAATTTTGGTGGAAAAGATTATCCACCACTTTACACTCCGCGCAACGACACATTAATCAATCTGTTTGAAATCACTGATGACGAGCAGTCTCAATTACGCACGATCATTAGTAAAGATGTTGCTGCATGTCGTCACAAAGACCGCGAGACAGCTCGTAGGCGTGCAGCAGGAGCTGTAGATAGAGAAACATACCTAAATGCAGCTAATGAACGAGAGAAGCAGGCCCACGAACTAAGAGACCTTGGTTACACTGTCAGAGGTATTGCCAAGCAGATGGCTGTGTCCGTTGGTGCCGTTTCGGGTTATTTAAAAACCTACGTATCTGCAGTAGATAAAGAGACAGTAATTGCTGCAAAGAATGTGTGTTCAAAGTCCGTGCGTATTACTAATGGCGAAGCCTAGGTGCTCTAGTGATTTAGCTCTTAGGCTTCTGAAAAGATATTTATATCTGTTGTTAGGAGCGAAAGTGAGTGCTCGTTAGCGTTGGTCAAGTCAAACACATATAACTGGTTAACAGGCTGTGTGTGTTTGGCTTGTAATGGTTAAAAAAGGGGCGGCTAGGGTTTGTATGGGTTGCCTTGTTTCGTTGCGTGTACGGCTTTTTGGAGCGCTTTAGTGGTTAGCTAAACGTATTCACCAGCGTAAAATGCACAATTCAGGCTGAAAATATTAAGTGTTCAAAGTCCGTGCGTATTACTAATGGCGAAGCCTAGGTGCTTTATCGATTTGGCTTTTAGGCTTCTAAAAAGATATTTATATCTGTTGTTAGGAACGAAAGTGAGTGCTCGTTCTAGTTGGCGGCTGGTTCAACACGCATAACTTATTAACCGGCTGTGTTGTTTTCTTTCCTTAGCTGTTTTGCAGGCTAAAGCATGCGCTGGTTAGGGTTCGCGTTTTGGTGGTGAGTGTACTGCCTTCCAGGGCCATCTAAAGTTTGCGCGTATTACTAATTTGATCTTTAGGGTATTTGGTCTCTTTGCTTGTTGGCAAAAGATAATTCTATTTCATATTGCTAAATAATAAGAATAATAATATAATTCTTATTATTCTTATTCAAGGTGCCTGACATGACTAAAAGTAATATTCCTGTAGAAGTTAGAGATCGTATTATTGCTGCTGCTGAAGAGATTTATGAGCAATTAGGGCGCGAAACATTCCCTACAGTAGATACTGTTCGCCGTGCTGCTAAAGCTGATATGAATACGACAAGTATGGTTATGAAGGATTGGCGCAGACAGCAAACGACGCAGGCTGTCCCTGTTGCGGTAACTGTTCCTGAAGCTGTAGTGCAAGCTAATACTTCTGCGCTTGCTCAGTTGTGGTCAGAAGCTCAAGAGTTAGCTAACGAATCCTTGCGCGCAGCACAATCTACGTGGGAAGTAGAGCGTGAAGAGCTGGATGTTATGCGCAAGGAGTTATCGACTGCCTATGAAGATCAGGCTTCGGATTTGGAAGAGGCTATTACCAAAATTTTATCTCTTGAAAATAAAATCAATGATCAAGAAGTACAGCATTCAAATTATGTGCGAGAGCTGAATTTTGAGCATTCTGAAGAGTTGCGCAAAAGGAAAGATGAGTTAGAGCAGGCTTATGAAAAACTCAATGTGTCCCAAAAAGAAGCTGAGCATGCAGTTTTAAAAGCGGCTGAAGAAGCCCGGCGCGTACAAGATATACGGGAAGAGCTTGAGCGAGCGTATGGGACTATTGAATATGAAAAAGATAGTAAAAAAATTATTTTGACCGACTTGGATGCATCGCGGAAAAGGGAGGCAGTTCTACTGTCCGAAGTTCAGAAGTTAGGATCAGACATTGAGAGAGCAACTGATAAGCATCAATCAAGTTTTGATGCACAGTCAGCTAGGATTTTAGAGCTGGAAAATGAGCTAAACACTGCAAGAATAGGTCATTCGAAAGCTATTGCAGATACCAGCACAGCACGCGAAAACTTGGCAAGACTTGAAGGCCGATTAGCTACGTATCAGGAAATATTAAAAAAGAATGAACAAGATAAGAATGTGTAAATAAAAAAGCCGTTAAGGTTTCTATAGAGCAAGTGAATACTCATTTACTCATTTACTCATTTACTCATTTACGCTGATCTCCGGTTCAGCGTAAATTTTTTAAAGCTTTCTTGAGAAAAAAATCGCAACACTGGATACTGTTGAAATATACAGTTGTTTTGTGAGGCTCCAATGCGTGTTTCTCTGATTGCCCAAAGTTACGATGCTGGCCATCTACATGAGCATAAATTAAAAATCCCACTGTTCCTTGAGCGCGTCTCCGCTGGTTTTCCTTCGCCTGCGCAGGATTACATTGAGCAAACATTAGACTTAAATGAGTTGTGCATTCAGCATCCTGCCGCAACATTTTTTGTTCGTGTCGAAGGTGAATCTATGAACGAAGCCGGAATTTACCCAGGCGACATTCTAGTTGTTGATCGCTCAATACAAGCAGAACATGGTGATATCGTAATTGCAGGCTTGCATGGAGAGTTTACGGTAAAAGAGCTTGAGCTTAGACCAGTTGTGCGCTTAGTGCCGCGTAACAAAGCCTACCAACCAATAGAGATTACTGAGGGCAGCGATCTTGATATATTTGGTGTGGTGACTAATGTGATACGCCATATACGTCGTAAATCATCAGCCAAAAATGAGTAAGGTATTTGCGTTAGTAGATTGTAATAATTTCTATGCAAGCTGCGAAAAGCTATTTCGTCCAGACCTAATAAACTTACCTGTTGTAGTGCTATCTAATAACGATCTGAGGGGTGGAAACCGTTAGTAAATCCTGTACAGTCCGCGCCACCTTCTGAAGCGTCTGGGACCGCCGTTTCCAGCCTTCAAGAGGAAAACGATTAGCACTGGCTTAAGGCAGCGGCATGAGGCTTGTATTCGCAACAAAAGATCTAACTCTGGCAGGTAGATCCTTCGAAGGCTTTCCGCTGCTGATTGGGTCTGAGGGATGGCCAGTCGAGCCAGCGCAAACCTTTCTTTGGCAAGCACTCATCGAGTCAGGGGAGTCTTTGAGCGATCTGACGTGGGAAGCCTACGGACGCCGTCTATACGATTACTTCGCCTTCCTTGACGCCAATGGCTTAGCCTGGAACGAAGAAAGCCCGGCCCACGGTCTCAGCGTTCTCTCCAGGTATAGGGATTGGTCTAGCGGAGAATTATCTCTTGATCCTGGCACGGTGAATAATCGCCTGGCTCTGGTCGTGAGGTTCTACCGATGGGCCAAACAGCGCGGCCTTATCACCATTCTTCCCTTTGGAGAGAAAAGGGTGAGAGCGGCTTCTCACCAGGGACTCCTTACGCACGTTGCGAGGCCTGGAGCCGAGAACACCAAAGTATCGGTGATGGTGCGTGACCGTAAGCGACCGACAAAATTTTTGACCAAAGATCAGGTCAAGGTATGCCTTGCAGCGGATACTGATCCTAGTCACCAAATACTGTTCCATCTCATGGTTCGTACTGGGCTTCGCTCCTGTGAGGCAAGGTCATTCCCCCTAAAGTACGTTTTCAATCCCAGATTAAAAAAAGGGCTGCGCTCTGGGCAGATGATAAGCATTGCTCTTGATCCTTCTGACATGCATATCAAGTACGACCGCCCGAGAACCATTGATGTGCCTTGGTCGCTGATGGAGGACATGTGGTCTTATTCCCTTCATCAGCGTGAGATTCGTAAATCGCAAGGTAATGGATCTGTGACGGCGCTCTTGCTTACCAACGAAGGCAGGCATTACTCCAAAGATTCTGTTGTGGATGTTATGAAGTCTTATGAACGTAAGTGCGGCTTCTACGTTCGTGCACATATGCTTCGCCACACCTATGGTACTTACACGCTGCTGGCTCTTCGAAAAAGTAAAGACTTTGACGGTGAGCCGTTGCTGTATGTCAGAGATAGAATGGGCCATTCAGATGTTCAAACAACAATGTTATACCTCCACCTTATCAATCAGCTTGAGGCTCAATCTGTCCTTGCACATGAGGACGAAATCGACATGATGTTCATGGCTGATTCCACGAAGCGGATCTGAGGTAGTTACATTGGCTAGGCAAAAAAACTACACGGCTTCTCTGCAATCCGTTAAAAAGGGATTTGAGTCCATTGAAAATGACATTTACATTGACCTGCCCAGGAATCCAAGAAATCATAAGAAACTAGATCATTCGAAATATCTTGGCGTGGGTTTTGACGCCTGGGCAATTCAGAGTTTGCATGCCATAAGAGCGTTGCTCCACGGCGGAAACTTTTCTGTGGCAACTTTGATAGGTTATTCCTCGAATGGGTTACGATATTTTCTAGCATTCCTAGTTGGTGGATCGGTTGAGTTACCGCCTGCGACACCTAACAATCTAACCAAGCGCCATTTGGAGCGTTTCGTCTCGTGGCTGAAATTGAAATATCCGAACGGATCGACAGCAAAGAATTACTATACCAGCTTCAAGTCTCTCGTGGTCGTTATGGCTGATTACGGGTTCGTGGAGGGCGACCTTGATGACCTGTTGCCACCGAACCCCTTTCCCAATAATGCCCAAGTAACTAAAGATGCAGATCCGTTAACCATTGGGGAAATGCAAAGGCTTCTTAGCGCTTTGAAGGTCGATCTTGTCGCTATACATAAAGGAAACTTCGTAGGCGGCGGTGGCGAGGCAATGACAGTGATGCTAATAATCACTGCTGCAAGGTCGGGCATTAACACTACTCCGCTTTTAGAAATGAAAAGGGATGCCCTACAGCCTCATCCATTTATTCCTAATCTTCGCTTAATAACGACGATGAAGCGAAGGGGTAAAGGCGCCCAGAGCAAAACGATACGCCAGACAAATCTACTGGATGAGTACAGTGCTATTCCGCTGGATGGTGTTGCAGTCCTGAATAAAGCTCTTGAAATGAGTAAGTCGCTTGTGCCGCTTGCGTCGAAAGATATTTCCGATTGCGTATGGTTGTATCGTTCTGGCCAATTAGGACGCTCGGATGAAATCGTAACCCTAACCCCTAGCGCTATTTTTGCATCGACTGGAAGCATATGCGAGCGACACGCGCTCCAGGACGACCAAGGGAATCGATTAAATGTCACACTTAGTCGACTGAGAAAGACGATGGAAAGCCGTTTGTGGAAGCTCAGCGGCGGGGATATTTTCGAAGTTTCATCCGTTATGGGCCACACGCCACAGGTTGCAGACAACCACTATTTGAGGATCAACGACGAAATCAAGGCTGAGGGAGCAATTTTCGTTGGTGAAGCCTTTCCCGATAAGCTACGTGGAATCCACGTTACGCCTACTCCTCCTGGAGGTTGCCAAGACAGCCTGTACGGCAATCGGGCGCCTAAGGATGGGGTCAATCATTGCTCTGAGTTCATCCACTGCCTCGGATGCTCTAGCTATGCCATCGTCGGGACACTTGAGGATTTGTATCGCCTATTCAGCTACCAGCAATTCCTTTATGCGGAGGTTGAATACTATCTGACTGATGAATGGGAGGCATGGCGCAAACGCCAGTTAGACTACATTCAGTTAATTGATAGATTTACTCAGCAGAAGTTTAATTCGTTATTAGTTTCTCAAGCAAGGGCCAAGGCGGAGTCGTCTCCTCATTTGTTTTGGGCAAAAAAAATTGAGTTCATGAAGAAAAGAAGGGAAGGCGGGATTTGAATATCAGAAGTTCTAACGCACTTCTTAAGGCATATGATGTCCTTATCGCACAGCCGATTACAGCCAAAGGCCTGAGTGCAGCTGAGCGGGACGCTATTGTCATTAGCGCTATCGTTAATGAGCAAGGTGAAACGCTGGTTCTTAGTAAGCTAGGCGATCCACAGTGGGATCTTCGCCCGTTTTTCGATCAGGCTAATGTTGCCGAATATTTCAAGTTCATAAATTGGGATGTGAGCCTGCCTCAAGCACTCATTGATGATTGCAAGGCCGTGACTTACGCATGGTTTAAAAGAGGAATGCCTCGATCAAAGCCCCCTATCGCGAGAGGTATTACTACTTTAGCTGTCGCGAGCGTGATGCCCTTTATGCGCTGGCTTAAAGATCTTGGTGTTGAAAGATTCTCTGATGTACGTCCTATCCACATTAGTAATTACGTTCATTATTGTAAGCATGATCTTAAGCTAAGGCCGCTCCCGCTGTATGGGCGGCTACGAATTATCGATTTCCTTTGGGTTTTTGCTGCCGATATGCTATTCCCCCTTCAGAGTTATCCGTGGGGTAATTCTACATTGTGGCGGATTTGCGGAATCGGTAAGATGAAAGGCATTGATGCCGCTAATAAGAACGTTGGTCGGACGGATATTATTCCATCTGATGAGTTGGCAAAGATATTTAATTACTGCGAGGTTGTTGTTCAGGGTATGAAGTCTGAGCTAGCGATCAACGGCATCGGATACAACCCAAGCGATGATCAGCTATCCCTACGTTGCAGGGATGCGGTACTTTTTATAGTTTCGATTACTAGCGGCATGCGCAACGATGAGGCTATTGGGATCGAGGTTGGGGCTTGGCGTAGAGTTGTCAAAGAAGGCGTTTTGTATTGCTGGGTTTCCACTATAGAGCACAAAACCGGAAAAGGTCGTGTGGAGTATCTTGTCCCTGAGTTAACGTTGAGTGCACTTGAGGCTTTGGCTAAATATTCAGTAACTATCAGAAAGGAGCTGGAGCAAGAAATCAGGCTCCTTGCAAAAATTACCAATCCTGATGACCCCGAACACCTGCTCCGGCTAGAGAAAGCGCGAAGGGACTCGAAAAAGCTATTTCTCGCACGACATACTCCTGGGCGTAGGCTTCAGGATCAATATGTGGAGGCTCTCAGCGGGCAAGCATCCAATGCTGCGTTTGACCGTATAGCTAAAGCCGCTGGAAGCGATTGGCCGTTGAGGACGCATCAATGCAGGCGAACATATGCAAGATGCTTTGTAGAATCCCGTATGGGCCGCACTTCATTGATCTACCTCAAATGGCAGTTCAAACACAGCAGCATGAGTATGACCCAACTCTATGCATCCAATCCGCAGCAAGACCTGACTCTCTTTGATGAGATCTTCCAGCAGATGACAGAGTTTAAAATTGACCTGATCGAATCATGGCTCGATGATCAGCCACTGGCAGGGGGCGCTGGCGAAAAGATTGTGGAATTGCGGGCAATTCCAATCAAGGATAGAGCTGCTTTGCTTGCCCAGACCGCCCCACATGCCAACATTCGTGCGACTGGACACGGCTGGTGCATCGCCACAGAGCGGGGCTGCGGAGGTGCTGGTCTATACGAAGCCACACGGTGTCCAGGGTGCAAAAATTCGGTGATCGATGAAGTCTTCGCCAGCACTTGGCAGGACATCTACATTCAACAGCGAGAGCTGATAAAAATTGAGGATGCAGGCCCGGCTGTTAGGCAGCGCGCAGAACGCGACTTGCAGGTTGCACTAGATGTAATTACCAGCCTTGGCCTTTCTCCAGTTGAGGAAATGGAGGAGGCGGCAAATGACTAGACAGGCGGTGGGCCCTGACTCTCCTATTCGCTCCAGGTCGAAGACACTCGCCGCGCTCAACAAGGTCGTCGACGATCTCATTGCTGGTGACGGAAAGCTTTCCATCACATCCGTTGCCCGTGCCGCAGGTGTGACTCCGGGACTCATCCATAACACTTACCCAAGCATAGCGGAAAGGATTCGCAACATCGTTGGCAAGTCGGTGCGAGCCCAGCGAGACTCTAAGCATCAAGCGTTGATGAGCGAGAAAGAAAAGAACAGGGTGCTCCGTGCAGAGAATGATCAGCTTTTAGCGGAGGTAGCTCGGCTGGCTTCGGTTAACCAGCGACTAATATTCGAGATGATTCAGCTGAAGGCGGTTGCCAACGGTAAGGTCACCGCACTCCCTCTGAAACCAGGGCCCAACTAGGCCCTGATGGGGAACCCGCAGAATTCGTAAAAATCGCACGCTAACAGTTCAAGCGTCCCGGCCACGCCTGACTGTAGCTTGTTGACTGGTCAGTCTGTCTCGCGGGTAAAGCGATAGAACAAGTTCGGCTCGCTGACCACGTACAAATACCCTTCATCGTCGATGGTTACGCCTTCGGCTTGGGGTATGCCTTTCAGCAAACCAGCAAACCCCCTCGCCAAGGAGCGGAAACTCACCACCTTGCCCTCATCGGTGATTTCAATCAGCAGTTTCGACTCGTCGCTGAGCAATATCAGGTGGCCACTCTGTTGATCGAAGACGACCGAAGACAAGTCAGTGGCAAATACCTTGTCCTTTACCAAGTTGGACAGGTCGCGCACGTGCAGGGAAAAACCTCCTGCCAGGCTGGCACGAAGGCCGCCCACTTCCAGCAATTGGCGAGGGTCACGCTCCTTGGTCACAAACAAGCGATCACCTTTCAGGTCGTAGGCGAGCCCTTCAAGGCCTTTGTTGTCCGCCTTGCCAAGTGCCAAGGTCAGAGCTGGATACTGGTCTCGGCTCAATGAGCGACCGGGAGAAAGCTTACTGCCTTCGGCGAGGGGGACATCCACGATAACAAGGCTCTGCCGGCGCTCCTCGGCGATTACCAGTTGGCCGTTGCCGGCATAGGACACCGCCTCCACATCGTGGAAACCGTCCAGGCTATAGCGCCTTTCCACGTCACCGTCACGACTGAGGGCCAATAGTTCGTTTGGGCCGTTGGTAACCGCCCATAGCAGGTTCAGGTCAGGGTCGAAGGTCAGGCCCGAAAGGTTGTTGTCCACACCGGGAACCGGCTTAGCATCGAGCTCAACCCGATAGTCAGGCAGCCACACAGAGCGCTCCTGCCAATCGTCGGTGTGCCAGTGGGTCTTGATCCAGAAGTACAACCGATCATCAAGGTGATGGGTGCGGACTTGGAATACGGTAAGCAATACAAAGCACAGCAGTGCCCACATCCAGGCACTTGTTTTCTGTGTTCGGCCCAACCAGTTTTTAGCCATCAAATACATTAGAAGCCTCGTTAATTGGGACTGACGTCACGAGCTGTCATGGTTTCAATCCGACTCGGCGCGGCTCGCACAGGTGATGCACAACGGCGTGGCCGGATCGAATTCCAGGCGGCCCGAGGCGATCAACTCGCCGCATTGGTTACACCAGCCATACTCGCCCTCGTGCCAACGCTTGAGGGCCAGCTGGAGGCGGACGCGTTCATGCTGCGCCCGACTGCGGATGGCATCGTTCATCGCTTGCTGCTGGAGTGCGTCCATCCTCGACAGACGCCCTACCTTGCTTTGATCCAACTCCACCGATTGCGAGCGAGACTCAGCGTCTTCCAGCAACCGATCCAGCTCGGCAGCCCGCTGTTCCAGTAGGGTCTTGAAATGGGCAAGATCGAGGGCGTCGTCCATGGCCGTTAGCGCAGCAGCAACAGTGGGCCAGTGGTGGTGCGCAGCATGCTGGTCGTGGTGCTGCCGACCAGAAACTGACGGATGCGCGAATGACCGTAGGCCCCCATCACCAGCAGGTCGATGCCGTGCTCTTTCTGATAGGCGTGCAAGGTAGGCTCTATCTCGCCGTTCAGGGTCTCGGCGCGAACAGTGAATCCGACGTTGAGCAGCACTTTCTGCGCCCAGTCCAGCTGCGCGGACGATTCGTCGTTCACTGGCCCAACCATCACCAGGTGGATCGGCAGCCCCTTCAGCAGGGGGCTGGCCGCCAGCATCTCCACACCCTTGCGGGTAGTAGCGCTGCCATCGAAGGCCAGCATCGCGCTCTCGGGCTTTTGGAAGTTGGCCGGGGTGACCAGGATTGGCCGGTGCATGATACGAATCACGCTCTCCAGCTGGCTTCCGACATGCTGACTCAGACCGCCGCTAGACTCGCCTTGGCGACCGATGACCAATAGGCGCGTTTCGCTTTCCAGCTCTTGCAGGTTTTCCAGCAGATCGCCATGACGTTGCTTGGACTCCGGCGCGGCCACACCATCCGTCATGGCCCGCTCTTTCGCGGCGGCAAGCATGATCCGCCCTTGTTCAAGGGCCAACTTGCCGCGCTGTTCATCCAGGGAAGCAAGCTCATCGAGTAGGTGCTCGCGGCTGCCAAGGCCGATATTGCCACTCAGGTCGCCGGATTGCGGATAC
>SMEQ01001260.1_pt1 | contig 10353 bp, 10 predicted proteins | sample 2456281 | NCBI WGS metagenome assembly SMEQ01 (sample SAMN10132596, study PRJNA489261) | soil metagenome | isolation source: day1 antibiotic-loamy sand soil ammended with raw manure from dairy cow... | place: USA | collected 2015-04-01 | reverse complement strand
CAGCAAATCTTGATCGACTTGGAAAAAGAAACGTCTTTAACCATCCTCGAAATCAAAGATGTGAACCGTCGCATGTCGATCGGTGAAGCCAAAGCCGGTCGCGCCAAGAAAGAAATGGTTGAAGCCAACTTGCGCCTGGTTATTTCCATTGCGAAAAAGTACACCAACCGTGGTTTACAATTCTTGGATCTGATTCAAGAAGGTAATATCGGCTTGATGAAAGCAGTGGACAAGTTTGAATACCGTCGTGGTTATAAGTTCTCCACCTATGCCACTTGGTGGATTCGCCAAGCCATTACCCGTTCGATCGCTGACCAAGCACGCACCATCCGTATTCCTGTGCATATGATTGAGACCATCAACAAGCTCAACCGTATCTCACGCCAAATGCTGCAAGAAATGGGTCGCGAACCCACGCCTGAAGAGCTGGGCGAACGTATGGAAATGTCGGAAGACCGTGTACGCAAGGTCTTGAAGATTGCTAAAGAGCCGATCTCAATGGAAACCCCCATTGGTGACGATGAAGACTCACATTTAGGTGACTTTATCGAAGACTCCACGATGCAATCACCGATTGATATTGCCACGGTTGAAAGCTTGAAAGAGTCCACCCGTGACGTATTGAGCGGCCTGACCGAGCGTGAGGCAAAAGTGCTGCGTATGCGTTTTGGTATTGATATGAATACTGACCATACCCTTGAAGAAGTCGGCAAACAGTTTGACGTCACCCGTGAGCGGATTCGTCAAATCGAAGCCAAAGCACTGCGCAAATTGCGTCACCCATCACGCAGTGAGCATTTACGCTCCTTCCTTGATGAGTAAAACCCAAAACCCCCGTTAATCGGGGGTTTTTTATTTGGGTGTTTCGAACGCATTTGTTTGCGTCTTGCCAGCACACGGGTATAATCATGCGCGGCAACTGGGGCCCATAGCTCAGTTGGTTAGAGCAGAGGACTCATAATCCTTTGGTCCACGGTTCAAGTCCGTGTGGGCCCACCATCTTCAAAGCCTTGATTAACTTGGCTTACAGTTAACTCTCAACACCTCATCTACTGCAAAACAGCCCAACTCGCTTGAGTAAAGACTTGGCAACATGCTCTTTTGTGCATGACTACGATGAATCACATAGCAGATTTACCATCACAGCCACATAGGCTGTCTCGTTATAGCCCCAACCCATTACGCATTGAAACAGTCAGCTTTTAGCTCTGCCTAAGGATTCTCGTGTTATTTTTTCGTGTCACTCGTAACAGATTCAGCGCTTTCTTATTAATCATCCTTTCTGGTCTTATTTTTTCTGCCCATGGCGCAGCACCACAAACGTTTGCCCAAGCTAAAACAGCGCTGAAAAAACACATCTACTTGGATCAAAACACCAACGGTGCTCTCGGTACTATTTATTGCGGCTGTGATTGGCAATGGGTGGGCAGTTCCGGTGGACGGATTGAGCCTGAGCGCTGCGGCTATCAAATTCGTGCGATACCTAACCGTGGTGTACGTACAGAAATCGAGCATATTGTACCGGCTAGCTGGGTCGGTCAGCAGCGTCAATGCTGGCAAAACGGTGGGCGTAAAAACTGTAATAAAACGGATCCTGCCTTTAACCGCATCGAAGCTGACTTACACAACATGAGTGTATCTGTAGGCGAACTCAATGCCGATCGCTCTAATTTTCGCTTTGGTGTTTTACCCAATACAGCCAAGCAACACGGCCAGTGCAACAGTAAGGTTGATTTTAAACAGCGTATCTTTGAACCACGAGATGAAGTTAAAGGCCTCGTCGCGCGCGTCAATTTCTATATGCATGACCGCTATAATTTGAAAATGAGCGAGCAGCAACAGCGTTTATTTATGGCATGGGATCAACAGTTTCCTGTCAGCGCTTGGGAAGTCACGCGAGAGCAGCGCATTGCTAGCGTGATGGGCCATCATAATGAGTTTGTCACGGGGCAGAAAACCTGGCGCTTAGGTCACCGCAATAGCGCGACAGGTTTGACTGATAGCGCTGATAACACCCGCATTCAAAGCAACCAACAGACTCAAACACACACAGCACAAAAGCGCACAGCAGCATCAAAAGTTGATGCCAGCACCTTGCCGATTCACGGCAACCGTAACAGTAAGATCTACCACAGCAAAAACTGCCCAAGCTATAACGCGATGAAAAAAAGCAATATCGTCGAGTTTTCCAGCGAAGCACAAGCCATTAAAGCCGGTTACCGTAAAGCTAAAAACTGCCCTTAAAGCCACACTTGGCTGTATCTAGAAACTTGCCTGTGCAGCCTTAGGGCTTTGATGCTGCACGGCGCAATGGCTGCGTCCAGCGTTCAGAAAGCACTACGCCAAACAGCGTTAAGCCGCCACCAATTGCATGATAGATTTCGAGCTGCTCAGCCAACACTAACGCGGCAATGATAATCGTCAGGATCGGCATCAGGTTAAAAAATACCGCCGTACGACTGGGCCCAAGCGCACGCACCGCGCGCATCCATGCCAGTGGCGCAGCAATGGAGGCAAATACACAGGCAAACAACACCAGCGGTATATTTGCGCTATTTAAGCCAGCCTTCTGTGAAAACCAAAACAATGGAAACAGCACGACAACGGCTACCAGCATCTGCAAATACAGCAATTGCAGCGCAGGAATCTCCATCTGCCAATACTTTAACAAGGTGCTATAGAGCGCATAAGCGAGCGTGGCAATCAGCATCATCAAGTCACCGAGGTTCACACCTTGCTGTAAAAGTGCACTTAAATCACCGTGACTGACCACCCAGAGCACGCCTAAAAACGAACAGATGGCACCGACAATTGCGCCCTTGGTTAAGCGCTGCCCTAAAGAAATAATGGCCATGCCTAACGACATCATGGGCATCAGCGATAAAATAATACCCATATGAGTGGCCGAGGTTTTCGGCGCAGCAAAGTAGGCCAGACTTTGATAAATCACCATGCCAAGCACGCCTAAGATAAATATCTTATACGCATGCGGTCGAATCTGTGCCCAGTTACGCAGCACCGGACGCAAGATAAAAGGCGTAAACAATACAGCGGCAAACAACCACCGATAAAAGCCAACCTCGGCTGGAAAAATCACACCCACAGTCATTTTATTTACAACGGTATTGGCTGACCAAAACAGCACGGCCAGCAGTGGAAAAACGTATTGCATCATTACAATCCTAATCAATTCGGCTGTTAGTATCGCGCGGCTGCGCACGATTACCATAGCGTTTTTGTCGGTTATTATGCTGGCAGTTCCATTTCACCTCATATTTATGGGTATAATGCGCGGCTTAATCACCTAATTTAGGTGCCCATGGTTCCCTCACCCCATTCAAAAAGGTGTCTTATGTTTGCTCTATCCGGCTCACCTCAGCGTGTGGCTGTGGTAACGCTGATTGCGTTCCATATCTTGATTGTTATCGCCAGCAATTACTTAGTGCAGTTCCCCATGCAGCTGTTTGGCTGGCAAACCACTTGGGGGGCGTTTAGCTTTCCGTTTATTTTCTTAGCCACTGATCTAACGGTGCGCCTGCTGGGTAAGCAACCCGCTCGGCGCGTGATTGCTTATGTGATGCTGCCTGCACTGCTGGTTTCTTATGTGATCTCGGTGCTGTTTCAAGAAGGCAGTTTTCGTGGAGCGGCGTCTTTATTGGTGCTCAATACCTTTGTACTGCGCATCTCTTTAGCCAGTTTTGCAGCCTATGCTGTGGGGCAACTGGCTGATATTCAAGTCTTTGATCGCCTGCGCCAGCTCAAGCAATGGTGGATCGCACCAACTGCGTCCACGGTGCTGGGCAATATGCTGGATACCTTTGTGTTTTTTGCGGTGGCGTTTTGGTACAGCAGCAATAGCTTTATGGCTGAGCACTGGGTGGAAATTGCCGTCGTGGATTATGTAGTGAAAATACTGATCAGCTTGCTGCTGTTTATTCCTCTGTATGGCGTATTGCTCAGTGTATTGCTGCGTTTTATGGGTGCTCCGGCAACAGCAAAGCCTAGTGTTTGAGCGCATACAGCATGCCGTACATCGATATAGCTGTTTATCCGTCGATGAACCCATCCAGGGTTCAACTCCGGCGCTTCGCCATCTCTGGCTCGCTTATCACAGCTACATCGATGTACTCATTAACTATTTGTAGAGCCTGCTAGAGCCTAACAGCCATAGATCAAAAGCATCAGCTGAGTCATGAGTTGCGCAGCGACTCACGCCTTTAAAAGATCTGTATTACGAACTTGAAAACAACATCAATGGTCAAGCCGCACCCTGCTCGTGCTGCGGCCAGTGTAGCCAAGGATGGCGCAGCGCCCGAATTGAGGCAGGAAGCCTCGTTGAGGGAAAAGCAGCACTAGCAGGGTGTGGTAAGCACAATTATTTCCTAAGAACATGCACCGCTCACTGCCTCGCCAAGGCTAAAAACTTAACTTTTTAGCTATTAAAATCATCACTAAAGATAGAATCAATATCAGGCTCACCCGGAATGGCATGCTCTTCTGCGGCCCAAGCACCCAAATCAATCAACTTACAACGCTCACTGCAAAAAGGCCGCGCAGGACTTTGTTCGCCCCACTCCACCGGTTTTTCACAGGTTGGACAGGCCACTGTTGTTACTGAAGTCATCACTGACCTCCTTTTAAGGTTAAGTAATAATGATGCAAGCGTAACACCTCACGCTCCAATGCCGCTTTATCCGCTGCATTACAGAGCACATCATCAGCATGTTTTAAACGCTCATCGCGGCTTAACTGCGCCTGCATAATCGCACGCAGTTGCTGCTCAGAGACTTGATCACGCTGCAGTGCGCGGGCCATTTGCAGTTCGCTGGGTACATCCACAACCAACACGCGTTCTACCATTTTATATTGGCCAGACTCAATCAGCAGTGGCGAAACTAGAATCGTATAGGGCGATTGTGCGGCATTAAGAAACTGCACAATCTCCGCGCGAATCAGTGGATGCAATAAAGTTTCAAGCCATTGTCGCTGTTCAGGCTCTGCAAAAATATGCTCGCGCAATGCGGCGCGATTGAGTTGGCCATCGTCGAGTAACATCGCCCGCCCAAAGCGATCGACAATCTGTGCTAAAGCAGGTCGCCCCGGCTCCACCACCCAACGTGCGGCATGATCGGCATCGATGGTTTCAATACCCAACTGCGCAAATGCCTCTGCCGCCGCACTTTTACCACTACCAATGCCACCCGTCAGCCCTAACACCCATGATGTACTCAAAATGCAGCCCCTTGCTTGACGAGATTCTTAAAATATTCTTATTATCGGATCACTTTAAAAAACTGGCCACTGAGTCACAACTCAGCAGTCACAGGATCGGTTAATCTAGCAGCCTGATTAGACTGCATGCAATTGCGCTATATATCTGTATTCTTGCATTCAGCATCGCTGATCGCCACACCACAGTTCAATCACTTATAGGGATTTAAACATGCTCCACTACTTTTCTCGTACTGTTTTAAGCGCGCGCTGGCTCGCCCTCAGCCTACTGACAGCAGCCACGCTGAGCGTCGCTGAGCCGGCCAAATTAGACAGCAGCGAGCAGGTTAACTACCTCGCACAACTCAAACAACAACACGCCACGAGCAGCGAGCGCACAGCGCTTCTCGCTGAAGTGAACAGCCTACTCGCTGAACATGCTTTACACGCAGGTTATCAAGTCGGCCACAGCAATCCACAAGATTTTTTATACAGTGTCAGTATTGCTCAGCAGGGCGAGTTATCCATTCGTGAGCAGGTCCGCAGTAGCAAAACCAATGCTCTACAAGTCAGCAGTCAGCGTATCAATGTGTTTGGTATTGATCCCTTTGTCAGCTATGCCTGCCCTGCACAAGGCGTGCGCTGCGTGATCTATGGCGATGATAAGAAAACCGCCATCTTGACCCTAGTGCGCAATCAAGCAGCAGCTCAGAAGCTGGCTCGCGCCTTATCTTATTTAATTCGTAATATGCAGCGCGGTTAAGATCATAGCGCTCAGTGACAGCACGCTGGAGCAGCGACCGCCGCTTGAAAATAAAGCGGTCGCTGTCATAGCGGATTAAGCAGCGCTTACTTAGGGAAGAATAAACGCTTTAACTCGGCACCTGGGTCATTGGCACGCATAAATGCTTCGCCCACTAAAAACGCATGTACGTTATTAATTTCCATCAACTCAACATCAGCACGTTGCAAAATCCCACTCTCGGTAATCACCAAGCGCTCTTCTGGGATACGCGTTAATAACTCTAAAGTGGTCTCCAGTGACACTTCAAAGTTATGCAGATTGCGGTTATTGATGCCCACCAACGGGGTATCAAGATGGGTTAAAACGCGATCCAACTCCACACCATCATGCACTTCAGCCAGTACATCTAAACCCAACTCTTTTGCAGTGGCGGCTAACTCAAGCATCTGCCCATCATCTAAGCAGGCAGCAATCAGCAACACGCAGTCCGCACCTAAAGCACGGGCTTCAACAATCTGGTAGGGATCGACCATAAAATCTTTACGGATCACCGGCAGCGTGCAGGCATTGCGTGCTTCTTGTAAATAACGATCAGCACCTTGGAAAAAATCAATATCGGTCAAAACTGATAAACAGGTTGCACCACCTTGCGCGTAACTTTGCGCCAACACGCCTTTACTGGGTGAGGCTTTTTTAATTTCGGCAATCACCGCAGGCTGCTTTTTTTGCACTTGCTGTTGCAAAGCTTGAGCAAAACCACGCACCGCCGAAGCCTGTTGCGCTTGGGCATGCAGCTCACTCAAACTCACAATCTGTTTACGCGCAGCGACTTCTTCGTGCTTACGCGCGACAATTTTTTCTAATACCGTAGGGATGCTCATGCGTTGTTCGCCTCCTGCTTAAAGACTGAAGTAAAAGACACCAATTCTGATAATTTCTCGATGGCCAGACCGGTATAAATCGTATCGTGGGCACGGGCTACACCTTCTTTTAAAGTGCTGGCCACACCCGCTGCATATAAAGCAGCACCGGCATTGAGCGCAATCATTTCTGCAGCTTTATGCGCATAGGGTAATTCGCGTTTACCTAAAGCATCACGGATCAAGGTGTAAGAAGCAGCAGCATCCTCGACTTCCAAACCAATCAGTGACTGGCTGTCGATCCCAAAGTCTTCCGGCTGAATACGGTACTCGGTGATGGCGCCGTCTTTAAGTTCAGCGACAAAGGTCGGCGCGCCTAAGCTGATTTCATCCATACCATCTTGCGCGTGCACGACTAACACGTGGTTGCTACCTAAACGCAGCAGTACTTCAGCTAAAGGACGGCACAGCTGCTTACTGAATACGCCAATCACTTGGTTTTTCACTTGCGCGGGGTTGCTCATGGGACCCAGAATATTAAACAGGGTACGCAAGCCTAACTCTTTACGCGGGCCACTGGCATGACGCATCGCACCATGATGCGCGGGGGCAAACATAAAACCCACGCCGACAGTTTCAACACAACGCGTCACTTGCTCAGCGGTTAAATCAAGGTTCACGCCAGCCGCTTCGAGCAAATCAGCGCTACCGCTTTTACCGGACACGGCGCGGTTGCCATGCTTCGCCACTTGACCACCAGCGGCGGCCACCACAAATGCAGCAGCGGTTGAGACGTTAAAAATATTCATGCCATCGCCACCGGTGCCACAGGTATCGACAAGGTGCTCGCCGCTAATATCTACCGGTTGCGCTAATTCACGCAGCACTTGCACCGCACCGACAATTTCATCGATGCTTTCACTTTTCATGCGCATCGCCACTAAGAAACCGCCAACTTGGGCTTCAGTGCACTGCCCAGTCATAATCTGGCGCATCACCGACTGCATTTCAGCAGTGCTTAAATCTAAATGACTCACTGCGCGATTGAGCGCTTCTTTAATATCCATTAACGCTGCCCTCCCCTTTGTTTTAAAAAGTTAGCCAATAACTCATGCCCTTGCTCAGTCAAAATAGACTCGGGATGAAACTGCACCCCTTCAATATTTAACGTGCGGTGCTGCACGCCCATAATCGCTTCCAACTCGCCCTGCTCGGTTTGTGTCCAAGCGGTGATTTCTAAATCAGCCGGCAAACTGGCCGGCGCAACCACCAGCGAGTGATAGCGCGTGGCCGTGAGCGGATTACTTAACTGACTGAATACGCCCGTATTATGGTGATACACCGCACTGGTTTTACCATGCATGGGCTGCGCAGCACGCACCACGTCACCGCCAAACACTTGGCCGATGCTCTGATGACCCAAGCACACGCCGAGAATAGGTACTAACCCAGCAAACGCCTGAATCGCTGCCAATGACACACCGGCCTCATTGGGCGTGCAAGGTCCGGGCGAGATCACCACGCGCTCCGGTTGCATCGCCAATAATTCTGGCACGGTGTATTCATCATTACGCACCACTTTGACCTCAGCACCCAGTTCAGCAAAATACTGCACCAAATTCCAAGTAAAGGAGTCGTAATTATCGATCATCAGCAGCATACAGGGCGGTCCTTAGACAATTAAGGGAGCGAGGCTAAATGGGTTTATAGCAATTCTTTACGCAATTGTACTGGGCTTTTAGGTGATAACAAACCGGGGGCAATATCAAAGACCGTTTTCGCACCGATATCACTTACGCGCGCTAAACGATGCACCGCACGGGCATAAGCCACCAAGACGCTGGCGGTGAACTCAGGGTTACTGCCCAGCGCTAATGAGTACTCAACGGTTTGTGTATTTTGCTCGCCCGTCTTACCACTGCGAATCACAAAGCCGCCATGCGGCATGCTGCTGTGCTCTTTGGCAAAGGTGTCTTGGTCGATAAAATGAACCGTGGTGTCAAAATCCGCAAAGTAATCAGGCATGGTGACAATACTGTCGCGTACCACATCGGCATCCGCACCTTCAGCCAGTACCACATAGCACTCACGTTTATGCTTTTCACGGGTGGTCAGCTCAGGCTGCTCACCACTGCGCACGCGCGCAATCGCCTCTTCAGACGGCAAGGTGTATTGCACACCGGATTGCACACCCGGTACACGGCGTACTGCATCGGAGTGACCCTGGCTTAAACCTTTGCCCCAAAACGTATAGGTTTCACCTTCAGGCAAAATAGCTTCACCAAACAGACGGTTCAGTGAGAACAAACCTGGATCCCAACCCACAGACAATAAAGCAACACGACCGGCGTCACGCGCTGACTGATCCAGCGCGGCATAGTACTCAGGCACTTTGGCGTGAGTATCAAAGCTGTCCACGGTATTAAAAAACTGCGCCAAATAAGGACCTTGCTCTGGCAAGTCAGTTTTGGAGCCGCCACACAGAATCATCACATCGACTTCATCTTGATACTGTTCAATGGTCGACATCGCGTGCACAGGTACGCTGCTATCGAGCAAAGTGACGCTCGCTGGATCACGGCGACTGAACACACCGACCAAACGCATATCTGGACTTTGCGCCAACGCAGATTCAACGCCACGTCCTAAATTGCCATAACCGGCAATGGCTACTCTAATTCGATTCGACATTTAAATTTACCCTTAACAATAAAGACTTGAATACATCACAAACCTATCAGCTGCTTGGCTTACTTTTTTCTGCCAAGGCTACGGCTTTAAACATGGCACGGCGCTTGTTAAGCGTTTCTTCCCACTCCAACTCAGGCTGGGAATCAGCGACAATTCCAGCGCCAGCTTGTACATGCAGCTGACCGTTTTTAATCACTGCAGTACGAATGGCAATCGCTGTGTCCATATTGCCATTCCACGCCCAGTAACCCACAGCACCGCCGTATACGCCGCGCTTAATGGGTTCGAGCTGATCAATAATTTCCATCGCGCGCACTTTTGGCGCACCCGATAAGGTGCCGGCCGGTAAAGTTGCACGCAAGGCATCCATGGAGTTTAAGTCGTCACGCAACTGGCCGGTGACATTGGAGACAATGTGCATCACGTTAGAATAACGCTCAATAATCATTTTTTCAGTGACGTTGACGCTGCCAGTCTCTGCCACTCGACCCACATCATTGCGACCTAAATCGATCAGCATTAAATGCTCGGCCAGCTCTTTTTTATCGGCTAATAGTTCATGTTCAAGGGCAATATCTTGCTCTTCAGTAGCACCGCGTGGACGCGTACCGGCAATGGGCCGCACAGTCACTAAACCGTCTTCGACGCGCACCAACACTTCAGGCGAACTGCCCACCACATGAAACTCAGCGAAGTTAAAGAAGTACATATAAGGCGTAGGGTTAAAGCAGCGCAGCGCGCGGTACAAATCAATCGGCGCAGCGGTAAACGGCACTGACATGCGCTGCGAAATCACCACTTGCATGCAGTCACCGGCCGCGATGTATTCTTTAATATCCAGTACTG
>SMEQ01000646.1_pt1 | contig 10393 bp, 9 predicted proteins | sample 2456281 | NCBI WGS metagenome assembly SMEQ01 (sample SAMN10132596, study PRJNA489261) | soil metagenome | isolation source: day1 antibiotic-loamy sand soil ammended with raw manure from dairy cow... | place: USA | collected 2015-04-01 | reverse complement strand
CTGAGGATTGTTATGATTCAGTACAAAGCTCCATTAAAAGATATTAACTTTTTAATTAACGAAGTTTTTGATTTTCAAAAGCATTACCAAACTCTTCCCGGTGGCGATGAAGCGACTCCAGAAATGGTTGATGCCATTCTTACCGAAGCGGCACGCTTCAGCGAAGAAGAGCTTGCACCATTATACCAAGTGGGCGATGAAGGCTGTGTATGGAAAGACGGCGCAGTCACTACACCAGCAGGGTTTAAAGAAGCCTACGCAAAGTACGTTGAAGGCGGCTGGCAAGGTATGTCTTTCCCCGTCGAGTACGGTGGTCAGGGCTTACCTTTATCATTAGGCGTAATTAAGTCTGAGTTAATTGGTACTGCTAACTGGGTTTGGGGCATGTACCCAGGTCTGTCGTTAGGTGCAATGAATACCATCTACTTACACGGCACCGACGAGCAGAAAAACACCTACTTGCCACCTATGGCTGAAGGTACTTGGTTAGGTACTATGTGTTTAACAGAGCCACAGTGCGGCACTGACCTTGGCCAAGTTAAAACCAAAGCAGAACCTAATGCTGACGGTTCCTACGACATTACTGGTACAAAAATCTTCATCTCTTCAGGTGAGCATGACTTTACCGACCAAATCGTGCATATCGTGTTAGCACGTTTGCCGAATGCACCTGAAGGTACTAAAGGTATTTCGTTGTTTATCGTACCTAAGTACAACATTGCAGAGGACGGCTCTTTGGCTGACCGCAATGGCGTTAGCTGTGGTTCGATTGAAGAAAAGATGGGTATTAAAGGTTCATCTACTTGCGTAATGAACTTTGACGGTGCTAAAGGATTTTTAATTGGCCCAGAAAACCGTGGCCTAATGTGCATGTTTACTTTCATGAACACGGCGCGTATTGGCACTTCTATTCAAGGTATGGCAGCGGCTGAGCTGTCATTCCAAAATGCACTACCTTACGCTAAAGAACGTCGTTCTATGCGTGCATTAACCGGTACTAAGCATCCTGAACAAGTAGCGGATACCTTGATGGTACACCCTGATGTACGTCGTATGTTGCTAACGCAAAAAGCGATTGCCGAAGGTGGCCGTGCCATGATTTATCATGCAGCACGCCTAGCTGACTTAATGATGACGGAAGCAGCTAAGGGCAACAAAGAAGGTTACGCCCATTATGATGACAAGCTTGGTTTCTTAACTCCTATCCTAAAAGCTTTCTTAACTGAATTAGGTTATGAAGCGGCCAACCACGGTGTACAAGTATTCGGTGGACATGGCTTTATTAAAGAGTGGGGCATGGAGCAAATTGTGCGTGATGCGCAAATCTCTAAACTTTATGAAGGCACTACCGGTATTCAGGCTTTAGACTTGTTAGGCCGTAAAATCCTATTAGGTAAGTTGAAGTCGTTTAACGAATTCCGCGCAGTGGTTAAAGAGTTTATTAAGACACACAAAAACAAAAAAGAGATGAAGCCGTTTATTCGCCAGCTAAAGCGTTCTATGACTATGTGGCGTATCAAAACCATGCAGATCGCATTAAAGGCTTCGAGAGACCGCGATATGGTTGGTTCAGCTTCAGTAGATTATCTAATGTACTCAGGCTATATCGTTATGGCGTTCTTCTGGGCACAAATGGCAGACGCAGCCTTTACTGGCCTTGCTTCGGGTAAAGGGGATAAAGACTTCTATACCGCTAAGATTCAGACGGCAGAGTTCTACTACGACCGTTTACTACCACGTGCTAAATCACACGGCAAAATGATGTTGAAGAGCTCTAAGACATTAATGCAAATGCCAGAAGATCACTTCATTCTGTAGATTAAAACTTTATGGACTAAGTGCGAAAAGGAGTGGAGAGGAAAATTTCTAATTTCTCTCCCTCTTTTTTACTGGTTATGCTGCCGTTGTAACGTATTTTAACGATCATATTAGCAAGTTTATAAGACAGGGATTGTTCAACAAAATCCACATCAATCTCGGTAGTAATTTGCCAAGTAGAGTTTAATCGAGAATTATTTAAACGTACGCTTAATGCTACTTCAGAAGATTTATTTAATAACTCAGGGAATAGTATTTTCTCAATCACAAAACCTAAAACATCAGAATCTTCATCGGCAATAATGGAAAAAGGTAAGTCTTTTTTGATCAATATTGAGTGTTTGGTACCAAGGGTGGTGGTTAGATTGCCAATCAATTGACTAACGTCAAGGGTGACCAACTTGTTATAAAAATCGATGTTTAAAAACGCATGCCAAAGTTCATATTCACCTGCTTGCATTGCCCCCTTCCAAGAATCCAAATACTCATCTATTAGCTTACTTAGCGCTTTAAGGTGCTTTGGCTGCTGGCTTAAGCGTAATTTAAGAATTTCTTGTCTAAATTCTTTCCTCTCATCGAGCAATCTTTGATTTTCGCTTTGTAGAATATTAGTAACCGTTGCTCTGTCTTGTTCTTTATCTATATTTAACTGTACGATTTTATTTTGTAATTTCGACTCACGAGTAAGATCGGTCATACAAATAAGTACTTGTTGTGGGCAGTTGTCTTGATAGCTAATAACTTGAAAACTGATTTCTAGTACGGCTTGCTGGTTGCCCTGTTGCATTGTAAAGCGGTCGTGCAGTCGTACCTTGTTGCCTTTAAGCAGTTGATTGATTTTTTCTGTTTGTTCGACTTTGTTAGGTCCAGTAATTTGATTAAGAAAAAACATCATTGGGTCACGCATATCTTCAATATCAACTTCATTGGTGCCTAGTTGGCTAGCAAAGTGTGTATTGCAGATAAACTTTTTCTTGTTCGTATCGTAACGGCAGAAGCCTAATGAGGCATTGTCTACCGCTAAAGCTAACTGTTCTTTTAATTGCTCTCGCTGTAAATCTTCTTTTTCTCTGAGAATTAATTCATCTTGAATGGTAATGCGCATCTGATTGATGGCATAAACTACATAAGTAAACTCATCTTCTGCGTGCTGTTCTTGGTCAATGATCAGCTCATCTTCAAGGTTGGCTAAGCTAAAGCTTTGTGCCCACTGTGCCATTTTCCACAAGCGTCGAGTAACTAAGCGGTGAAGTACCACCAGAACAATAGAAGCGATCAGAAAGAATAAAATAATATTGCTTAATAATATGGCAGCGCCGCGGTTATAGAGGCTTTCATAAAGCGCATCATAACTTTGATTAATGCGTAACTGACCAAGGGTGTGAGAGGTTTGATTGTTTTTATAGGACAGGGGGATAACAAAACGTCGTTGAGCTTTGCTGTATAAATCGCCCTTGCTGCTGATCACTTTACCGTCATTGTCTACTTGTGCATAAACGATACCTGGGAAGTTGGTAATCCCCTGTAATTGTGACTCTAGTTGGCGGGAGTCGAAGTTCCATAAACTATAAGAAATACTGCTTTGATAACTGCTGCTTATTTGGTTTAAAACCTCTTCATAGCGCTTGATGCCGGCTTGGTAGTCAAGCCAAACTAAAGCAACAGAAACTGCAAAAGAAGCGCATATGCTTATCAGAAACAATATAACAAATATGCGTCTTCCTAGCGGTGAAATAGTGGAAGAGCTTAGCTTAGCCAAAGTAACCTTCTATAAACAAATGCTTTCGATAACTATAGACGAATTATTTAAAAGCGCTTAAAGAAACTTTAAAAAACCTTCTTTAAAGTGGAATCAGGTAGTAGCGGTAAAACATGCTTTAGTATGGCCCAAGGCCAAGCAGGAACACTAACATCTTTTTTCTTTTTGTGGATAGCGTTCACCATTTTTTTAGCTGCAAGATCGGCCTTAATTACAAAAGGATATTTTTCCATGTTTGGTGACAAATCGGTTTGAATAAACCCAGGGTGGATACAGGTAACTTGAATATTGCGAGTGCAGAGTTCAGTACGAACCGCTTGCAGGTAGTTACTAAAGGCTGCTTTGCTAGCCGAGTATGCTGCGCTGCCAGGAATACCGATAAAAGCAGAAAATGAAGATATGCCAACAACTTGGCCGTAACCTTGATCTTTAAAAATAGCCACTGCTGCATCAACAGTTGCAATGGCGCCCATTAGGTTTACATCGAAAATTGCTTTGTCTTTATCGAGCTCGCCCGAGCCCGTACGGCGCACACCAATAACTCCAGCGTTAGCCACTATAATATCTAAGCCGCCTAGTCTCTTAGTCAGTGCATGCACGGTGTTGCTAACCTGGTCTAGTTGGACAACGTCCAGAGATTCCCAAATGAACACACCGTTAGGGTGCTTTTCACTTAGAGCTGAACACAAGGATTGAAGATCTTCGGAACGGCGCGCACAGAGCGCTAAATGATGCCCTTGTTTTGCTAACTCATGGGCAAGGGCTGCGCCAATACCAGAGGAAGCGCCAGTAATGATGATTCGTTTGGACATGGTTATCCCTTATTATTTTATTTATTAAGTGTTAGCACTATAACAGCGGTGACACTAAACGAGCACATTTGGTCAAAAATTGTGGCCACCAGTGATTGCTGATAACCGTTGGAATCGAATCTGCAAAGTCTAAAGTAAGCATATCAGCCACCTGCTCATTAAGCTTTTTGCTGCGCACTAAGGCATTTAATTCAAAGTTAATATGCAGTGAGCGGTAGTCTAAATTACAGCTGCCAATACTGCTCCACTCATCATCTAAAAGAACTACCTTTTGATGGAGAAAACCTTTGGTGTAACTAAAAAACTTTACGCCACATTGTTGCAGCTTGGGTATATGGTCGCGCATGGCTTGATGTACAAACCAGCTGTCAGACTTTACAGGAATTAATACGCGTACATCAATACCACGTAAGCCAGCCAGTTTAAGTGCGTAGACTAAGTTGTCGTCGGGTACAAAATAAGGGCTAACTAACCAGCAGCGTTTTTTGGCTGTTTGAATAAGGTGGGTGAAGTACAGACTAGCGCTTTCGACCCTGTCGGCAGGGCCAGAGGCTATGCTCATAACTTTATCGGTGCCTTTTTCTACTGGTACTGGCCAGTGTAAATTAGGCAGCTCATGGGTGGCCCAGTGCCAGTCTTCACTATAAATAATCTGAAAATTTAAGGCGGCTGGCCCTTCTATCTTTAAATGAGTGTCGCGCCAGAAGGGTAGTACTTTACCTGTGCCAAGGTATTCGTCGGCAAAATTATAACCACCAACAAAAGCGGTTTCACCATCACAAACGACGAGTTTACGATGGTTGCGGAAGTTGATTTGCATGCGTGTACGAATATAACGAGAAGAGTTGAATTTGGATATTTTAACGCCAGCTTCTTTCAAGCGTTTGAGAAATGCTCGTTTTAAGCCATTGCTGCCAATTTCATCATAAAGCACGTACACGTTCACACCTTGTTTGGCTTTAAGGCAAAGCAAGTCAGCAAGAATGTTGCCAGAGGTGTCACTACGAATAATATAGAACTGAATGCAGACGCTGTGTTCAGCGGATTCTATCGCTTTGAACATTTGTCCATAAAAATTACGACCCGTGGTTAGCAAAGTAGTCGCGTTGCCATCTAAAGGAGCACTTAAGAACAGAGGGATTAAGGGTCTGGTAAGTTCGTTAGCGGGTTGTTTCCAAGGTTCTAAAAAGCTAATTGCGTTCTGGGCGAGTAGGTCTAATTCTTCGTGGCCATGGCGTCTAGCGCGTATATAGCCGTGAAAGCGACGGCCACCGAAGAGTGCGTACAAAGGAAGGGCGAAAAAAGGTAAGAATACTAGACCTAAGAACCAAGCAATGGTGCTTTGTGATGTTCGTCCTTGCCACAAAGCATCAATAGCAAAGAAGGTGCCTAAAATATATGCGAAGGCAATGCCTATCCATAAAGCCGTATCTAGCACTAATAGCTCTGACATATCTTCCTTTTAAATAATTTATAATCCTGCTAGTCGCATAAACTCACTACGAGTGGCTTGGTGCGCACGGAAAGAGCCTTGCATTACAGAGGTGCGCATCGTTGAATTTTGCTTTTGTACGCCACGCATCATCATACACATATGTTGTGCTTCAACAATTACGCCAACACCTTTGCAATTAGTTACTTCTTGAATGGTGTCAGCGATTTGTTTGGTCATGTTTTCTTGGATTTGTAAACGACGAGCAAACAAGTCAATAATACGCGCAAACTTAGACAGCCCTAACACTTTACCATTAGGTATGTAACCAATATGGCAGCGACCAATAAAGGGCAACATATGGTGTTCGCATAATGAATAGAATTCAATTCCTTGCACAACGACCATTTCATCATTGTCGCTAGAGAAAATGGCTCCGTTAATAACTTCTTCTAAGCTGGTTTGATAGCCGCTGGTTAAAAACTGCATGGCTTTTGCGGCGCGCTTAGGAGTGTCGATTAAACCTTCACGTTCAGGGTCTTCGCCTAAGCCGGCGATAATTTGGCGATACTGTGATTCAAGATTAGACATCATGTTTCCGAGCTAGTGTTGAAATCGAGGGAGTTTAACGTTTTGCAGGTTTTATACAAAGGCTTTGTGGGGAAATGGATGTTTTATGTTAACAAAACGCTGTTCACTAAGCTGGCCTAATTGATTTAAGAAGCTTGCAACGCCTGCAGGGCTGTTGCTTTCATCCGTCCAATAGAGATTAAATGAGCCGTTACTGTCAGCGGCTTTCTCGTTTGAAGCAGTGAGTAAGCTAGCAACTCGTAAAGCAATGGCGTTGCCCGAGTCTATCCATTGTATGTCAGGCCAAAGCTGCTTTAGTTGGCTTTGTAATAAAGGGAAGTGAGTGCAGCCTAGCACCACGTGGCTGATTTTTTCAGCACTTTCTAGCCAAGGTTGAATGTGCTCATACAGCTGTTCAGTGTTCGGTAGTATGCCATGGTTAATATAGCTTTCTGCCCAATACACTAGCTCAGAGCTGCCAAGTTTGTGGACAACGCAGTGGGGTGCAAATTCACTAATAAGATTGTCTGTATAAGGTCTGATAACAGTTGCTGGTGTGGCTATTAAGCCAATGACTTTACTTTCACTTAAATTGGCGGCGGTTTTTATGGCCGGCACCACGCCTACTACAGGGATACTAAGAAGTTGACGTAACTGCGGTAAAGCTAAAGTGCTGGCAGTGTTGCAAGCAATAACTAAAATATCAGGATGTAATTCAGCAACAGCACTACTACAAACTTCAATGATTCTGTTGGTTAAAAAATCATCATCTTTGGTGCCATAAGGAAAGGCTGCATTATCCATTAGGTAATACAGGTTGAGTTTTGGCAGTTGTTGGTGTATTTCTTTGAGAACACTGAGGCCACCAACACCAGAGTCAAAGATCAGTACTTTGTTAGTCATTACTGAGCAGCTTAAAATTTTTCCTTATGCTATCAAAAAACAATAATAAATGGATGTTAAAAATACAGGTATTATCCATAAAATACCTTATTCTTTTAAACCTGCCTAGGGTAACTATACTAAGCAGTTGTGCACAGTGCTGTGAAGGTAAAACGATTGGATATTCATGAGTTAATCAACAATGCTAGGCGTAACGAAGCATTATTGCGTCGCTTACAGTCTTTTGAGTTACAGTTACTGTCCTGCCAAAGCTGGTCTGAGTTATTGAAGCTGCTACTTGAGGGATTACCACAGCAGTTCAAGGTTGACGCTGTTAGCATCCAGTTATTAGACAGCAGCTATGACTTAAAAAAATCGATGTTACAGGCTGTTGACATAGACCAGACCGGTTTGGTCAGTCAGCTAGAGTTCTATCCAGACCTAACACCTAAGGCTGCAGGCTTTATTCAGCCGCCTATGCCGTGGTTGTCTGGCTTAACCTTGCCCTTAACTCGCAACAAGCAATATATAGGTCAGCTACGCTTATTTACCAAAGAAGCAGGCCGTTTCGCTCATGGTGTCGCCACTGATTTTATGCAGCATTTAGCGGCCGTTATAGCGGCTTGTTTCTTTATGGTGAAACAATCAGAAGAGCAATCACGTTTGGCTTTAACAGACCCTTTAACTGGTGTTGATAACCGTCGTGGCTTGGAGCATAACTTTAAACGTGAGTGGGCCAGTGGCTTACGACACCAGCACGAAATTGGTGTGCTTATGCTGGACTTAGATTTTTTTAAAGCCATCAATGATCAATATGGACACAGCACCGGAGACCGTGTTTTAAAACAATTATGTCTAACCCTTAAGCAGACATTAAGGCCTACGGATTATATCGGACGATTGGGCGGCGAAGAGTTTGCCATTATTATGCCTTACTGCAATGAGGTACAAATGCCAGAGCTAGTAAGGCGAATCCAGCATGCCATACGCAGCATGCAAGTAATAAAGGATGATGGCATGGTTATTCATATAACCGCTTCTGGTGGCTATCAGACAGTGGTGCCTTTTAGGCAGCCCCAAGTCCACTTAACGCAAATCATTACCAGCCTAGATACCGCCCTGTATCAAGCAAAAGATCAAGGCAGAGATAAGTTTATAAAGAGTGTTAGTGCACTAGTGTAACCGCTGGAAAGTCGAAAGCCACCAACCACTTAAATTCACTGTGAATGGCGTCTTTGTGTTCTTTCTCTAAGCGAAAACGTTCATTGTCGAGTGTAAACTGCTCTTGTTTGCTCAGTGCTTTATAAGCATCCAAAATAGGCATATCAAGCGTGGCAGCGTAATATTGTCGAGTAGTGCTTAAACTCTTATTTAGCCAAACTTCTGGATCCAGTTTTGATATTAAAAAGTGGATGCGTATAACACCTTCGGTAATTTCACACTGTTCGGCCAATACAGCACGGGCAATAAAGTGCACATCATTAATAAGTTCTTTTTGAAACTCTTTAATTTTTTCATCAGCGGCAAGGCTTGCTTTAATTTGTTCTTTCTTAAGAATTCGTAACTTACTAACTAAGTGCCAAGCGTAGCCTGATAAGGCTAGAATAATAACAGCACCTAAGGCTATTAAGAGAATTGCGGTAGTGTTCATAATGTTATACCTAAATTAAATTACTCATATTGTAACAGTTGTTAAATACACTCGCCGTTCAATAACCGCTTAATGTACGCAGTGCTTCGCTGGTAGTAAAAAATAACTGACCTGGCGCTAAGTCGTTGAACAATTCGGTCCGTCTTAATTGGATTAATACTGGGTTTTTAAATTCAGCCAGATGCAGTTGAATATTTTGTGTCTTAAGTTCGTTCAACAAAACGTTTAAGGCTTGTAAGCCATTAAAATCAATATGGTTAATGGCACTGCCAACTAAAACTACGTGTTGGGTATCAGGCTTTTTAGTTAAGCGTTTTCTAATAAAGTGCAGTAAGTAACGACAGTTAGCAAAATAGAGGTTCTCATCGATACGAATAAGTAAAACCTGTGGGCTGGTTAAAGTGTCATAGTGTTTTACATTACGAAAGTGATCGCTGTTAGCAATACGTCCGATTTCAGCCATATGCGGCTCGCTGGTGCGTTTTAAATATAAAACCATGGATAACAGCATGCCCAGTAAAATGCCGTTTTCGGCACCACTAATTAGCACTGCTAAAAAACTAATGCCCCAGACTAGACCATCACTCTTTTGATAACGCCACGCATTGATACCATGTTTAAAACTGATTAAAGGCCATGCAGACACGATAATAATAACGGCCAGTACCGCCTGTGGCAGGTTCATCAATAAATCATTAGCAAAAATACAAAACATGCCCACAAGCAACACAGTAAATAAACCTGCCATCTGTGTTTTAGCACCGGCACTGAGATTAACGACACTGCGACTAAAGCTACCGGCCGTGGGGAAAGACTGGCTCACCGCTGCAGCAATATTGGCGGCCCCTAATGCCAGCAGTTCTTGGTTGTTATTGTTGTTACTTACTGAAGACGTAGACACCGCTTCGCTAGCCGATAAACTTGATAAATAGCTGATCAGTGCAATAGCAGCAGAGGACGGCAGTAGGCTTTGCCATTGATCCCAAGAGATATTAGGAATATTAAAGTGAGGCAAGCCAGCCGGTAATACACCAACCGTAGTTACGTTTAAGCCACCCAATTGTACGGCTAAAATACCAATCACCACGATCAATAATGGCCCAAATCGTTGATCGTTGCCAGCCAAATAAAATAAATAGCATGGCTACTGATAAAATCAGTGCCTGCGGATGAGTGTTTGGTAACTCTAAAATACTGTGTTGTAAGCTATGATAAAAGTCGGCACTGGCAGCTGGTGCAATACCAAGCATTTGTGGTGTTTGGCTAATAACGATTAATAATGCGGTGGCCGCTGTAAAAGCGGAAATAACTGAGTGACTAATAAAGGTGGCCCAGCGCCCTAGATCAATCAGCCAAAACAGTATGAGCCATAAGCCACTGAGCATGGCTAAAGCCGCCGCTAAGTTCATATACATTTCTGTACTGACAGGAGCCAGTTGATGTAAGGCTTCAAAGGTCATTAACGAAAT
>SMEQ01000633.1_pt1 | contig 10402 bp, 8 predicted proteins | sample 2456281 | NCBI WGS metagenome assembly SMEQ01 (sample SAMN10132596, study PRJNA489261) | soil metagenome | isolation source: day1 antibiotic-loamy sand soil ammended with raw manure from dairy cow... | place: USA | collected 2015-04-01 | reverse complement strand
TTAGGACGCTTCACAAAGCCTAAACATCGCATTGTAATTTTCACTGTGGGTATATTTATTTTTTTGATAGGAACCATTGTCAATGGAATAGAATTGTCAATGATTGGCGTAATGATCTTTGTTTTATGTAAAGTATTTTACCAACCTCTTCATGATTTATCTTACTTTCCCATTATGATGAAAGTGATAGATGTGGTTTCGGAACGAGAAAACCGCAACAATTATGCCTATATACTCAATCATGAATTTGGCTTGTATTTAGGTCGAATTGTGGGCCTGGGATTATTTATATTTCTTGCTTTTTATGTGTCTGAAGCCTTTGCTTTAAGATATGCATTAATAATTGTAGCAGTAATACAACTACTGTCGATACCTCTTGCAAAAGACATTTTGAAACACTCTTATTCTGATAATAAATGAAACAGTCTGCGGACCCTGAACTGTTCGAAGGGCGGTTCAATATTGTAAGTAGGATAAATTACTAAGAGGGCTGGTTCCTAACAGGTTTTGCCAACCTGTTAGGTATTAAATCTTCTATCTTAAATAATACCTAACAGGTGTTTGAAAACCTATTAGGAGCCTGGTTTAATGTCAGAATGACAATGTTGTTCAGACACATCAGCGTTGTCATTTCGAACGGAGTGAGAAATCTGTTGGAATATTCTGCAAATATTGAAGGGATTCAGACAAATAGAGAATGGTTGGTTTCTTCAATTCGTTCTGTATGACAGGGTGGTTCACACTTCGTTCTTAATGACAGGGCTATTCACACCCTCTCATTGAAAAGAGAAAAATACATATTATAAACAATAAAGCTCACAAATCAATGAATGATCTGCAAGCTTTATAAATGCTTTTGCTTATTATATCTAAAAACGATAATTGTAAAGTAGGGTCAGTTTGATATTTGAAATAATCAGACTATACTTTGCCAACAGTTCCTTTTTTTATTTTATTGGGCTACTCCAATAACACCTTGTGCTACTCTTCCACCTGCATCACCAGTTGGTTGCGATACTAAATCGTCTTCTCCCACATGTATAATAACTGATCTTCCAATTATATTATGCTTGCCGATGAAAGATATTAGACTATCAACTTGGTTGTAATGTGCTTTACCATCGGAATCTGCAGTGATATTACCCAAATCTCCAGCATGTCTTACTGCATCTCCAGGTCCAGCATGATCTGCATCGTCAGGATTGAAATGTCCACCAGCTGCTGTTCCGTCTGATTTTGAAATATCTCCCCACTCATGTATGTGGAAACCATGGTTTCCTTCGGACAAACCTTCAATATCTGCTTCAATCAATATACCACCATCTGTTTGTGTAAAAGTAATCAAACCTTTTACTTCACTTCCCTCGGTTGGGGTCATAACGCAGATAGCTTTCGTTATCTTATCAGTGTTGTCTGTATTGTCGTGGTCTACTACTATTTTATTATTTTCACCACCGTTGCATGCATTTGAAATGAGAAATATCCCAGTTATTGCAAACAATCTTAATCCTAATTTAATTTTATTCATAGTCTAAAAGTTTAAGTTGATTTCTTTGTTTAATCAGTTATAATGTAATTTATTTCGAATTTTCTATGTCTTAAAAAATAAACAATGTTGAATCAAAGTTTGTTCAAAGAAACAACTAAACCTAGCAACGAGTTCTTAAGCAATATAAGATGATAGATATTGAAATAGAATTGATAAATGAGCCGATTAATTTTTTTAATCGGCTCATTATTTTATGTATATTTGAGCCGAATAACTAAATTAATCGGCTCATGAACTCTATTTGGTAATTGACAGGCTTCTTAGCATTCAAATAATATACCATTTTGCAACTCAATAAAAACGAAAACGGTAACAAATTACAACTATATTAATAACTACAGTGAATAAAGAATTATGGACCCTTTTTAAAGTCAATATTTATACAGAATAATTTTAAAGTTATTATATTATTGCACTGAACAATGGACTATTTTTGTTTGTTGAATATTTTGAGAAATAAATTTATCAAAACAAACAAAATTATGAGTAAAGAAAATTTATATAACGACGCAGCCATAAAGAAAATTAAAGAGATGGCCGAACCTATTGATTTTGCTATGATGGCTACTAATTTGAAGCAAATGCCAATTCATATGATTCCTATGAGCACTAAAAAAGTTGATGATCTAGGACAAATTTGGTTTCTAAGTAATAAGAACAGTACTCACACTCAAAACATTATAAGGGATGCGCAATTGCATCTTGTTTATGCCGATAAGAGTGACATGCAGTTTTTGAATGTGTATGGTATGGCAACTATTTATACAGATAAGGAAATAATTGACGAACTTTATGGAAAAAGCGATGATGCTTGGTTTGAAGGAAAAGATGATCCAAACATCACCGCAATTTGTGTAAAACCAAGTGAAGCTTTTTACTGGGATCCGAAAAACGGTAAATTGATTTCTTTGCTCAAAATGGGCGTGGCTGCTATTACCGGAGATCAACCTGATAGCATGGATACAGGGAAATTAAATCTCTAAACATCAATAACTAATACTTCGGTGTGAGTTATTTACCCTTATAATTGTTTTTATATTTTTGTTACTAAATGTTTTATCATTCTAGAAATCCAATTGAAAATTGTCAAATTTACCAATAAAGGAATCTACTGTATCCCAGGAAAATTTTATCTGGATCCTTGGTTACCGGTCGATTATGCCATAATTTCTCATGGACATGCTGATCATGCCCGCAGAGGAATGAAATATTACCTCTGCCAAAACGATTCTAAATCTATTTTAAAACACCGTTTGGGGGCTGATATCAATGTCCAATCTTTAGGTTATAATGAACCTAAAGTGGTTAATGGTGTGAGAGTCAGTTTTTTTCCTGCAGGCCATACAATTGGCTCTGCTCAAATCCGACTTGAATATAAAGGTTATGTCATTGTTTTTACTGGAGACTATAAAGTGAAAAATGATTATTTAACCATCCCTTATGAACCCGTTAAGTGTCACGAATTTATTACAGAAAGTACCTTCGGACTGCCTATTTATAATTGGCTGGACGAAGAAGTAATTCAACGTCAGATGCAAGAATGGGTGGCTAATAATCAGGCCAATAATCGAACCAGTGTGTTTTTAGGATATTCTTTGGGCAAGGCGCAGAGGATTATGAAACTCATGGAAGGTGTGGATAAAATGTACGTTCATTCTGCAATCCACAATTTAAACAATGCCATTGAAGGTTCAGGAATTTTATTGCCAGAAACAGAATTGCTTAAGTACGATTTTAAAAAAGAGAGTGTTCAGAATAAAATCGTGATTCTCCCTCCTGCTTTATTGGGTTCTAAATTGTTGAAAAAAATTCCTAATGCTGCTACCGCCATCTGTTCGGGATGGATGCAGATTCGTGGTAATCGGCGTTGGCAAGCCGTGGATGCTGGATTTGCTGTAAGTGATCATGCCGACTGGAATGGACTTTTATCCGCAGTAAAAGCTACAGAAGCAGAAAAAGTTTATGTTACCCACGGCAGTCAGGCTGTTTTTTCAAAATATTTGAATGAAATAGGGATTCCTTCTGCAGAAGTAAAAACAGAATATGGTACTGATGAGGATGATGAAGAGGTTAATATCGATAAAAAAGTCGCCTCATGAAACATTTTACTGACCTGATCAGCGCAATAGAGATCACCAATAAAACAAATTCAAAAATAAACGCTTTGGTGGACTATTTGAAAGTTGCGCCCGATAAAGATAAACTTTGGTTGATTACATTATTTACAGGAAAACGTCCTTCGCGACCGGTGAAAACGACATTGATGCGTCAGTGGTGTTTAGAAATCACGGGGTATCCTGAATGGTTATTTTTAGAAAGTTACAGCAGTGTAGGCGATTTAGGAGAAACCATTGCTTTGATGCTTCCCAATCCAACCCACCGAATAGAAAAATCCTTGACCGAATGGATGTCAGAATTGATTGCTCTAAAGCCAAAATCAGATGTTGATAAAAAAGATTATGTTTTAGAAGCTTGGTCAGGACTGGAAATGCAGGAACGGCTTATTTTTAATAAATTAATTGGTGGAAGTTTCAGAATTGGCGTTTCTAAAAAAACATTAGTTAATGCGCTTTCTAAATATTCAGGCATTGATGCCAATCAACTCATGCACAGCATTATGGGGAATTGGGATATTAAAACCATAAGCTTTGAAGATTTGTTAAATGGGGAACATATCAATTATGATAATTCTAAACCTTATCCATTTTGCCTTGCCTATCCTTTGGAAAAACAACTTTCAGAATTGGGGAGTCCGCAAGAATGGCAGGTGGAATATAAGTGGGATGGTATCAGAGGTCAAATCGTGAAACGCAATGGCGAACTTTTCATTTGGTCAAGGGGTGAAGAATTGGTTACCGTGCAATTCCCCGAGTTGGTAGCTGCCTTAAAAATATTTGAAGACGATTTTGTGATCGATGGCGAAATTTTGGCGCTTAAAGACAATGCTGTTTTGCTTTTCAACGATTTGCAGAAACGCCTTAACCGCAAAAATGTTAGCAAGAAAATACTAGAAGAAATTCCTGTAGGATTTTACATTTATGACCTACTCGAACTGAACGGTGAGGACATTCGCACAAAGCCATTGGCACATCGTCGTGAAGCCTTAGAAAAATTATACCAGTCCAAAACTTCGGCAGATACTATTCAATTGTCCGAAATTATTGATTTTAACGAATGGGATCAATTGGATAATCTTCGGAATAGAGCAAGAGAATTTAATAGCGAAGGTTTGATGTTGAAACAGAAAATATCTCCGTATCATACCGGACGTATAAAAGGAGATTGGTGGAAATGGAAAGTAGATCCATTAACCATAGATGCGGTCATGATCTACGCCCAAAAGGGAAGTGGCCGAAGGAGTTCAAAATATACGGATTATACTTTTGCGGTAAAAAAAGACAATGGTTTAGTGACCATAGCCAAAGCCTATTCAGGGCTGACCGATGTTGAAATTACTGAAATTTCAAAATTCGTAAATAAAAATGCAATTGAAAAATTTGGACCCGTACGAACCGTAAAACCAGAACTGGTATTTGAAATTGCTTTTGAAGGCATTGCATTCAGCAATAGGCATAAATCTGGGGTAGCTCTTAGATTTCCAAGAATTTTAAGATGGCGACGTGATAAAACAATCAATGACATCGATACCATTGAGCAAGTTAAACTATTAATTACTAACTCTATTTGAAAAAAGTTCAAGATTCTACAGGGTATCAAGTGGTGGTGGATTGGATGCATAGAAAAGGGCAAAAGCCTTTTGATTTTCAATTGCAAACTTGGAATCTCTTTCACAATAATTATAGTGGTATGGTGGTGGCGCCTACAGGATTTGGGAAAACCTTTTCTGTTTTTTTGGCCGTTGTGATCGATTATTTAAATCATCCCGAATCCTATAAAAAGGGACTGAAATTAGTTTGGATCAGTCCTCTACGTTCTCTAGCCAAAGATTTGGCCCGTGCCATGACTATTGCTGTTGAAGAAATCGGACTAGATTGGGTGGTGGAAACTAGAAATGGTGATACACCACAAAAAGATAGAAGACGTCAAGAACGGCTAATGCCCGACGTATTACTTACTACTCCTGAAACCTTGCACATTTTATTTTCACAGAAAAATAACTCCCGCTTTTTTAAAAATTTGCGATGCATTGCGGTTGATGAGTGGCACGAACTCTTGGGTTCCAAACGCGGCGTATTAACCGAATTGGCTATATCGAGAATGCTTTCAATTTCGGCTGATGTTCAAATATATGGTATTACAGCTACTATTGGGAATTTGGACGAAGCTCAAAAAGTTCTTATTCCGTATAACCATTTAAAAGTCAAACGGATTGTAGCGAAAGAAAAAAAGAAAATCGAAATTATTACGCTGCTTCCCGATGAAATTGAAGTATTGCCGTGGGCTGGTCATATGGGTGTAAATATGGCTTCTAAGATTATTCCTATAATTTATGAAAATAATACCACACTCGTATTTACCAATACCAGAAACCAAGCCGAAATATGGTATCAGCAAATTTTAAAAGCCGAGCCTGATTTAGCAGGACAAATCGCCATACATCACGGTTCCATTGATGCTGAACTCCGTAATTGGATTGAAGCTGCGATTTCTGAGGGTCATTTAAAAGCGGTGGTTTCTACGTCGTCCTTAGATTTGGGTGTCGATTTTAAACCAGTAGATTGTGTGATCCAAATAGGCTCTCCCAAAGGCATTGCGCGTTTTATTCAACGTGCAGGTCGTAGTGGTCATTCGCCCTATGAAACATCCAAAATTTATTTTGTACCCACACATTCTTTGGAGCTGATTGAAGTTTCTGCTTTGAAGCAGGCGGTTAAAGACAAACGAATTGAATCTCGCGAACCCATGGTGCTAACTTTTGACGTAATGATTCAATATATGGTTACTTTGGCGGTGGGCGAGGGTTTTAAGCAAGATGAATTATTTACGGCCATTCAGAAAGTGCATGCTTTTCATTATATGACTGAGGATGATTGGCGTTGGGCACTCCATTTTATTACAGAAGGTGGTAATACTTTAAAATCGTATGACGAATACCATAAAGTGGTCGTTTCCGAAGAAGGTTTATATAAAGTGGAAAGCAGACGGATAGCCTTGTATCATCGTATGAATATTGGAGCTATTGTAAGTGATGCCATGATAAGAGTGAAGTTCTTTTCTGGCGGCTATATCGGAATGATCGAAGAGTATTTTATTGCCAAATTGAAACCACACGATCATTTTATTTTGGCAGGTCGTGTTTTGGAAATGATTACCATAAAGGATATGACGGTTTTAGTAAAGCGGAGTAAACGTAAATCTGCAATTACACCAAGTTGGTATGGCGGTAGATTACCATTATCTTCTTATTTAAGCCATTATCTCAGGGAGAAACTTTCAGAAGCTCTGCATCCCAAAACCACCGAAAAGGAACTAAAATTTTTACATCCTTTGATTGCCCAACAAGAAAAATTCTCGCATATTCCTAAAAAGGATGAATTTTTGATCGAAATGATAGATACGAAGGATGGACACCATTTGTTTATGTATCCGTTTGAAGGCCGTTTGATACACGAGGTCATGGCGGCTTTAATTGCCTACCGTTTAAGTTTGATCAAACCTTTGACTTTTACCATCGCTATGAATGATTATGGTTTTGAATTGCTCAGTGATCAATCAATTCCTATTGATGAGAACACAATTAAAACAATTCTATCAAAGGATAATTTGATGGATGATGTGATTGGGAGCATTAATGCATCTGAAATGGCTTCTCGAAAATTTCGGGACATTGCGGTGATTTCTGGACTCGTAGTGCAAAACCAGCCTGGAAATCGAAAGAATAATAAAAGTCTGCAATCATCGTCTGGTTTAATTTTTAGAGTGCTCGAAGATTATGAACCGCAAAATTTACTATTACGCCAAGCTTACACTGAGGTATTTAACCAGCAGTTAGAAGAAGTCCGATTAAAAGATGCTTTTAATCGTATATCCCAAAGCAAATTAATTCTTAAATTTGCAAAATCTTTCACCCCCCTCAGCTTTCCAATCAAGGTGGATAGCTTACGCCAATCTTTGACCAGCGAAGATTTGGACGCGCGTATTTTGCGTATTCGGGCTGATGTGATGAAGCAAACCCAATTATGAGTATTATTACAAAAGAAATTTTTATTGCAGAAAATTCGGTGACCTTAACCAATCAGCGGGCTTTTTTTTGGCAAGCAGAAAAAAAGCTGGTTCTTTCTGATCTGCATATTGGCAAAACGGCCCATTTTAGAAGAGCAGGTATTGCAATTCCAGCCGCGGTTTTAGAAAATGACCTGAAACGATTAAATCTGCTAATCGAATATTTTGACATACGCACAATCTTGATTGTTGGTGATTTATTCCATGCCGAAAACAATACCGATATTGATCGGTTCAAACTTTGGAGGACAACCTATGCACATATTCATTTTGAGTTAATTAAGGGCAATCACGACCGATTCAAAGATGCTTTTTATGCTGAGATGGATATTTCTATTTTCAAGACTCACAAAGATATTGGCAATTTGAGATTTGTCCACGACGAAACCCATTGCCAAGATGACAAATTTTGTGTCTCTGGGCATACCCATCCAGGAATTGTACTAAAAGGTAAGGGTAAAGTGCGATTCAAATTGCCTTGTTTTGAAGTCTCCGAACACCGTCTAATTTTGCCTGCTTTTAGTGAATTTACTGGATTGAATACAACTAAATCTGTTCCATCTGCAGTCTGTTTTGCATTTACTGATAAATCTATTTTTAAAGTATAAATTTAGTCTAAAAAAGAAACTTCATATTGAATATTGAGTTATATTTGTCGAAAAGTAATTTCATATGAAAAATATATTTAGAGCACTTTTAGCAGGATGGGGAGCTAAGAAAATTGGTGGCGGTGGATGTGGCTGTATTGGGGTAATTGTTGTTTTTGCAATTCTGTATTGGTTGTTGGGTTATGTTTTTTGATTTCTATCAAATAGCATCCTATTTTAAGCTGTAATCTAAATTGCTAAGATATTTCAGAATTTTGAAAAATGTTTTTTTCATTTTCAATAAAGTCGTAAAAATTACTGATCTCCATCATCTTTATTTTTAATGATTTTCAAATATTTTGATAGTATTTCCTTTAAAAAAATGGGGGGGGTAAATTCTGAACATTAACCTCTCTATTTATTACTTATACCGTTTGTGAGATACTCATCAAAGGAATATTCACACTTACATTAGACTTACTCCGCATTTTCATATTTCAAGTGTTATCATCAAATTAAATTCTGATATGATCTTTTAATAGTTTTTTTACATCAATATATGCCAATCCAATAAAACATGAGAAAACAAAAATATCTCTTACCTGTTCCAAACGCTTGATCAGAAACTTCTTTTTAATAAGCAGATTTAGCTTTTGCTCTGTTAAGTAACCTCTATCAACTTTTTTTAAATTGAATTGGGTAAAAACAGGTGATCGTAAGGCATTCCCATTGATCCGAGTTTCATCTCCAAATCGGGCAAACAAACTTAATGGTTTAGTTATTTCTGGTCGGGTACAGCTGGTATGACACAACGAGGGTTAAAGATATTGGATTAGGTCTTATCGATATAGATGCCTAAGATTGCATCCTTCTGCAGACCGTTCAAACACCTGCTAGTCACAACTTGGACAGTCGAAATGTCAACCTTCTTGAATGGTATTTGTTGGTCGTTTAATCAATGCAGGATAAGCTTCATCAGGCAAGCAGCTATATAGTTGTTGACACTTATTTGTCTAAAAACAGTTTGCTGTAAGCATACAAGCCATGGAATTTGAGCTGATTACTCGTCTCATCCTTGATGTTGTTCTTTTCTATCCCACCCTGGAAAGCCTACGGGTAAAAGAAGGAGACCTAAAATCTATGATAGAAAGATTGATATGGCAAATCTTGATAAATCTCGAGTTCAAAAGATTGCTATCGATTAAGCAGAGCTATACACATTAATAGCATACTCAAAGTCACTTAAACAGAAGGTGCGTCTTGCCATATGGTATTCCAATGAAAATAGAAACCAAAGCTTTTTTTCTCTACAGATATAATCATGATTGGCAAAGATGTAATTGAATATTATCGCACTCATTTTCAAATAGAGTTTTGTTTCAGGGAGGACAAGTTTTTTACTGGACTAACACACTGCAAGCAAGAGATGTAGCGAAGCTTTCTTTCAACATAAATGCATCTCTTACATCAGTCAACCTAGCAAAAGTTGATATCAAAAAAAGAAACATTCCTTTTTAAATGACATCATGTAAAGCAATGATGCACAATGCCCATCTACTGACTTCGACAATGCGTCACCCTAAATATTTTTTCCAGAACTCTTCATCAAAGAGTTTTGCAATTGATTTATGTTTTGGTGTTAGTAGCAGAGTTTTGGATAACGTACTTCCGCTACTTGGCAGCTTGACTTTTATTGTTGTTACGGTTTTAGCAATACTCAACACCTTGTCTACACTTAAATTGATATCAGTAGTTTTCAATATTCTTTCAAGTTCTTTGCAGACCTTATATGCTACAAAACAAATGCAAACGTGAGCCTCAATGCGTCGTGATGTAAAGTGGAACATAGGACGCATTTCCAGTGTTCCTTTAGTTACACGATAAGCTCGCTCTATTACCCACAATCCATTATACTGCTCGTAAACTTCTTTTGCTGGAAGTGTTGTATTAGTAATGTACCCTTTCAATCCATCCCATCTTTCATCATCTTTAATTTTCTCTTGATTGATTCTAACCTTTACATTATCTGCAATTTCTAAGAACTTATTATAGCCCCGCTTATTTAGATTCTCTTTAGTGATAT
>SMEQ01000630.1_pt1 | contig 10409 bp, 12 predicted proteins | sample 2456281 | NCBI WGS metagenome assembly SMEQ01 (sample SAMN10132596, study PRJNA489261) | soil metagenome | isolation source: day1 antibiotic-loamy sand soil ammended with raw manure from dairy cow... | place: USA | collected 2015-04-01 | reverse complement strand
ATTAGACCATTAAGCGAATCCATTATCAGCCGCGCAGTATCGTAACCAATCCATCTAGGCTCATCGAGAAAGGCTAATCTGTCCTTAGCTGAAAGCGCCATAATATGCTGAAAGTCAGGATGTATATGACTGAACTCACTCATGCCATATCCTCAAAAGTATCAATATCACCATCTACTAAAAGATTGTCGTAAGCCTGTTGTGCCTGCTTTAACGGTGCTGGGGTGGTAGTTTCCGCTACAGATGGAAGCACCTTAGATACAGGCTTTTCATGCTCTAAACGTCTTTGCGCCTGACGGCGTGCTTTTCTACTTTTTTGTTTAGCTTGCTCAACCTGATCTCTAAGCTCTGTAATAGCTCGTAGAATTTCATGCTCATTAACATTTTTGAAGCCTTGCTTTTTCAGTCGCTCTTTTGCCTGTATAAACTCCCATACACTCATAGAGGGCAATGACTGATCAGCAAAAGGTACTTTGTAATACTGCTTTAAATCAGGATCAAAAAACCAGAGCGTACTAATATCACGGGGATCTCGTCTAAAAACCAGCTTGCTCTTGTCGCCAGTGCTCTTATCTTTAGCATTAATCCAAGGGCGCAGCGCCTCAGCGTAATACGTCAAACCATCTACGGTCACACCAAAAGTTTGAACAGTTCTGTAGAACGAAGGCAAGAAATCAAGCAGCACGCTCATGGTGTCAGTAGGGCGGCTCGGTACACCTACCCCCATCTCAACGCCATCACCAAAGATACCTAGCTCCCATTTTTTCAAAGGTGTCATTCCTATGCCAGAATGCACCCGCTGGTGATAAACCTTGCAAATAAACGTCATAAGCCAGACTTCGAACTCAGTTCGCGTCATCGCAGCCTGCTTATCTGAATCGTACCCATCTCTGTCTTTTACAGACGCAAAAGTTGTTCCAGGAAGTGCATGAATCTCTCGCAGCAACGTTCCTAAAAGTCGCTCAATATGGCCTCCATATCGAGGTTGCTTCACTGGACGAAACTCAAGATGAATCCCGTAAGCAAGGCAAGATTTTTGAAAGCCATCTGAGCGAAAATCTGCGCCGTTATCAACATGGATAGTTCGGGGCACACCCCATACTGGCCATTGAACATCTATATCATGCGTTATCAGCCACTCTTCTTTTGGCAAAATAGAACTGGCTACGCACATGGCGACAGACGTTTCGGAAGGGGGGTCAAAAGAAAGATAAAAACCTGTAACCGTTCGGGTGCAGACATCAATAGCTAACGTAATCCAAGGCCGCCCAATCGGTAGTCGATGAATATCATCAACTAAAATAATATCTGCTGGAGTATGGTCTATTTGAATGACCGACAGAGGGTAGTCAGCATGCGGAAAGCTACCCGGAGCGGGGGTAAAACGATTAATAGCCTGCTCTCTATACCCGCGAGAACGCAGTCTTTCTCTCTCGGGGATTTCAGATATTCGCGCTCTGATAGTTGTATGCGATGGCGGGTCAATTCCTTTCTCATGACATTTTCGCATCACTTCTATCACTGCATGCTTGGGTGATGGTCTTTGGGGCGTGAGATAAAAATCATCAATCACCTCTCTTATAATACTTTCAGCATCTGGAGAAGTTCGACGATTACCAGCCTTCCAACCACGCTTTCCGGGTATCAATGAAGTAACTGAACCTGTGCTATTAAATCTCTTTAACCAACGATAAAGCGTTGAAACATTAACACCTACCTCTTCAGCTCGTAACTCTGCATCATCCCTACCAATTGTTAACTTTCCGGCGAGGGGACTGATAGCTGCATATCGTTTTTGTGCCAGCAGCCAATCTTCATCTGCAATATCAGTCAGCTCTACGTGTTCGACAATATTTTTATCAGGATTTCTTAACTCGCCAACCCGAAGATTAGCAGTTCGTCCAGAACTCAAGTCAGTCGCGATAACGCACTCAAAATCCAGCACTTGGATGATCCGAAAAACTCTATCCTCCCTTTGCACGACAGAACCGATATTGATATTCACTCGATCTCTTTGAGGCTTGTATGCGTCCTTGGCCATAAAGGTTTCATACTCATGAGTCATAATCAGGCACCCACAGTTCAGTTGTGTTCGAAAGCGGAGTCGTAATATCACAGTCAAGTTTTCTGATTGCGATCAAATGCATGATGTGTGCGAGCCCTTGGCTTTGATAGATACCTGTAAAATGGCGAGATAATAAATAATCTACACTGCAAGTCCCCATTTGCGAGACTGTGTTCATTACATGTTCAGAGTCTTGCTGATCAAACATCATGCGGCCATAACGCTCTAAATATCGTATATTTTTCAGGGCGCAGTCTCTTATTCTGCCTTCATCAAAAATACGAAATCGCCAACCTTGCTCAAGTGCATACCGGTAGGCTGCTTTCCACTTAGGAAGCCAGTCACGCCAATTTGAGCGCCACTGCTCCTCGGGCTTAACCTCAACAAGCATTGGCTTAGGATAATCTACGTGCGATCTTGAGCCGAGCCTGTAGTAAACCAAAAAGTCTGGCGTGTACGTGTACTGCTGACCATTACGTCCTCGAAAAGGAATTTCCACTGGCTGTGGAATAACATCAAGCACAGACAGTTGAAATTCACAACGCATAATGAAATCACGCTCAAGCGTTGACTCAAAAGCGATAGCTGTTGATTTCCTAAAGGCATAACGCCCAGAGACACTTCGTCTTGTTGGCTTAATTTTACGAACCTGCGCAGGGGTAACTAGAAGTTTGTCGCAACTATTTCTACTATTTCTCGGCTGCATCGCGCTTATTCCTGTAAATACGTTGCAATAATTTCTTTATTATCGACCTGAAAGCCGCATAACATGGTTATGATTGTCGCATCTATTTCTGTATCTTACAGTGGCAGTCGACCACAGCCCGGCGAAATCAGCTTGGCGCACCAGGGCATATTATTTTTGGATGAGTTGCCCGAGTTTGATCGTAAAGTCCTCGAGTACTTACGCGAACCTATGGAGTCAGGCCATATTGTCATTGCCCGAGCACACAGCAAGGTACGCTTCCCTGCTCGCTTTCAATTGGTTGCAGCGATGAATCCTTGCCCTTGCGGCTATTTTGGCGATCCTAGCGGACGCTGCCAGTGCACGCCGGAACAGGTGCAACGCTATCGCAATAAGTTGTCAGGGCCCTTACTCGATCGCATTGACTTGCATATCAACGTGGCGCGCGAAACCACTTCGCTGCGCACACCAAAGCACCCCGGCTTGAGTTCAGCGCAAGCAGTTGAGCAAGTGTGTGCGGCCCGCGAACGTCAGCTCAAACGACAAGACTGCAGTAATGCACAGCTGGATTTAAATGCTTTGCGCACGCATTGTCTGCTTGCAGATAAAGACCGCACTTGGTTAGAGCAAGCCAGCGAGCGTTTAAACTTATCCTTACGTGCCACACACCGAGTGCTTAAAGTGGCGCGCACCTTAGCTGACCTTGAAGACCACGCAAGTATTGCTCACCATCACTTGGCCGAGGCCCTGCAATATAGATTTAACGAGCAACAATAAACTTAAGCTGGGCGTGCTTATTGCTGGCACGCCTGCCAATCAACTCAATCTGCTTTTGGTTTAGCTTTTCTAGGCATCAAGTATTTCATCATGCCTTGAAACCACATCACCAATTTCGTATCGCCTTGAATCTGAATGTTTTTATCCTGTATGCCCTGCATAAAAGCCAGCTGCTTATTTTTCGCCTGCATGGTGTCGTAGCCAAACGCTGCATCTTTAAAACCAAGCGCAAAAGCAGGCGCTTGGGCAACACCGGAACGGCTTTCAAGTCGATTATTTTTAACCACAAAATGGCGAGCGACCTTGCCATCCAACGTGTGCAACATAAAGGTTAAATCTTTGCCATCCAATTGCTGCTGAAAAGCAGGATTGGTTTTACTGGCCTTGCTCATCATGCGTCCCAGCATCCACAGTAAAAAACGAAATTTCATGCAAGAGTTCCAAATAGTTAGGTGTACGCGCTTTAATTTAAAGCAGAAGTAAAACGGTATGTTCGTAATAGTTTTGTCTATATAACTCACCCGCAATGAAGTCTACGGGTGAGCCATATAGCAATTATGCAGGGTTAACTAGTGTTACTGGCTAACAGCTTCTTTCAGCTGTTTACCTGGCTTAAATGCGACTGTGTTGCTGGCCTGAATAGTCAGTGCGGCACCTGTTTGTGGGTTTTTACCGGTACGCGCACCACGATGGCGCTGAGCAAAAGAACCAAACCCAACTAAACTGACAGTGTCATTATTACTGAGCGCTGCAGTCATTTCTTCTAAGATTGTATTTAAAATATGTTTTGCTTGCTCTTTGCTCATACCGGTTTTTTCTGCAACCGCAGCAATCAATTCAGGTTTGCGCATGTAAAGCCTCACTTATTGTTATTGGATGGTAAGTTGATGCTGAGTCAAAAGCAGCACAGCACTAACCCTGAGATACTGACGTAAAATATACCCTGCAGCAACAATTGACTGAACAGTCGCAGCGCTTGCTGTCGAAGCTGTCGCTTATTCTATATTTTTCACCATCTCAGGCCTGAGCACGCTATAGCCTATTTAACTAACAGCGCCCCAACCCAGATAAAACCATTGATTAATGCATGCTAAACTTCCTCAACATTTTTAGTCCGTAAGTAGCACTGTGTCGACCCATACCCTAAATATAACCTCAACGCGCTGGAGCACCGCACCGACAGTGCTGGCAGGATTAAACGACTGGCTGTTTGATCAAGGCTCACTCACCCAGCGCCTGAGCCAGCTGTGCAGCGATGTTTTTACCGTACAAGTGCTGTCTGAAGGCTGGCAAACACTCACTGAGGACGAATGCCAAGCACTCAAGGTCGCCAGCAACAGTTGCGGCTGGGTGCGCGAGGTCTTTCTATGCGATGGGCAACAGCCTTGGGTATTTGCCCGCAGTGTTGCCAGTCAGGCGCAGCTTAAGTCATCCACCTTTGATATCAGCCGGCTGGGCACACGTTCACTGGGTGAGCTACTCTTTAGCCAGCAAGCCTTTAAGCGTGGCGTGATGCATATTTGTCAGCTGCCTTGCCAACAATTACCCACACGTGCACAACAGCAGGCTGATCAACAAACGCATCTATGGGCGCGGCGCTCTCGCTTTCAAAAAGACGCACTGGGCGTGCTGGTCGCTGAAGTTTTTCTACCCAAATTTTGGCAAGATACCGATAATCCCATCTTTAACACTTTTAGTCGTCAGTAATCTAAGCTTCTTCAACACCGACAGCACGGAGTTTTTTAATGTACATACAACTGCTCAAATCCTGTAATCGCTTGCACCCCAGAGCATGGGATTTTATCCAGTTGCTGCGCCTAGATCGCCCGATTGGCATCTATTTATTATTGTGGCCAACCCTATGGGCTTTATGGATTGCTGGAGATGGCGCGCCCAGTATTAAAAACGTGGTAATTTTTGTCTTAGGTGTCATTTTGATGCGCTCTGCCGGATGCGCTATCAATGATTTTGCTGACCGCGGTATTGATGCTGATATTTGGCGCACTAAAGACAGGCCCATAGTCACTGGACGGGTCAGCGCTAAAGAAGCCCTTATTGCGTTTGCAGTACTGGTCGGTATCAGTTTTTGTTTGGTGCTATTTACCAATATACAAACGTTGTACTGGGCCTTTCTCGCGGTTGCTTTAGCGGCACTCTACCCGTTCACTAAACGTTACACTCACTACCCACAGGTGGCCTTAGGCGCTGCCTATTCATGCAGTATTTTACTGGCCTTTAGCGCAGAAACAGGCTCAGTACCGCACCAAGTTTGGCTGATTTATATTGCTAATTTATTGTGGACCATTGCCTACGACACCTATTACGCCATGAGTGATCGCGAAGATGATTTAAAAATCGGGGTTAAATCCACCGCTGTGTTATTCGGTGATGCTGACCGTTTTATCATCCTAAGCCTGCAAGCTAGCGCATTATTGTGCTTATTGTTGGCGGGCAACAAATTTGAACTCGGCGGCTATTTTCACTTAGGCCTGCTCGCTGCAGCCGCCTGCTTTGTCTGGGAGTTTATCCACACCCGCAAACGCGATGCGCAGTCATCACTGCGTGCATTTTTACATAATCACTGGGCTGGCTTGTGTATTTTCTTAGGGATTGTCGCGCACTACGCACTTGCAGCTTAAAGTGAGCTCAAGGCAACCCTCACACTAGACACGCGGTCCAGAACTTACAGATCAGCGCTATCACTCACCACCAACAGCAAAGTTAGGCATGCTGTTCACCGGTTGGCTAAAGTCAAAAGGTATCGACTCAACGGCTAAGCCTGTGTTGCGCTGCACGACAAAGTGCAAATGCGGGCCAGTGCTGTTGCCGGTATTGCCCGAACGCGCCAACAGCGAGCCTTGCGCCACACGCTGCCCCTCACGCACACCCACTGAGCCTTGCTGTAAGTGTAAATAAACACCCATAGTGCCATCGTCGTGCAAAATGCGCACAAAGTTACCTGCTGGGTTATTACCGCGGCCGCTTTGCTGATTTTCTGTTTTCACCACCACCCCGGCGCGCGCAGCAACAATGGGCGTGCCGACCGGCATAGCAATATCAAGCGCATAACGACTTTTCGGAGTGAAGTGGCTGTACTTACCATTGGCACCTTGGGTTAAGCGAAATGGGCCACCGCGCCAAGGTAGCGGGTATTGACTGGTGGTCGGCAATAAACGCGGATCACCGAGGGCATAACGGAGTTTTGGTTTGTATTGCAGCGGTTGCGCTGGATCTTTAGGCGCTAAGGTTAAGAGCCTTATTTTACTGCGCGCAGGCAAGACCCAGCGCACCGGCTGTTTTATTCCGCCGGCAAGATTGGCTTGGTTTTCAAGGGCTAACTCAACCTCAACCGGCGCATACAAATTATTGTGCAGCAGTAGGGTTTCACCGGCAGCATGCTTATGTGTTTCCAGTTTCACCTCATTTTCAATGCGCTCAACCATGCGGTCATTGAAAACAAACACCTGAGCACCTTGTTTAGCTTGGTCTGTATAGGTAACCACGCCATTCTCATCGGTGTATTTATAAACAGTAATAGCAAAACTCTGACTGCTTATACATGCTAAAAACACCATCAGTAGAACTTTTCTGCACATAATTCACACTCGAAATTAACCCTGCTATGCAAGATAACAGCACTTGTGCCGTTGTTCGAACGCAATGAAGCGAAGATGTGACTGGGTTGACTTGCAACATGCCAGCCTACGAAAACGGTGAACTTAGGCGCTTGGACTGAAGTGTCGCTGCGCGCTACCGCGAGCAATTAAGCGCGATAAGTAATCCATCTTTTTTGGATCACTGTCAACAAAGCGGCAGGTGACTTGCAACCATTCACTATCAGGTCTTGATTCTAAGGCGCTGACTGCATGTACATAGGCATTCAGACGTGCCACTTCGGCCTCTTCACCTTGCTCTAAGTCCAGCACAGCATTGTCCAATACTTGCGGCAAAGCATCACCACGTTTAATCACCAAGAGCGCATCTTTTAAGCTCAAGGCCTTAATCACGCAAGCAAATTCACCATTGGATAAACGTAAACGGTCTTGGCCTTGACCACGCAAAGCTGCACTGGCCGTAGCAGGCGCGCTAGTAGAGGCCAATACAGGCGCGACGGCAGACTTTTTCGCTACTGGCGGCACGGAGGTCACCGCAGCAGGTGTCTGATGCCCGGTTAATGCTGATAAAGAGTCATTAGCAACACCTGCACTTAAAGTCTTCCTTGGTGCAGACGCTGCAAGCGCTGATAAACGGCCGCTGCGCGTTAACGCTTTAGTCACTTTGCTGGTTAACTGCTCTTGGGTAAAAGGCTTGCCGATATAATCGGTAACACCTGCTTGAATGGCTTGCACGACGTTATCTTTATCGCCACGACTGGTGACCATAATAAAGGGCGTCGATTTAAACTCAGCTTGCTGACGAAACCACGTCAGCAGCTCTAAGCCACTCATTTCTGGCATTTCCCAATCGCACAAAATTAAATCAAAACTTTGCGAACCGAGCATCTGTTGAGCTTTACGCCCATTAACTGCTTCATCAATATGAATGCCGGGGAAGTAGCTACGCAAACCTTTTTTAATTAAGTCACGAATAAATAAGGCATCATCAACTACCAGCACACTCACTTTACTCATTGATACCCCCTAGCGTTATAAATCACTTGCGCTTGTAGAACATGTCTTTGAACAAGCGCAAATGATGCGTCAGCAGTGAGACTTAAGCTTGAGCGTCAGCACCGGCTTGCATACGCTGTAACTCTTGCGCATACAACGCATCAAAGTTAACCGGAGCAAGCATCAGCGCTGGGAAAGAACCACGCACCACCAAGCTATCTAAGGTTTCGCGCGCATAGGGGAATAAGATACTTGGGCAGAATGCACCCAGTGCATGCGCCTGTGAGGTCGTATCTAAACCTTGAATTAAGAAAATACCAGCCTGCTGAACTTCAGCAATAAAAGCCACTTCTTCGCCGGTTTTTACTGTCACAGTTAAGGTCAACACCACTTCGTGAAAATCACCTTCTAAGCCGCGCTGATTGGTGTTGAGATCCAACTCAACACTTGGGCTCCAGTCCTCACGGAAAATTTCTGGACTCTTCGGTGCCTCAAAGGATAAATCTTTAACGTAAATACGCTGCAATGAAAATTGTGAAGTTGGCTCTTGCGCTGCAGCGACATTGTTATTGTGTTCAGTCATTTCTATGTTGCCCCTTAACCCATAAATATATATAAAAACGTTTTATTGCGCTTATCCAAGAAGAACAGTACTCGCTTTTCTAGCTCGATTAACCTGCTAGTAATGCATCAAGCTTACCGGCACGCTCAAGCGCAAACAACTCATCACAGCCACCGACATGTAACTCACCAATCCAGATTTGTGGCACCGAAGTGCGCTTGGCTTTTTCTGCCATTTGCGCGCGCAGATCAGGCTTACCATCGACACTAATTTCTTCAAAGTCGGCATTTTTTTTCTGTAGCAAACTTTTTGCTCGGATACAAAAAGGACACCAATTGCTGCAATACATAACTACTTTAGCCATATTATTTCACCACTGGTAGATTCTCACCACGCCAGCCACTAATGCCACCGGACAAACGTGCGGCAATAAAGCCCTCTTTTTGCAGCTCTGTACAGGTACCGCCAGCATTCATTCCAGAAGCACAGACCACAATGATTGTTTTGTCTTTATGCTTTTCCAGTTCAGCCATGCGGGTTTTCAGCTGATCGCTACTGATATTGACTGAACCAACAATGTGTCCAGTCGCAAAGTCTTTTTTCGGGCGAATATCAAGAATAAACGCCTCATCACGATTGACCATCGCGGTCAGCTCACGGGTGTTTAAATTACGCCCCGAACTGCGTGACTGCTGCACTATCAGCAACACTACAATGATTAAAAAAGCGCCACTGAGCATGTAGTGCGCAGTGGTAAATTCAAGAAATTTGGCAAGCGTATCGGCGAACATAATGGGTACTCAAAACGTTAGAATCCGCAAAGTATACACAGACCTGCGCATTCTCTGAACTACTAACAATGACGTGTCGAGAACATCCAGTTAAACTGAGCCCATATTCTGTTCATTACTTGCGAGCTTATTCTTATGAATGCCACGCCTAAACCTCTGGTTTTAGTGATTCTTGACGGTTTCGGTCACAGTGACTGCCCTGACTACAACGCTATTTACAGCGCCAATACACCAGTTTACGACCGCTTACGCGCACAATATGCAAACGGCCTAATCTCTGGCAGTGGCATGGATGTTGGCTTGCCGGACGGACAAATGGGCAACTCTGAAGTCGGCCATATGAATCTTGGCGCCGGCCGCGTGGTGTATCAAGACTTCACCCGTATTACCAAAGCGATCAAGGAGGGTGATTTTTTCACTAATCCAGCGTTAACCCAAGCGGTTGATCAAGCGGTCGAGCGTGGTAAAGCTGTGCATATTCTCGGTTTGCTCTCGGAGGGCGGCGTTCACAGTCATCAAGATCACATCATTGCGATGATTGAGCTGGCCGCACAGCGCGGTGCGGAAAAGATTTACCTACATGCTTTCCTCGACGGTCGTGATACACCACCACGCAGCGCACAGCCTTCAATTGAAGCGATTGAAACCGCTTGCAATACGCTCGGCAAAGGCCGCATCGCCAGCCTTATTGGTCGCTACTATGCAATGGATCGTGATAATCGTTGGGATCGTGTCGAGCAAGCATGGCAGCTGCTGGTGGATGGCCAAGGTCTTCACAATGCCGATAGCGCCACTGCGGCGCTGGCCGCCTCTTATGCGCGCGATGAGTCCGATGAGTTTGTTAAAGCCACCACTATTGGTGAGCCTGTAACCATGGACGATGGCGACAGCGTAATCTTTATGAACTTCCGCGCCGACC
>SMEQ01000629.1_pt1 | contig 10421 bp, 9 predicted proteins | sample 2456281 | NCBI WGS metagenome assembly SMEQ01 (sample SAMN10132596, study PRJNA489261) | soil metagenome | isolation source: day1 antibiotic-loamy sand soil ammended with raw manure from dairy cow... | place: USA | collected 2015-04-01 | reverse complement strand
AAGGCCGTTGGTGTTAAAACTGTAGGTATTGAAAGGCGTTACGTTGTTTATATTAATGTTGTTATCTCGTTCCGTACATATATTTGCCGCGCCTGGGTTATCAAGCGGAAACAACTCGGTTAAAAAAACTTCAATACCACTTTGCGCCGCATGGTGCGCACGAGCACCGTACACTTCAGTAATGGTACTGGTTGCGCTGTCGTTTAAAAGCCGAATAAGAGCGGCACCAATAACGCTCATCACCACAATAATAAACACAGCGATCATTAACGCGCTGCCCTGTTGGTGTTTGCTAACATTGCTTTTAAGGCACATTGGGTACAAATACCTCGTGTTGAATGCGTAACGGTTCGGTGTCGCTGGCACGGCCAAAGCGTAAGTCGAGCTGTACTAAGCTATTGCGTTGTAAGGTGGCCGGCTCTACATTAAAAGGTAGTTGGTTTAGACTAAAGTCGTTATCTTGGTTTGGACTAAGGTCGTTATAAAGCTGCTGGGCCATTATTTCGTATGGTGCACTGTTAATTAACGTGCTGCGTGAAGGTTGGGTGGCTAAAAACCCATACTGTTCAAAGCGCTCTAGGTTTCCAGTGGCCGACACACACCAGCTTACCGGTTGTTCGGTAATAAAAAAGCGACGTGCAGGACTGCCGGTTGGAAAGGTTGTGGTGGTACCGGTAAAGCTAAATTCTGTCAGGCCAGGGTTATTGGTAGTAACCTGAGTTGCTTCAGCCGTAATAGTTTTACGCCGTGGTGAGTTAGTACCGTATATGAGTGCGGGATTAGTAACGTAGACAAATAGCGCTCGACCTACATTATTGGGGTTTTGGTCAGTAACTGGCGTAACTCCAATAAAAGGAACGCTCGATGAGGCCCCTGGCCGAGGAATTTGCACATAACTACTGCTACTAATAATGGGAACAAACTCAATACAACGTTGTTGATCTGAGGCTTTCACTCGAACACTGCGCGGCAAGGCATTGCGCAGCTCGCGGCTAAGGCGCTCAACGGCAAAGCGGCTTTGGTTTAACAATTGGTCGCGGGCGACGGAGTCAGAGAAAATTTTCGCCCCAAAGCCCAAGTAGCTAAAACTGAATGTGCCTATAATACCAAGCAGCACAATCACAATAATGAGTTCCACCAGCGTGAATCCACCCGCCCTATTGGGGTACTTCATTAGTAGTTGCCTCTTATACTACTAAAAACAATACTTTCACCCAAAGGAGTAGTGACTGTGATTTGAATACGTTTAAAAACACTAGGCCCCGAACATACGCCCGAGCTGTCGCTATAACACACGTGAATACTGTAAGAAAAACCCGGGTAGCGTGCGCTAAGATCGCCGCCAAGGCTGTCGGTCATATTATTTAAACCATGGTAGTCGTCCACGTCGTTGTAGTCACCACGAGCCTCTCCGTCTGGCCCTAAAACAATAGAGCAGGGCGGTGGTTCGGCTTCACCACAGCGTAAGGCCCCGCCACTGTGGTCGCTGAATTCATCAAAGCTTTTACCGGTTATTTCATTCATTAGGGCAATGCCAAGCTCGGCTGCGCGCATTTGCAACAGGGGCTCGGCACTTCGCTTCGCTTGCGGAAACAGCAGCACGCTTAATAAGCTAAGAACAATCCCGAGAGTGACAATACCGACCACTATTTCGATTAAGGTAAAGCCACGCTGCTGCGGAATTGCATGCTGTTCTGTTGCAGGCTGTTTAAACATGACCATATTCCATTCGCTCGCATTGTTTCCTAGCTACAGCATACAATGGAATACGGACTAATCCTAATATGGAAAAGCGGATAAAACTTGTGTGAAATCATGTTTGTTGTCATCATCGGCTAGTAGTTCGCTGGTAAGGACTAATAAGTGCGTAATAACCACCGAGTAGCTTCGGGCTTTACATTAGTTGAGCTCATAATTGTTATTGTAGTGATAGGGATTCTTGCTATTACTGTTGTGCCACGTTTTTTTGGCGGCAGTGCAGGAACCGACGTTGCAACGGCAGAAGCTCGCTTAATGGGCTTGTTACGACTCCAACAACAAAGGGCTATGCAAGACACAGCAAGCTGTTGTTATGGTATTGTAATAACAAGTACAAAGGTGGCCACGGTGCTCGCGTCTGGAGTTTCGTTGCCGGCTGAGTACGAGCGCGATATTGCTTTAGATAAAATAAATTTAATCACGACCCCCGTTTTACCAGCGGGTAAGCCAGAGTTTTATTTTAACAGCAAGGGTTGCCCAATTCTTTATAGTGGTGGTACTTGTGGGGATAGTGCGGTAGAAATAACTTTAAGTGCAGGAACCGAAAGCCGAAACGTCTGTGTACAGGCGCAAGGTTATATTCGTTCAGGAGCTTGTTCATAATGGTGGTTAAACCAGATTATGAATTTGCAAGCTCGGGTGCTTGCTCTTTTTGTCATCAACAAATAGCATAGGGCATTCAGTGCACGGAATTGACCCAGAAACGATCGGAAAATAATTATTATGCGAATGGCTCGATTGGCAATAGCGGTGGCAGCATCGCTCGCTTGGGCTTCGGCGGTGAACGCAAACGAAGTCTCTGTTACGGATATTGAAGCACAAATTGAACGCATCCAAACGCAATATCAGTCGGCGGAACAGCGCGACGAACAATTGCGCCAGGATGAGCGGCAACTGCGTGAGCAACTTCAAGAATTACGTGAGCGAAGCGAAGCACTAGAAATGAAGCGTCGTGAAGCGTTGGCAGAAATGAACGAGCGTTATCAGCTTGTCGTTACCAACCCTTCCACAGACATTAGTAAAGCCGTTCAAGCTTACCAGGCGGCGGTGGACGCGCACCAAAACAACTTAAACCGTATTCGGCAACAAGTTACCTCGTTAGGTGAAAAGCAACAAGAAATCCAACAAAGTGGATTAACGCGCCATGCGTTAGTGAACCGTTTGGAGTCGTTTCAAGAGCGTTTAGAAATTGCGCGAGTTGAACGAGCACGAACCGAATATAACCGTCGTGGTTCATTGGAAGCGAGCCACAGTATTACTTGTTCGCGCACAGAAACCTTCCAAGCATGCGAAGAGCGCGGTAAACAATTAGCTCGTCAACGTGCGTCGCACGAATATGTCAATGCACTGTTCAAAGGCTTAAGCGAATATAAAGTAGCGCAGGATAACCGAGAAGCGAGCGGAGCGTCGGTACGTATACTAGGTTCACGCGTCGTTAGCGGAGGCTTTAGTGGCCAAGGTGAATATTCGGTGAACTTGCAAGTTGACATGGAAGGCCAGTTACATGGCAATCAAGCCTGTACCTTGCTTAATATCGACAGCCGTTATTGCAGCAGTGGCGATTCCGTTCAAGCCAGTCAGATTGAAATGGTAGGAGCAGACGGGCAAGGGGTGATGCACCAAATAAACATCCGCTCTAATGTGTATGACGATGAGGTTTTTATTGACGGTGTCAGTTATGGCTCCACGCCGCTACAGCTTATGTTGCCAGCGGGTGAACATGACATCGTAGTAAGCAAGCACGGCTATGACGGACATTCAAAGCGTGTAAGCGTACGTGAAGCCTCTACGATTCGTTTTGAACTAAACCGTTCAACATCCACGCTCGTACGCGGTGAACGGGTACAAGATGCTCTGTATGGCGATGTTAAAGGACCTGATTTGGTTGTGGTACCTGCAGGCCGTGCGCAAGTTGGCGACCAAACAGGTCATGGCAGACCAGAAGAGCTCCCCGTGCGCTCAGTGCGTATAGGCGAAATGTTTGGTGTAGGTGTGTATCCGGTTACCGTAGAACAATTCCGTGACTTTGTTGCCGCCACAAAATATGAAACTGAAGCTGAAAAAGCGAAAGGCTGTGCCGGTTTAACCTCTGAAAATGGTGCTGCGTGGGATGAAGCTCGTAATTGGCGCACACCAGGTTTTGAACAAAGTCGGACATCGCCGGTGGTATGCGTGAGTTTTAACGACGCCCAAGCGTATGTAGGCTGGTTAAGTAAAGTAACGGGCAGCAGTTACAAAGTACCTACGGAAGCGCAGTGGGAATATACTGCCCGCGCCACGACGGATACGGATTATTGGTGGGGCAATAGTGTGGGTGTAGGGCGCGCGAACTGTCGTACGTGTGGTGGCCAATGGTCGAATGTTAAACCGTCTCCTGTGGGGATCTATCCAGCCAATAACTGGGGCTTACACGACACCGTTGGTAATGTGTGGGAATGGACAACCGACGAACGATCGGGTTCTCCGGTACTGAAAGGCGGGGCGTTTAATTTTGCCGCCAGCCTTGCGCGTTCAGGCGCGCGACTCGATATGCCAGCCGAGTTCCGAGCCAACTACGTGGGTATGCGAGTGATTCGTACACAATAATATAGCGCAGAGTGTTAAAACTGCGTTAACATAGACATTAATAGCCGTTGAGTTCGTTTATACGCTTGCTCAGCGGCTCTGTGCTTGTTAAGGTTAGCGAGTTTTTTTGACCAAAATAATTATGGGATCCCTTCAGTATGTTCAAGAAGCTGCGTGGCATATTTTCTAATGACCTGTCGATAGATCTCGGTACGGCCAACACTATTATTTATGTAAAAGGAAAAGGCATAGTGTTAGACGAGCCGTCGGTTGTTGCTATTCGTCAAGATCGTACGGGTGGCACAAAGAGCGTTGCGGCAGTGGGCCATGCGGCGAAACAAATGCTAGGTCGTACACCTGGTAATATTAAGGCAATTCGTCCAATGAAAGATGGTGTGATCGCCGACTTCCACGTGACGGAAAAAATGCTGCAACACTTTATTAAAAAAGTACATGAAAACAACGTGCTACGACCAAGCCCTATGGTATTGGTGTGTGTGCCTTATGGTGCCACTCAAGTTGAACGCCGCGCTATTCGCGAATCGGCTTTAGGTGCGGGCGCTCGTCGTGTAGTACTTATTGAAGAGCCAATGGCCGCAGCTATCGGCGCTGACCTACCTGTTTCTGAGCCAACCGGCTCGATGGTGGTCGATATTGGTGGTGGTACCACCGAAGTTGCCATAATTTCTTTAAACGGTGTGGTTTACTCTTCCTCTGTTCGCATTGGTGGTGATAAGTTCGATGAAGCGATTATTAGTTACGTGCGGCGCCATTTTGGTTCACTCATAGGTGAAGCCACTGCAGAACGCATTAAGCAAGAAATAGGCACTGCTTATGTGAGCGACGAATTACGTGAAATCGAAGTTCGGGGCCGTAATTTAGCAGAAGGTGTGCCACGTTCCTTTACTTTAACGAGTTCGGAAATACTCGAAGCATTACAAGAGCCGCTCATGGGTATTGTCAGTGCAGTCATGGTGGCGCTTGAACAGTCACCACCAGAACTTGCGTCGGATATAGCAGAACGGGGTATGGTTCTTACGGGTGGCGGTGCTTTATTACGCGACTTAGATCGCCTATTGATGGAAGAAACTGGTATTCCAGTTATTGTTGCCGATGACCCACTTAGTTGTGTGGCACGCGGTGGCGGTAAAGCCTTAGAGCTTATCGATCAACATGGCGGTGACTTGTTTAGCGAAGATTAAACCGTGACACCGCTTTTTATTCGCACTATCTCTTTACGTTTTCGCTTAACGCTAGCTTTATTGCTAGCGTTTTTGCTTATCGTGCTCGATCATCGGTTGTCAGTCATGAAGCCAACTCGTATGGTTTTAAACTCCATCGTTAGTCCCGTTCAATACCTTGCTACCATGCCAGAACAAATTTATGCACGGTTAAGTGAAAATGTACGTAGCCGTGTACAAATGCGTGAAGAACTTTCTGAATTACGTAATGGTATGTTGGATATGCAAGGCGAGATGCAACGCTACCAGTTTTTAGTGCGTGAAAATGAACGGTTACGCAATTTATTAGCTTCAGATGCTCGTGAAGACAGCTTACGCATGGTTGCGGAAGTCATTGCGGTTGACTCAGACTCGTTTTCACACCAAGTGGTGGTGAATAAGGGCACGGCACACGGTGTGTTCATTGGCCAACCGGTACTCGATGACCAAGGTGTGGTTGGGCAAGTGTCAAGTGTAGGCTTAACCACGGCTCGTGTTTTGCTAATTTCTGACCAAAGTCATGCTATACCTACTCGTTCTGAACGCAGTGGTATTCGAGTTGTGGTTCAAGGTGTGGGGGATACCAGCATGCTTGATGTGATGCACGTTCCTCATTCAACAGAACTTGAAGTGGGAGACTTATTGCTCTCGTCTGGTTTAGGCGGGGTGTTTCCGGAAGGTTACCCGGTGGCGGTTATTAAAAGTATCGATCTAGATGTCACTTTACCTTTTGCTAAAGTGGCAGCGCTGCCCATCGCCAATTTAGACCGTATTCGTATGTTGTTGCTGGTATGGCAAACAAGTAGTGAGCAACAACCTATTTTTAATCCAATACAAACGGTACGGGAACGTTTTTTTGGAGATGATAAAAACACCAGTACGCCGCAGCATAAAGAGAACACCGAACATGATTATTGAGCGCAGCAGCTGGACCCAACGGGCGGTTATTTTAGCAACCTTAGTACTAGGCTTGGTACTGGCGTTGATGCCAATGAGTTTAGGCTTAGCGGCTTGGCGACCTGACTGGCAGCTATTGGTATTACTGTATTGGCTGATGGCGTTACCTCACCGAGTAAGTATTGGTATTGCATTTTTGTTAGGTATAGCCGTTGACGTTTTATTAGGCACAACCTTTGGTATTCATGCCGCCGCCTACACCATTGTCGCCTACCCATTAGCACGCCATTACCAACGTATTCGCCACTTTTCATTGCTGCAACAAGCAGCGCTTGTGGGCTTATTGGTAGCTATAGAGCGCGCTCTAGCTTTTGCCGTTGAGCATTATTTAAATAATGCGTCGTTAATGAGTAATTATTACTGGCCAGTGCTAAGTTCTGCCATTGTTTGGCCGTGGTTGTTTTTACTGCTTAGAAAAATACGCCGTCGGTTTCGAATGGTATGAACGTTCTTGTGCTTGCTTCGGCGTCACCGCGGCGGCAAAAACTTTTGGCCACCCTCCATAACGACTTTACTATTCTTGCCGTTGACCTAGAAGAAAAACCATTTCCAAACGAACGACCTAGTCATTATGTAAGCCGGCTGGCTGAAGAAAAGGCGGCTGCTGGACTAACACAATTGAACAGTGCCACTGCAGATACCTGGGTGTTGGGTGCGGACACTATTGTTGTGAGTAGCAATAGCAGTGGTGGCCAAGAAATTTTAGAAAAACCACAAGACTATTCAGACTTTGTACGCATGATGACACTGCTGTCGGGGCGTGAGCATAAGGTTATGACCGCTATTTGTTTAATGAGCAAAAACAAAGTGTTTGTTGAGCGCGTGGAAACAAAAGTGAATTTTAGACCACTTTCAACGTCTGACATTGAAGACTACTGGCAAACGGGTGAACCAAAAGACAAAGCCGGTGGTTATGGAATTCAGGGGCAAGCCGCACGTTTTGTTAAAAAAATTGCAGGTAGTTATAGCGCTGTAGTGGGCTTACCACTTTGCGAAACAGAAGCATTATTAAGACACGTTGGCTTCCCTTGTAGAATGTTAATCGAGGGCCAAAAATGACCGCTGAAGTATTAGTGAACGTTACTCCTAGTGAAACACGTGTTGCTATTGTCGAGAATGGTATTTTACAAGAAATCCATATTGAGCGTGAAGCTCGCCGAGGTTTGGTGGGTAACCTGTATGTGGGTAAAGTAAACCGTGTATTACCAGGTATGCAGGCTGCTTTTGTAGATATAGGGTTGGAGAAAGCGGCTTTTTTACATGCATCGGATATATTTACTAAGGCAGAACCCGCTAGTGAAGGCGCGCGAGAAGTATTACCCGTGAAAGACATAGGCCAATTAGTGCGCCAAGGGCAATATATTATGGTGCAAGTGGTGAAAGATCCCTTAGGTACAAAAGGTGCACGGTTAACAACAGAAATTACTATTCCCTCCCGTTATTTGGTGCTAATGCCTCGTTCCGAGCATGTGGGGGTGTCGCAACGGATTGAAACTGAGACTGAACGCGAGCGTTTGCGTAGCATCGCTGCCGTGTATTCCGACAGTGACGTAGGCTTCATTGTACGTACCGCAGCTGAGAGTGCAACGGAAGAGGAGTTGGCGCAAGACGCTACATTCTTGCGTCGCTTATGGGCCAAAATCGAAGAGCGTAAGAAGAAAAAAGCTAAAGGCGGGGTGCTGTATGAAGACCTCAACGTGGCGGCACGAATATTACGTGACATGGTAGGCTTAACCGTTGAACGGGTGCGAGTAGATTCTCGTTTGGCGTTTCAACATTTAAGTGAGTTTGTAGAAGAATTTATTCCAGAATTGGTTAGCAAGCTTGAAATATATGAAGGTGATCGACCTATTTTTGATTTGTTCGACGTTGAAAATGAAATACAGCGAGCTTTAAACAGGCATGTGACATTAAAGTCGGGAGGCAGTCTGATTATTGATCAAACTGAAGCCATGACGACCATTGATATCAACACGGGTGCATTTGTTGGGCATAGGAATTTGGCAGATACCATTTTTAACACCAACATTGAAGCCACTCAGTCTATAGCCAGGCAACTGAGGTTACGGAACTTAGGTGGCATCATTATTGTCGATTTTATTGATATGCAAAATCAGGATCATCGGCGCCGTGTGCTACATAGTTTAGAACAAGCGTTGTTAAAAGATCGAGCCCGCACCACGGTAAGCGGCTTTACCTCACTGGGTTTAGTAGAACTAACGCGCAAACGCACCCGGGAAAGCTTAGAACATGTACTGTCGTCGGAATGCCCTGTTTGTCGTGGTCGTGGTTCTATGAAAACAGTAGAAACCGTTTGCTATGAAATTATGCGAGAAATTGTTCGGGTAAGTCGAGCTTACGACACGGAGAAGTTCGTTATCTATGCCTCGGCTGCTGTTGCAGAACGACTCCTTAACGAAGAAACTCATGCGCTCGCGGAACTGGAAATGTTTGTAGGCAAACAGGTACAGGTAAACGTGGAGCCTTTATACCATCAAGAGCAGTTTGATGTGGTGATGATGTAGTGAAATTTTTTCGCGCAATTGCATATTTAATTAATAAGCTATGGTTACTACTAGCGGTGCTGCTCGTTACAGCTGCACTGTTGTTGTCAGTGACTCGTTTTGCGTTGCCGCATCTTGACCATTACCGAACCAATATAGAGTCTTTTGTTGATCAGAAATACGGCCAAGAAGTGCGTATAGGGGCTCTTAATGCCAAGTGGACAAGCCGAGGGCCAACGCTAGTTTTAGAGCGGGTAACCTTGGTAACTGATGAAACACTACCGTTCGAGCTTGAAGTAGGAGAAATACAGGTTGTCTTGAGCTTTTGGCAAACCTTATTTGACCGCCAATTGGTGTTTGAAGAGTTTGCACTCGACAATATTAACGTTGCTGTTTACTTGCGTAAAGGCTCTAGCCCGGAATTACCATTACTGGACGCCCTGGAACGTTTACTATTACAACAGCTTGAACACTTCCAAGTACGTAATAGCGCTTTGCAAATCCACACGCCAGACGGTCGACAACGGACGATACGCATTGAAAATCTCCGCTGGTTGAATAGAGACGGCACTCGGCAAGCGACAGGGCGTTTTAGCGTGCCCGACGTCACTGCTAACCACCTCAACTTCATTGCTGAACTCGATAGTAAAAGTCAGCATGCATTAACCGGTAGCTTATATATAGAAGCAAGCCGGCTAGATATTTCACCTTGGTTAACCCAACTGACTCACACGGCCGAAATTGAACGTGCGGAGTTCAACTTACGTGGTTGGCTCGATTTTAAAAATGCTCAGTTCGTTAATGGGCAGGTTCATTTCAATGAAAACTATCTTGAATGGCGCCGAGGTGAGGAGCTCCACTCGCTTACAACAAGTGCTACCACCTGGTTGCTTACTCCACAAGAGCAAGGCTGGTTAATGAACTCAGAGCCATTAGAACTTCATATTGATGGCCAATTTTGGCCGATTGCGAAGGTTGCTTGGGAATACAATGCGGGCGGCCACCTGTGGAATTTAGACGCTTTAGATATTGGCGATTTTGGTCCCGTATGGAGTTTGTTTGGTTCGCCAGGTATAGAGGTTCGTGACTGGTCGGCGGGTTTAAAGCCTTACGGAAAGTTAACTGATTTCAAAGTGAAATTAACCCCAGAACGGGATTGGCAGTTTTATGTGGCCGCTGATGAATTGTCGTGGCAGGCATATCGCGGTATTCCAGCCATATCGGGTTTAAGTTTTGAGTTTTGGAGTACTGCCAATAGAGGGCGCTTTGAAATTCACGGGCAATCGGTCTCCTTGTCTTCGCCTAGTACGTTTAGCGCCCCGCAAGAATTGGCAGAGTTAGTTTGGCTAGGGTTTTGGGAACGAGATGAGCTTGGTTGGAGTTTACGCATGCCTAACGCACGATTTAGCTTGCCCAA
>SMEQ01000627.1_pt1 | contig 10447 bp, 9 predicted proteins | sample 2456281 | NCBI WGS metagenome assembly SMEQ01 (sample SAMN10132596, study PRJNA489261) | soil metagenome | isolation source: day1 antibiotic-loamy sand soil ammended with raw manure from dairy cow... | place: USA | collected 2015-04-01 | reverse complement strand
GCCTATTAATGCTTTTTTTTGTCCCTTGTCTCTTGTCTCATGTCCCTTGTCTCTTGTTTCATGCCCCTTGTCTCTTGTTTCATGTCCCTTGTCTCTAAATCATTTGCACAAACTACATTATCTGTCTACATTTGCAGATATAAGAATTCATATCATCCATATATAAAACTAGAACCAAATGAATATCCTAAAAATAAAAGCAACCTTATTATTATTGTTATCAGCTATTTTGATGAGCGCGAATATGTATGCGCAAGATGCTAAATTTCATATCTATCTCGCTTTTGGACAGTCTAATATGGAGGGAACCGCCACAATAGAAGAGCAAGACAAGGTGGTGGATAGTAGGTTTGTAATGATGGCTACAACCGATTGTGAACCCACGGATAGAACTTTGGGAAACTGGTATACTGCAGTGCCACCATTGAGCCAGTGTGGCGTGGGACTTTCGCCATCCGACTATTTTGGACGAACCATGGTTGAGAATCTACCTGAGGAGGTGAAAGTAGGCATGATAAATGTATCTGTTAGTGGTTGTGATATTCGTTTGTTTGATCAAGATATTTACCAAGATTACACCTCGATGTACACAGATTGGTATACCCGTAAAATAGAAGCTTATGGTGGAAACCCTTACCAGCGCCTTATCAGTCTTGCCAAGGAGGCACAAAAAGTGGGTGTGATAAAAGGAATTATTCTGCATCAGGGAGAGACAAACGCAGGCGATGAAGCGTGGCCCTTGTATGTAAAAAAAGTGTATGATGATATGTTGGCAGATTTATCGCTAAAAGCTGATGATGTGCCTCTTATAGCAGGAGAAGTGGTGCATGAGGAACTAAATGGAAAGCATGCGCATATGAATCCTATCATCAACAAACTGCCAGAGACCATTCCTACAGCGCATATTGTTTCATCGCGAGGTTGCACGGTGAAAGAGGATAAAACTCATTTCGACACGGCGGGTATAAGAGAATTGGGTAAACGTTATGCGGAGAAGATGTTGGAGGTTAATTATTAATGGTGAATGGTGAATGGTGAAAGATAGAGGTCACATTTTTATAGTAGGCCATCAAGCAATTACATTCAACACCTCGTGGTAGTTCCTTTTATTTATAAGCTGTACTATAAACATACAATCCCTTTTGGTTTGAACCATGAAGTTGAATTTGTTATTTCATTGGGGCGTATGCGATACGCCCATACAATACTCCCAGTCACTCCAAACCCATCTAAGGAATCTCTCAAACAATTCTGCAAGTTATTAAACAGTTACATTTTATCTGTGTTAATCAGCCTAATCCGTATCATCTGTGTGCCAATTTTATCATTGGGGTCGCCATTTGTCGCTACAAAGCTATTCTATTTGGCTATTAACTCTTAACTCTTTAATATGCTTGTCCAATCCTACCTTAGTTCTCACTACGTCTTTCTCAATGCTATTTATAAATATTTTACTCAATCTCGGCACTTCGCTACGAGATAATTTTCCATGATGTAAATGGAAACATACTCCCCCTATTTTGAGCGACTTTTTTTTCACACCAAGATTAAACAATCTAGATACAAGTTCTCGGTCTTCGGGACCCCAAGAATCAAAAGTTTCATCATAGCCATTTATAGCTATCAAATCTTTATACCAAAAAGCAATATTGCTACCTCGAATATTTTTGTAGCTGTTTTTAGCATATCGTTCAGCAAGTAAATGTCGTACTATTTTTGAACGCATATTATTGAACACCATTTTTGAGGAGAGGTCGCTTCGTTTGATTTGATTGTTTAACAAACCCTCTGTCTCTTTAGCTGATAAACTAACACGACTACCACACACAAAATAACCTTTCTGTGCCATCTCTATATGGTCTTGAATGAAGTGGCGATTTAGAAAAATATCGCCATCAATCTGCACAATATAATCTCCTGTTGCTCTTGCTAAGGCTTTGTTGCGAATAATGGCAACTCGAAACCCTTTATCTTCGTGCCAAACATGAATAATTGGAATTGGTGAAATCTCTCGCATCTCATCTATGAGTTTGCGGGTATCATCTGTAGAACCGTCATCAGCTATAAGTATCTCTTTGGGTAGAATAGTTTGTTCAAATACGCTTAGAAGAGATAATTCTAGTGCCTTTTTCCAGTTATAAGTAGAGATTAATAGTGAAACATTCATAGAGTAAAATTTTTTACGAAGATAGTTAATAGCATTTAATTATTCACACTTTTGGATAATATTTTTCCCACTATTCATTGTACAGTTTACAAATATCAGCAACGTTCATAACTCTTAATTCTTATCTCTTCGTTCCCCCCTTACCCCTTGCCCTTATTTCTTATTCCTTGTCTCTTGTCCCTTATCTCTTGTCCCTTATCTCTTATAAAACATTAACACCTTTCCTTTAAACAATTTGATTTAATCATTTGTTTAAATCAAAAAGATAAACGTATATTTGCACCACAATATAAGAATATATGGAAATGGATAATGAGGATAATGAGATGAATAACGAAATAGAGAAAGAAATATCAACTGAAGAGAAAATAATTATAGCAGCTCGTAAGTTATTTACTCAGAAGGGGTTTAGTGCTACACGCACAAGGGATATTGCCGATGAGGCTGGCATCAACTTGGCATTGTTGAACTACTACTTTAGGAGCAAGCAAAACTTGTTTCAGATAATAATAGAGGAGAAATTTGATGTGCTGTTCGGAATAATTGGACCTATCCTGTCTGATAGTAAAATATCGCTTGAAGAGAAGATAGAGACATTGGTAGCAAGTTACACCAATGTACTATTGGAGAATGAGGACTTGCCTATTTTTGTATTGAGCGAAATAAAATCGAATCCGTTTATTGCTGAAAGAGTGAAGCAGAATGCTGAAATCCTGTCGCAGCCTATTATAGAGAATCAATTGAAGGAGCGAGGCTTCACTATATCTAGCTTCAACTTTATAATGAACGTGATGAGCCTTACGCTTTTCCCATTTATGTCTAAGCCACTGTTTGTAACATCGGGTTTGGTGAAGGAGGAAGAATTTGCTCATTTTATTGCAGAACGCAAAAAAGATATCCCCACTTGGGTAATGAATACATTAAAATAAGAGAGTTATGAAATCGAGAAGTTTATTGTTTTTAGGAATACTACTGCTTCTAGCTATTGGAGCCAAAGCGCAAGTGGTAACGCTAGATGAATGTCAGGCTATGGCTAGGGATAATTATCCTGCTGTGGCTAGATTTTCTATAATTGAGCAGAGCAAAAACTACACATTGAGCAATGCCAATAGGGCCTATTTGCCACAATTATCGTTGGAGGGAAAGGCAACCTATCAAACGGATGTGATAACTATTCCGTTGGATATGCCTGGATTGGAGATTCCTGTGCCCGATAAAGATCAGTATCAGATTGTAGCGCAAGCCAATCAAGTAATATGGGATGGTGGCAAGATTGCGGCCAACAAAGAGATGATAAAAGCTGGTGCTGAAGCCGAAAAGAAGCAATTGGAGACGGAGATTTATACATTGCGCGAGCGTGTGGATGGGCTCTATTTTGGCATATTGTTGATGCAAGAGCAATTGAAACTGCAAACGGTGTTGGAGGATGAGTTGCAACGCAATCGCCAACGGGTGGCAAGCTATATTGATAATGGCATTGCCAACGAGGCCGACCTAAGTAGTGTGAAGATAGAGCAGCTAAAGGCCAAGCAACAACGCATAGAGATGGAGTCGGCACAAACGGCTTATTTGCAAATGCTATCGATATTGACTGGGGCGGAGTTGGATAACAATACGGAGTTTGTGAAGCCTTCTATTGAGGCAAACAGTTCGTTGGTGGTAATTAATCGACCTGAACTAGCGCTATTTACAGCGCAAGAGGCAACCATTGATGCACAAACAATGAACCTTAAATCGGGTGTGATGCCCGTTATTGGAGCTTTTGCTCAAGGTGGATATGGCAAGCCGGGATTGAATATGTTGCAAAATGAGTTTGATGCGTTCTTTTTGGGAGGGGTGAAGCTATCGTGGAATATTGGCAATTTTTACACGCTTAAGAATAGCATTAAAAGCAATGAGTTGAAGAAGTTGACCATTGATACACAACGCGATACTTTTATTCATAACCTGAATATGCAGATATCGCAACAGCAAAACGAGATAGATAAGTTCCGTAAAACAATGGAGGACGATGAAGAGATAATTCGCTTGCAACAACAGATAAAGGATGCTGCGGAAGCGAAGGTGGAGAATGGAACAATGACTGTGTCGGATATGCTGAAGGAATTGACAGCACTGGAGATGGCCAAACAGGCTAAATTGTTGCATGAAGTACAGCACATTAATTCTGTATATAAACTTAAAAACACCACTAACTAACACATAAATAATTTACAAGATATGAAATCTAAATTTTTAATTTACATCGGTTTAGGGATAGCGCTGCTCTCATCCTGTTCCAATAATAATGGAGATTATGATGCATCGGGTTCTTTCGAAGCTACAGAGATAATTGTATCTGCCGAGGCATCAGGAAAGATTGAACAACTAGCCGTGATGGAAGGACAACAGCTTGAAAAGGGCCAGCAAATAGGTCTGATAGATACAACGCAGCTCTATTTTCAGAAGATGAACTTGCTCACCAATGCAAAAGGTGTTCGTTCGCAACAGCCCAACATAGGAGCTCAAACAGCATCTATAAAAGAGCAGATAAACACACTGCAAAGAGAGAAACAACGTACTACCAACTTAATAGAAGCCAATGCTGCAACGCAAAAGCAGTTGGACGATATAAACGGACAGATAGAGGTGTTGGAGAAGCAGTTGGCAGCATCGCAATCTACTTTGAAAAAAAGTAGTCAGAATATTACTGCGCAGAGTTCATCACTCGATATTCAGATAGAGCAGCTAGAAGATAGGTTGCAAAAGTCTATTATCACAAGTCCGATAACGGGCACAGTACTCAATAAATATGCTGAAGAGGGCGAATTGGCCAACATGGGCAGTCCGCTATTTAAAATTGCCAACATAAATAATATGACTTTGCGGGTATATGTTACCAACAACCAGCTGTCGGCTGTGAAACTGAACAACAAGGTGCAAGTATATGTAGACCAAGAAGATAATGATGGCAACAAGAAGATGTATGAAGGTGTGGTGACGTGGATATCGGATAAATCGGAGTTTACACCCAAAACTATTCAAACTAAAAATGAGCGCGCCAATCTTGTGTATGCTATGAAAATAACGGTGAAGAATGATGGGTATTTGAAGATTGGGATGTATGGGGAGGTGAAATTTTGAATGAAGAGTTAAGAATGAAGAATGGCCAAATACCCTTGTCATTCCGATGCGTAGCGAGGAATCTGTTGAATAAAGAGGTAAGAATGAAGAGTGAAGAATATTGGATTTGCAGAGTCAAATATAAAGGGCAGCAAACAGAAAGCAGGAGGGCATTGCGGCTCCAAGCCCGCACTGCCCATAGGTTCTTAGTTAATGGTTAATGCGCTGTTTATTTGCAGATTGTCTAAATATCACGGTGGCTGAGCCTGTCGAAGCCTAATGAAACAGCACATTATTGGTTTGTAACAAATATCAATGTTAAATCGCGTTACAAACGCTCAAACCAATAACCCCTCGTTGCAAACGAGGGGGAGTGAATAATGTAACAGATTCTTCGTTTCACTCAGAATGACAAGAGATTTTACCAGACAGCAGATGCTTAATTCAACCTTAGTTATAGAAGGGACAAGCCTGCCCCGTGAAATGCATTCATATTTCACTAGGGTCGCAACTTGTCCATGGTTAAACAAAACAGCCAACAGTTATACAGAAAACAAATTAACAAGACATTGTCAACTATCAATTGTCAACTGTCAATTAATTAAAAGTAATGATACAAGTAACAAACCTCCGCAAAAACTACCACGACGCCAAATCGGGTAAATACGCTGGAATAGGCACAATGGAGCATCCCCAGAAGGGTGTAACCCTGTCTGTTCCCAAAGGCGAGATATTTGGCGTAATTGGGCCCGATGGAGCTGGTAAAACCACGCTCTTTAGGATTTTGGCAACACTGCTCCTACCCGACTCTGGTGAGGCTCACTTGGGCAAATGGGATGTGGTAAAGGACTACAAAGAGATTCGCAAAATGATTGGGTATATGCCCGGCAGTTTTTCGCTCTACATGGATTTGACTGTAGAGGAGAATTTGAAGTTTTTTGCCACAGTATTCGACACTACCATTGAGGAGAATTACGAGTTTATAAAAGATATTTACCAACAGATTGAGCCATTTAAAAACCGCCGAGCTGGCGCTCTATCGGGTGGTATGAAGCAAAAGTTGGCCCTATCTAGTGCCCTTATTCATCAACCCCAAGTGCTTATATTGGACGAACCCACTACGGGTGTCGACCCTGTATCGCGGAACGAACTATGGGATATGTTGAAAAAATTGAAAGAGGGCGGAATGACTATTCTGGTTTCTACGGCTTATATGGACGAGGCTAAACGATGCGACAGGATAGCACTGATGCGAGAAGGCGAGTTTATAGCAATGGATACGCCCAACAATATTATTGCTGCTTACAGTGAGACATTGTGGGCTGTGAGGGGCGACAACTTGGCGCGTATGTTGGCCGATATTCGCGCTTATCCCAAAGTGCACACCTCTTTTGCTTTTGGCGATCAGCATCACATAACTGTAGACCCACAATTAACCAAGGAGGAGTTGCGCAACTATCTCGTAGAGAAGGGATACACCAACGTTACCATAGAGGAAATTACCCCAACGGTGGAGGATTGTTTTTTAGCATTAACCAAAGAAGAGGGCGAAAATAAAGTGGATAGAAATGAAGAATAATATAATTATAGATGTAGAGGGATTGACCAAAAAGTTTGGCAATTTCACAGCGGTTGACAACATCTCTTTTCAGGTGAAAGAGGGCGAGATATTTGGCTTTTTGGGAGCAAATGGCGCAGGAAAAACTACTGCTATGCAAATGCTGATTGGGTTGACCAAAAAAACAGGGGGCAAGGCTACTGTGGCGGGTTACGATATTCACACGCAGAGCGAACAGATAAAAAAGAATATTGGCTATATGAGTCAACGGTTTTCGCTGTACGAAGACCTAAAGGTGTGGGAGAATATCCGCCTATTCGCAGGAATCTACGGCATGAAAGATAAAGATATTGCAGAGAAGACCAATCAGTTGCTCAGCCGATTAGACTTCGAAAGCGAACGCAACACTTTAGTAAAATCGTTACCGCTTGGTTGGAAACAGAAGTTGGCCTTTTCGGTGGCTATTTTCCATAGTCCTAAGATTGTATTTTTGGACGAACCAACGGGAGGAGTTGACCCTGCAACACGCCGACAGTTTTGGGAGATGATTTATCAAGCTGCCGAAGACAACATAACTGTGTTTGCCACAACGCACTATATGGACGAGGCTGAATATTGCGACCGTGTGTCGATAATGGTAGATGGGCGAATTGATGCGCTTGACACGCCCACAAATTTGAAGGCTGAATATAAGGCTGCTGATATGGACGAGGTGTTTAGAAAATTGGCGAGAAAAGCTGAAAGAGACTAAGGAGATTAAGAGAATTATGAAGTCCATGGAGATTAAGTAGATTAAAAAAAAGAGAGACAGATGAAACAATTCTTTGCTTTTGTAAAAAAGGAGTTCTATCACATATCGCGTGACAAAAGAACCATGCTGATACTATTGGGGATGCCTGTGGTGCAGATACTTATATTTGGGTTTGCCATAAATATGGAGGTGCAAAATATTCGTGTTGGCATTTACGAGCCACAAGCCGATGTTTATACGCAAGACATTAGGGCAAGGGTTGAAGCCAATCCTTATTTTATACCGCAAGCCACGCCCCACTCTATGAGTGAGGTGAACGAGATGTTGCGCAAGGGCGAAATTGATATTGCGTTGGTTTTTCCTCCCGATTTTCACAACAATCTTGTGGAGGGTGGCAAATCGCAAATACAGATTATTGCTGATAGTTCCGACCCTAATATTGGAACCATATCTACCAACTACCTGAGGGCCATCATCGGCGAACAGCAAATGGAGTGGATGGGTTTACAACAGATTCCCTACCATATAGATGTGACAAGTAAACTGCACTACAACCCCGAAATGAGGTCGGCCTACACATTTGTTCCTGGTATTATGGGTTTGGTATTGATGATTATTTGCGCCATTATGACCTCTATATCTATTGTAAGAGAGAAAGAGATGGGTACAATGGAGGTGTTGTTGGCGTCGCCGCTCAACTCTACTACTATTCTTCTTTCTAAAACAATTCCATATTTAGCACTTTCTTTTATCAACTTAGCCACCATACTGGTACTCTCGGTGTTTGTGCTGCAAGTACCAATTGTGGGCAATTTGCTGCTATTGTTGTTTATATCTGTACTGTTTATATTTCTCTCCCTATCATTGGGCTTACTGATATCTACCGTAGCACAGACGCAAGTAGTGGCCATGCTTATATCGGGAATTGGGTTGATGATGCCTGTTCTTATTCTTTCGGGGATGATTTTCCCCATAAGCAATATGCCCAACTTCTTGCAATGGTTTTCTGCACTAGTTCCGGCAAGGTGGTATATTACGGCCGTAAAGAAAGTGATGATACAAGGCTTGGGCTTTATGGCTGTGGCTAAAGAGATTGGGATAATGATAGCGATGATTATAGTAATTGTAACATTGAGTATACGTAACATAAAGACAAGACTAGAATGAAAACACTTAAATACCTTGTTGAAAAAGAGTTTAAGCAAATATGGCGCAACCCTATGATACCTAAGATGATAGTGTTTTACCCCATATTGGTGTTGCTTATTTTTCCATGGGCTATAAATTTCGAAGTAAAGAATATAAAGGTGAATATTGTAGACCAAAGTAGGAGTCCCTACTCGCAAAGGTTGACAAACAAAATAGAGGCTTCTAACTATTTTATATTGAATGACATAACGGATAGTTACGAAGCATCGATGAAGGATATGGAAAATGATAGGTGCGATATTATTTTGGTTATCCCGCCATCGTTCGACGAGCATTTGGTGAAGGAGCAAAAAGCTGATATTTCTATTGTGGCCAATGCTGTAAACACTACGCAGGGCCTATTGGGAAGCAACTATTTGACTGAAATAATCAACGATTTTGCGTCTGATTTGCGTTACGAAATAAAACCTATCCTTAAAGTGCAACAAGCACAAAGTCTAGAGATTGTGCCGCGCTACAAATACAACGAAACGCTGGACTACAAAACCTTTATGCTGCCTGCATTTATTGTGCTTATGATTACGCTCATTTGTGGCATTTTGCCCTCGTTGAATGTTGTGTTGGAAAAGGAGATAGGCACTATCAATCAGATAAATACCACCCCAGTTACAAAGTTCAACTTTATACTTGCCAAAGTAATTCCCTATTGGATTATTGGCATTATTATTCTCACTATCTCTATATTTATGGTGTGGATTATTTATGGGCTTTTCCCATCGGGGAGCATTGTTGCACTCTACCTTGCGTCCATTATTTTCATATTGGGGGTTACTGCTTTGGGCATTGTTATTTCTAACTATTCCGACACATTGCAGCAATCGATGTTTGTAGTGTTGTTCTTTATTCTCATTATTATTCTATTGAGTGGCATGTTCACACCCGTATCTAGCATGCCTGGCTGGGCGCAAGCTATTGCCTACGTAAATCCGCTTACACACTTTATAGAGATTATGCGATTGATTTACCTTAAAGCAAACCGATTGGTAGATTTGCTTCCACAAATGGCGATACTTACTGCCTTTGCGGTAGTGTTTAATGGGTGGGCTATATTGAGTTATAGGAAGAGCAACTAGAGAATAATGGTTAATTGTTAATTGTTAATTGTTAATGAGGGTGCGAGATTCGAGGTTCGGGATGCGGGATTCGGTTAAATTCCATTGTCATTCCGATGCGTAGCGAGGAATCTGTTGAATAGAAAGGTGATGGTAAAACATTATACAAACAATATTGCTATGATGACTGTAGGTGCGAGGTTCGGGACTCGAGGTTCGGGACTCGGTTAAACTCCATTGTAATTCCGATGCGTAGAATCTGTTGAAAAGAAAGGAAAGAATGAAGAAGAACAGTTGCTGTTATTTGCCGGCTGTAGAGACTTCGATTTATCGCGTCTCTTTATAAATGAAGAATGGCCAATTACATTCGACCACAGAGAACGCTGAGAATATACGAGGGCACTGCGGCTGCAGTCCGCACTGCCCATAAAAAACAAGAATGAAGTATGGCCAAACACCCCTGTCATTCCGATGCCTAGCAAGGAATCTGTTGTACAAACTATACTCCATTAATTGAACGTATGAACTCAAATTTAATTACAAGTTAAAAATGAAACACTTTTCAAGATTAATATTGGTATTGTTGTCTCTGTTTTTATCGCTACATA
>SMEQ01000634.1_pt1 | contig 10488 bp, 8 predicted proteins | sample 2456281 | NCBI WGS metagenome assembly SMEQ01 (sample SAMN10132596, study PRJNA489261) | soil metagenome | isolation source: day1 antibiotic-loamy sand soil ammended with raw manure from dairy cow... | place: USA | collected 2015-04-01 | reverse complement strand
TGATAGCGACAGACAGCGAAGAGAGGCAGGAGCAGGAGCATCCAGAGAATTATTCGGCAAGCCCGACATTGCAAGAGTTGGAGTTAAGCCGCGAAGTGAAGTGTTATTGCCGAGTGATGTTTCTCGTAACGTGGAGCAGCAAAGAGCCAAATCAAATAACGAATTGCGACGGCCTGTACTTGGGGGGGGAGGAGTAAATAAAACTAAGTACACAGAAAACCAAGTCGCGGCGGTAGAAAAATATGTCTCAGAACGTGAAAGTAAACGTGCTAAAGGGTTCGATATATCGAAGCATTTACGTTATAATGGTGATGCTAAAAGCTCTTTAGAGTTTGCGGGGCTGCGGAAAATCGACAATGAAAACCTAGCATTACTTAAAGACGGCGATAGCGTTCTGGTAATGCCGATCAATAGTGCAACTGCAAGCAGGTTGCGACGCATCAAAGTAGGCCAGTCGGTTTCTATTAACGATCAAGGCGCTATTCAAACTGGATCAGGTAGGGGCAAAAGCAGGTGAAATCTTTAAATAATCAAGTCGGGCCACAGGCTCAGGTAAAGAAAAAACGGAAATTACTAATGCCCGTTTTAGCTGTCGGTACTTTAGGTGGCGGCTTTCAAGCTGCTACTCAATATTTTGCTGCAAAAGCGAATTATCATCCGGCTTTAGGTGAAAGCTTTAACAGCATATATCCACCATGGAAAATTGTTGAATGGTATTCTGTGTGGCATGAGCGATTTCCTGAAGAGCTGATGGGAGCGGGTGGTGCGGGGACAATGGTTGCGGCAGCAGGACTGCTGGCAATGTCTATTACAAAAATCGTTACCGCTAACAGTTCTAAAGCAAACCAATATCTACATGGTTCGGCACGCTGGGCAGGTAAAAAAGATATTCAAGAAGCGGGACTTTTACCGCGTGAAAAAACTTTACTACAAACTGTCACAGGTAAAGATACTCCTACCCCTACAGGGGTTTATGTAGGGGGCTGGCAGGATAAAAACGGAGAATTTCATTACTTGCGTCACAGTGGCCCTGAGCATGTTCTGTGCTACGCACCAACCCGAAGCGGTAAAGGGGTAGGGCTTGTTGTTCCTACAATGCTGAGCTGGCCTGCTAGTGCTGTCGTGACCGACTTAAAAGGCGAGCTTTGGGCATTAACTGCGGGTTGGAGACAAAAGCACGCCAAAAATAAAGTGCTTCGCTTTGAGCCAGCAGCAGCCAATGGCGGCGTTAGATGGAATCCATTAGATGAGATTCGTTTAGAAACAGAGTACGAAGTCGGAGACGTTCAAAATCTCGCTCAATTGATTGTTGATCCAGACGGTAAAGGGCTTGAGTCACACTGGGCAAAAACATCATTTGCATTACTCGTCGGCGTAATTCTGCATGCTTTATATATAGCAAAACATAATGGAGGTTATGCAACACTGCCGAAAATTGATGCAATGCTTGCAGATCCCGAAAGAGACATTAGCGAGTTATGGTCTGAAATGACGACGTTCGGGCATGTTAATGGACAAGTGCATCCAGCAGTGGGGGCAGCGGCACGAGACATGATTGACCGTCCAGAAGATGAAGCAGGTTCTGTTTTATCTACCGCAAAATCATATTTGTCTTTATACAGAGATCCGGTTGTCGCTCGAAATGTAAGCAGGTCTGATTTTAGAATCAAAGACTTAATGCACATGGATGATCCGGCAACTTTATACATAGTCACGCAGCCTAACGACAAGGCACGGTTGCGTCCTCTGGTGCGCATCATGGTGAATATGGTTGTTAGGTTGTTGGCTGACAAAATGGATTTTGAAAACGGGCGGCCTGTGGCGCATTACAAAAATCGGCTGCTAATGATGCTTGATGAGTTTCCGAGTTTGGGCAAGCTTGAAATTTTGCAGGAGTCACTTGCGTTTGTCGCTGGTTACGGAATTAAGTGCTACTTGATCTGCCAAGATATTAATCAATTGAAAAGCCGTGAAACAGGTTATGGCCCTGATGAAACTATTACCTCTAACTGTCACGTTCAAAATGCATACCCACCAAACCGCGTTGAGACGGCAGAGCATCTATCTCGACTAACAGGGCAGACCACTGTTGTTAAAGAACAAATTACAACAAGCGGTAAACGTACCTCGGCAATGATGGGGCAAGTCTCGCGGACAATCCAAGAAGTTCAAAGGCCACTTTTAACCCCCGATGAATGCTTAAGAATGCCAGGCCCCAGAAAATCCGAAAGCGGTGAGATTGAGGTTGCAGGCGACATGGTTGTCTATGTTGCGGGCTATCCAGCGATTTACGGTAAGCAACCTCTGTACTTTAAAGACCCCGTATTTCAAAAGCGAGCAGCTATACCAGCACCCTTGAAAAGCGATTTTACTGTGCTCGTCGTTGAAGATGAAGAACAGGATATTCAGCTATGAACTTGAAAAAAGCGAGCAAGTTTTTTGCGCTGTTTTCCCTTTATTTAGCTGTTTATGCGGGAGCGTTTTATTTTGCGGGCTACCGTATTAATACAACAAAAAGCATTCCCCAAGGTGTTTATAAAATAGTGAGCGGTCAAGCGGAGAAAGGCGATTATGTTCTGTTTTGCCCGCCTGCAACCGCCATTTTCGCCGAAGCCAAGGAACGAGGTTATATAGGCATTGGGTTTTGTGAGGGCGGCACAGGGCTGCTGATGAAGAAAATTTTAGCAGCTAAAAATGATGTCGTTACTTCTGGCGTAAACGGTGTTTTTGTCGATGGTGAAAAAATCATAAATAGCAAGCCTTTGGAGGCAGATTCCCATGGAAATAAAATGGAGATTTACGAGGTTGTAAATTTGAAACTCAATAATAAGCAAGTTCTTTTAATGTCGGATATAAGCGCAAAATCGTTTGACGCACGTTATTTTGGAGTGATTGAAAGATCACACATAAAATCAAAAATAAGACCAGTTCTTACTTGGTAATAAGGAAGTGAAACAATGAGACTTTTTATTGCAGAAAAACCATCAGTAGCAAAAGCAATTGCAGAATCGTTAGGCGTAACAGGGCGCGGTGATGGCTATATCGAGTGTGGAAGCAGCACGATCACTTGGTGCTTTGGTCACATGCTAGAGCTGGCAGATCCCGACGTATACACAGCGGATGACGCGCCGCGTAACAATGCGGGTAATAAAATCTGGCGTACCGAAGATTTGCCGATTATTCCCGAAGAGTGGATTCTGAACCCAAAAGAAGATGCTAAAAAACAGTTACAGGCGATTGGTAAATTACTTAAAAACGCCAAGGAAGTTGTGAATGCAGGTGATCCAGATAGAGAGGGGCAGCTGCTGGTTGATGACGTAATTAACCACTTTAAATGCAAGCTTCCAGCAAAGCGCTTTTGGGTATCGTCTCAAGACAGCGTAACTGTTAAGCGCGGACTGGAATCATTAAAAAACAATGCTGACTATGCAGGGTGGGCAGATGCAGCACGAGGACGCGCTCGTGCTGACTGGTTGATAGGTATGAATTTGTCACGCGCATATACCTTGCGGGCTTCGAGAGGGGGTAGTCGGGCGCTTTTGACTGTTGGTAGAGTACAAACACCAACTTTAAATTTGGTTGTGCAGCGGGACAAAGAGATCGAAAGCTTTAAGCCTATTCCGTTCCATACTATTCAAGCAAAACTGAATCATTCAAACGGTGCTTTTATTGCCAGCTGGAAAGCGAAAGAGGATCAAGCCGGATTAGATAGTGAGGGACGGCTAGTTGATACAGATATTGCAAATAAGCTTGTAGATGAAATTAAAGGAACTGCTGGAACAATTATTGAGTATACGCAAGAAGCGAAAAAACAAAATCAGCCGCTTGCTTTTGCCTTGTCTGATATTACCGTTTTGGCATCTAGTAAATATGGCTATAGCGCAGAGCAAGTATTAAACACATGCCAGTCTTTATATGAAACACATAAGTTGACCAGCTACCCAAGAACGGATTGTGCATATTTGCCGGAGTCTCAGCATGCGGAAGCAGCCAGTATTTTAGAGGTTTTAAAAGCTGTAAACCCTGAGCTGGCAACAATCATTGATGGTGCTGATCCAGCGATTAAATCAAGAACTTGGAATGACAAAAAAATAACAGCACACCATGGGATTATTCCTACTTTACAGAAAGGGGATAAAAGTCGATTGAATGAAGCTGAAAAAAATATATATGAGCTGGTTGTAATGGCTTATTTAGCGCAGTTTTATCCGCTGCATGAATACATGCATACAACGGTTGTTTCAGAAATTGCAGGTGAAGCGTTTTACGCCAAAGGAAAGGTGATAACGCTCAATGGCTGGAAAGACGTGTTCCAGTCAGATGATGAAGAAAATACGGACGAAGAAACCGAAGAGCAAAGCTTGCCGAAAATGAGTAAAGGTGAAAGCGTTTCATGCTCTGAGGCCGTCCGTAGAGACTCTAAAACAAAAGCCCCCTCGCGGTTCACTGAGGGTACGTTGATTCGTGCAATGGAAAACATACACCGTTTTGTAACCAACCCTGCACATAAAAAAGTGTTGCGTGATGGTGATGGTATCGGGACTTCTGCGACCCGCGCATCAATTATTGCTGAGCTAAAAAAACGAGATTTCTTAGAGGTCAAAGGCAAGCAAATTATTAGCACAACTTTAGGCCGGAGCGTTGTTAGTGCGTTACCTGAAATGGTTAGAAGCCCTGTTTTAACCGCTTTGTACGAAAGAATGCTTAAGGGTATTGAGCTGTGCGAAACAGAGCTAGATGAGTTCATTAAAAAGCAGGAAGAGTTCATTCGTGATCAGGTTGAAAAAGCTGGTGACGGATCTGTAAAGATTGCTGGATCTGCTGCTGATGCTCAGATTTCAAAATTGCACAAGTGTATGAGTTGTGGTGCTGGATTAATTCGGCGGGCAGGGAAAAACAAAAAATGGTGGTGGGGCTGTAGTGGCTATCCTGAGTGTAAGCAGATTTATTCTGATCTAAAAGGCAAGCCTGATTATCGTAAAAAACCTTAATTATTTTGGAGTAACACTATGAATAACGAAAAAAACACAATCCCAGTGGCTGACGCTTTTGAAGTTGCTGATCAAGTTCTGCTTGAAAAATTAACGGATGCAGAAACTCCTGATTTTGAGGTTGATTTTGATCCTGATGAAGCTGATCGAGCAGGTGCTTTTGTAGAAGATGCTTTAACTGAGAAAGATGCTCGTGAGAGCGTTATTGATCTAAATATTGATGAGGGCGAATGATGGATAAGTCGATTAAAAAGCCGTTCCATGAGCAGGTTGCAGAAAACCTGATCAAGCTGCTTGAAGCTGGTACAGCGCCTTGGCAGATACCGTGGAAAGCTGGTGAGCCTAATGCAATGATGCCTATTAACGCTACTAACGGTAAGCGTTACAAGGGCATTAACGCCATTAACTTAATGGCTCAAGGGCGCAGCGATTCGCGCTGGCTAACATACAACCAAGCAAGTGCGATGGGTGCGCAAGTTAGAAAAGGCGAGCGCAGTACAACAGTACAATACTGGAAGTTTAATGAAGAAAAAGACAAGTTAGATGCCAATGGCAAACCGGAGCTTGACGAGCGCGGGCAGAAGAAAAAAATCATAGTAAAACTTGAAAGACCTAAAGTTTTTTATGCGAGCGTTTTTAATGCTGAGCAGGTGGACGGAATGCCACCAGTTGCAGTTAAAAAAGTTGCTGAGCAAACATGGGATGCCAGCGAGCGAGCAGAAAGTATTTTAGCTGCATCGGGGGCTAACATTAATCATGTTAATGGTGATCGTGCTTTCTATAGCGTAGTTAAAGACAGTATTACTTTGCCAGAACGCAGTCAGTTTGAGAGCGCTGATGCTTACTATGCAACGGCGTTGCATGAGCTAGGACACTGGACAGGCCATTCAACTCGACTGGATCGAGACTTATCAAACCCGTTTGGTTCAGAGGGTTACGCCAAAGAAGAACTGAGGGCAGAAATATCATCAATGATTATGGGGGATGAGCTGGGCATTGGTCACGATCCAAGCCAGCACGCTTCTTATGTTGAATCTTGGATTAAGGTTTTAAAGGATGATCCTATGGAGATATTCAGGGCGGCAGCAGACGCGGAAAAAATTAATAGCTTTGTTTTGGGGCTAGAGCAGGAGCAAGTTCAGGAGCAGAAAAACGAGAATTTATTGTCGGCTTTCACACCGGAAATTGTTAAGGCAATTGAAGATACAGCGCAAGCTCGTAGCCAATACAAAGCGGGGGAAATTAGCGAAGCTGATTTAACTCAGGTTACAAAAAATTCATTTGGCGTTGAGTTGCCTACTGATTGGAGTGGAGAGCTGCGGATTGTTGGGGTAATAGAAAAGGACGGCATACCTGTTTTGGCTGAAATGGGCGAAGAAGCGCAGGGGTATCAAATTTACGCCAGAAAAGCAGAGGCTGTATTTGGTGATGATCCATTTGCATTTGTTAAGACGGTAGCGACTGAAAGTGAGGCGGCAGAGTTTGGTGAGCAATTAAAACTGGCTCAGGCGCTATCTGAGACTGATGAGGCCGTGAGGGATGCAAAGCTGGCTCTAGTCCATGAAGAAAGGCTGCGGCGTGATCCTGAGAGCACCGAGGAGCAAGTTTTAGCAGCTAAAAGCGCTCGTAAAAATGCTGAGTTCACACCTACTGAGGCTAAGCTGGTTGAAGAGCTTTCGGCTGAGGCGCAGCAATCAATACCTGCTGAGGCGCAGCAATCGCAGCAGTTATCGAGCGAGAAAACCTATATAAATGTTCCTTTCAGCGAAAAAGAAGAAGCAAAAGACCTTGGTGCTCGATGGGATCGTGCAGAAAAATCCTGGTATGTACCAGCTGGCGTAGACGTTGAGCAATTTTCAAAATGGAACAGCCCAGCACAGCAGCTGCCAGAGCAGGTGAAACAGCCAGAGCCAGAGCAGGTTAAGCAACAGGCGCGGCAGTATTTAGCAGTGCCTTATGAGGAGCGGGGAGCGGCTAAAGATGCGGGTGCTAAATGGGATCGTGCTGCTAAATCATGGTATGCAGGTGAGGGTGCTGATCTTGAAAAGCTTGCGAAATGGGAGCTAGGCAAAACACAGCAGGCAGAACAAAGCCCCGCGATGACGCCAGTAGAGGAATTTGGCAGTTTCTTGCGGGCGCATGATTTTGTTGTGGAAGATGGTCATCCGATTATGGACGGTAAAAGTCATCGAATCAGTGTTGAGGGAGATAAGAACGGAGAGAAATCAGGTTTTTATGTTGGGCATTCAGATGGTCATCCTGCGGGTTACATGAAAAACAATAGAACAGGTGAAGAAGATCGCTGGAAATCAAAAGGTTATACATTGAATCCAGAAGCAAGAGCAGAGCTACAAGCAGTGGCAGCTCAAAAATTGGCTGATCGAGCGCAGGCACAAGAAGCTACTCAGCTCGCAACAGCGGCGCGGCTTGAGAAGCAAGCGAACGGATTAAGCCAAGTGGCTGATACGACTGCTTATCTGAAATCAAAAGGAGTTAAGGCACATAAAGGCGTTTTAACTGATAAAGCCGGATTAAACACATATATTCCTGCAACAGATGCGGATGGCAAACAGTGGACTACTCAATATATACAAGAGGACGGCACTAAGCGTTTTGCAAAAGACAGTCGTAAAGAGGGCTGCTTTCACGCCGTGGGAGGCATGGAAGCTGTAGCAGCTGCTCCAGTGCTCGTGATTGCTGAGGGCTACGCTACGGCGGCCAGCGTCGCTGAGGCGCTTGGGCAGGCTACAGTCGCTGCATTTGATAGCGGAAACTTAGAGGCGGTGGCTAAGTCACTAAAAGAAAAATATCCAGATAAGCCAATTGTGATAGCTGGGGATGATGATGCTGCTCTTGCACTTACTCATGGCGTTAATGCTGGTAGAGAGAAAGCAACTGAGGCCGCTTTAGCTGTTGGGGGGAAAGCAATATTTCCAGTGTTCGCAGCGGGAGAAAACTCTTATCCAGCTGATCTACCCATTGTCACACCCGCTTTATATAAAGCGCATGCTCAGGCAGTGCGAAAGCTCGATGCGGCATCAGAAAACAAAATCCAGCTAAGCGATACAGAAAAAAGTAAGTTGACGGATAACTTGTTAAGCAGTGAGCAGCTTGCAGCAATTGCAGCAATGAAAAAGCATACGGATTTTAACGACTTGTCTGAAAAAAGTGCGCTTGGTAAAGAGGGGCTTGTACGCCAAGTGACAGCGATTGTAGCTAAGGTTGCGAGTCAGTCCGAGCAAGCAAATGTGCAGGCAGAAAAAGTTGTTAAAGAGCGAGCTAAGAAGCAAGAGCAAGTGGACGCGAAGAGACCGGAGAAGCGAAAAGCTGTAAAGATATAAATTTTAGCGGCTAAAAAAAGGCGGGGAAACCTGCCTTTTTTTGTGCCTAAAATTCAGTAAAACGTATAAAAATGCTTGCCGTTTTGTGGTGGATCTATATAATAGATAACAACAGAGTAACAATGTTATTGTTACTAGAGATAACATAAGGGTAACAGGTGAGAATATGAAACCAGAAAAAACAGAGTCGGGAGTCACACGCAAGGCGTTCTTATCCTACTTGGAGGTTCAGGCAGCGGCTGATTCAATCGTTGCTGAGGGCGCTAATCCAACAGTCAGAGCTGTGTATGAAAAGGTTGGGTTCGGCAGTTTTGCAACTATTGGGAAAATGCTTAACCGCTGGAAAGCAGAGAGGCCAGCAAAAGAGGTGCAGGAGGGTGAGCGGATTAGTCAAGAGAGCGCCGACTCGTTAGCACGAGATATTCAGCGATCAATTGACAGAAGCACAGCGGATCTTCGAGCGGATTTATTAAGTGTCAAAAATGATTATGACGAATTGCTCGATCAGGCCGGAGAGGTCGAAACTCAATATGAGCAGCTTAAGAAGCAAAACCTAGAACTGGTAGAGCGAAATGACGAGCTAACTGAAAGCCTTGAAAAAACAACGGCACAGGCTATTGACGCCAAGGATGAATTGAAAGAGTTGCGCGGACTGGTGGAAAATCAGCGTATGGAGCTGGCAACGGCGCTGGCAAGTCAGGAAATGCAAAAACAAAAACAAACTGAATTGGAGAATATTATTAGTCAGAAACGCGATGAAACAGAGCAAGCATTACTGCGGGCAACAAGTGCTGAGAGAGGCGAGGCGGTGGCGATTGCTAAAAAAGAAGCTGCTGATGTGACGATAGAAAAACAAGAGAAGCATATTGAACAGCATTTGTCATATACAAAGCAGCTACAGGGCAGGATTGATGCGCTGCAAGCAAGGGTTGATTTAGTCACGAAAGAGGCGGCAAGCGAAGCTAAAGACCACGCTATTACTTTAAGTAAACTTAATGAGCAGCTACATGCTGAGCATAAGAAAAACGCTGAGCTGTGCAGTGAGATTGACCATTTAAAAGATACTGTGACTGCTTTAAAGCAGGCAGCAAAAAATAAGGGAGCAAAGTAATGTTTGCCACTAAAAAAGATATTGAGTGTTGGTGTAAAGAGTTTCTTATAAAAAATGATTCTGGTCAGTTCCTTTGCCCGTTTGAAAATGAGCCTGTAATCATAGTTAAAGCTAAGGGTTGCTGGAAAATATCAGGTAAAGATGAAAATTGGTTGTGGGATATTGAAGATATTAAACAAGGAGCTTAGCCGATGGATATTAATTCATTTATTCTTACATTTTTTCCTTATGCAATATTTGGTCTTTTGATTTTTTCTGCTGCTGGATTGATTAAGCTTGCAAGAAACAACAAAACCCAATCTAAAAATATAAATCGCGGCGGCTCTGTAACTCTTTACAAAAAAAGGTTAATTAATAAAAGTGAAGAAAAGCTGTTTGTACTTTTAAATCAACTGGTAAGTGATAATAAAATTGAAGCCTATATTTTCACTCAAGTAAGCTATGGGGAAATCATAGGCGCTAGAGGAAAAGATGCGTTTGCAACTTTTCAAACTTTTAACTCAAGGAGGGCTGACTTTTTAATTGTTGATCGCGACTTTAATCCTATCGCTGCGGTCGAGTACCACGGGGAAGGGCATTTTAAAGGGGCTGACATGAGTAGAAGCGATAATATCAAACAGGCCGCTTGTAAGAGCGCTGGGATAGAGTATCTAGTCGTCCATTATAAAGAAAAAGGACATTTGTTTGAATATCTTGAAATTGAACTGTTGCCAATATTAAAAAATAGCGATTAAAAACACTGAATTGAAAGAAGAGGTAAAATCAAAATGGAATCTGCAATAGATTTTTATATAGAAAAAATCACTGGGTTTGAGGCGATGACTTTTGAGCAGCGAAGAGACGCCGCAAAAGAATTGAAGCTCGATGAAAAGCAGCACACCAAGGCAACTTTAAAAGCGATTTTTAGAATGAAACCAAGCAGAGACGCTGTTAGTAATTACTCATATAAAAACGGGTTTGGTAAGCATGTGGACTGCTACACCCTAAGTCAGTGTGTACCGATGAAAGCCTTGTCTAAAAAACCTCGCTCTAGTGCTCAAATTTT
>SMEQ01000621.1_pt1 | contig 10499 bp, 10 predicted proteins | sample 2456281 | NCBI WGS metagenome assembly SMEQ01 (sample SAMN10132596, study PRJNA489261) | soil metagenome | isolation source: day1 antibiotic-loamy sand soil ammended with raw manure from dairy cow... | place: USA | collected 2015-04-01 | reverse complement strand
CCAATCTACCGCTCGTTCCAGCGCCCATATAAAAAATTCTTCCGCCATTATTCATGCGTTCAAAGGCTGCGTCTACAAATTTTTCGATTTTTGTAATTTCTCTTTGAACTGCAAAGGCAACCTTTTGATCTTCTCGGTTCATATTTGTCAGCAATTCCAAGGTGGACATTTTATCCAAGTCTTGGTGATTACTATCAGATTCAGTTATTTTTTTCATCATTTGAAACGTTGGTGTTAAACTAAACACGCTTTGTAATCTTCTTGATCGAAGTCTATTTCTACGCGTTCTTTCAAGGTAGTTGAAAGAAGAATTCCTACGAAATCACATTTTATCGGGTAGCGGTGATGTCTCCTGTCTACCAATGCAAGTGTTTTGATAGCTTTTACAGGTTGTTCTAGCAATTTTATCAGTGCATATTGCATGGTTTTACCGGAGTTTAAAACGTCGTCAATCAATACAATGAATCCGTTTTTCAATTCTGCGGTGTCAAGATCTACTTTAATTTCAGTACTCAAAGGGTTTTCTTTGTTCAAAGTGATTTCAAAAACGCGAATCTCAATATTTGTATACTTTGGAAGAATTCGTTCCAATTCTTTTGCAATGCGTATTCCGTTTCCACAAATCCCTGCCAAGTAAATTACTTTTTCCTCAAAAGCATTTTCAAGAATTTGGTGCGCCATGCGCATTATCTTTTGATCAATTTGTGTTTTTGTAAGAATTACTTGCATGCTGATTGTTTTAAACAAATATAATTATTTCATTCGGTCATTACAACATTTCGGGCCATGGGTCCCAAATTAAAAATGGCATCCAATATGGATAAATCTCCTTCAAATTTTTCAGTTGGTGAAAATACTTGTTGGTAATGATATTCTACTTTTTCTTTTCGAGCGTTGAAATGCATCCTGAAGTCAAACTCTTTAGACAATTCCATGTTGTATGAATTGGTTAGTTCAAAGCGAATCGGAAGTTGAAGCCAAGCAACAATTCGCTCATGAATATTCAGGTTGTAGAAGTGTAAATTCGCTTCTGGATAATCGATTAACTCTTTCACTTCCGAACAGTAATGCTCAAAATAGGGGGAGGATGAATAGGCACTTTCAATTGCTTTCCAGTGGATTTTTCTCCAGTTTTCCGCATTTGAAATTTCAATATTTTTGGTAAGCGTCTTGTTTCCATCTATTTTGCTAACAGGAATACTTAAGTTCTGAACTCCAGAAACAGTCAAAATAGAAACTCGATTTCGCAAGGTTTGCTTCGTGTAGTGTTCGTATAGTTCAAACGAAATCGCCTTCGCTTGAACCATTTTTTGATAATACGATATCGACCCGAAATAAGCAATCGGAAATAATGCAGACATTATTTGATGAATTTAAACACCCTTTCCCAGCGAATTCCGATGTCCTCAATTCCGCTGTTAGAGAACCAAACGATGGATGCTTTCCCAACAATGTGATCTTCTGGAACAAAGCCCCAAACTCTTGAGTCTGCTGAGTTGTAGCGATTATCTCCCATCATCCAGTAATAATTCAAAGCAAACGTATATTGTGTTACTTTTTTACCGTCGATGAAGAATTCCTCTCCTTTTTCAACCAATTGATGTCCTTCATACGCAGTAATTATTCGGCGATATATAGCAATGTTGGACTTGTTTAGTTGAACTGTTGCTCCTTTTTTAGGAATGGTAATTTTCTCAAAATTTGTGATGTTATTTCCGTGATAAATGTCTTTTGGAAAAGTTTGTAAATTATTCAACATTTCAGCTGGCGTGTATCCGTATTTTGCAAATGAATCTTTTCCTTTTTCTTGGTCGTATCTCGGGTCAACTTCCAAAACAAATTTTGCTTTCGGGAAATCTCTTCGCAAACGAGTTACTTGTTCTGCAGTGAGATTCATTCTAAAATCTCCATATCCATAATCTCCGTAGTCTCTGTCTTTCTCCAATTGATAGGTTTCAAACATTTGATTCTGGAAGGTTTTATCGGGCAAATTATTGTTTAAACCAACGACGTTCTCAACAATGTATCTCAAGTTTTGAGTCGGAGATACGTATGCTTTTTTTCCATTAACGTATAGCACGGAATTGATTATTTCAATCTCATCACCTGGTATCGCCACGCAACGTTTGATATAGTTTTCTCTTTTGTCTACCGGTCTGTATATCAATCCGTAGTGCTTGATTAGTTGGCCGTTATCCATCGCTACTTTTTCAACTGCAAGTGAATATCGAGCGTTCTCTTTCCATTTCTCTAAATCGGTAATGAATTCACCAATTCCATCGTTGAATATATGACTTCTTGCGGCGTCGTATTCTTCTTGAGAAGTTGCCGTTTGTCTTGCTTTTGAGTCTTTTTCTGCCGCCCATAGACGGAATGCTTCGTTGTTCAGAATTCCATAATAATCATGTCCCATCAATCCAAATGGCATGCGAGGATCGTAAACCGATGTATCACCTGAAGGGTAATTAAAAACAACCACATCATTTCTTTTCACATCTGATATTCCTGCCAAACGGGTGTAATTTAAGGTTTCTAAGGTAGTATAGGATTTTACATTGATCCAGGGTATGAAGTTGTGAACCAATGGAAAAGACAATGGAGTTACCGGAACTTTTGGTCCGTATGCGAGTTTGTTTACAAATAAGAAATCGCCCACTAACAATGTTTTTTCCATCGATCCGGTTGGAATCTTGAATGGCTCAAAAACGTATGTACGGATGATTCCAGCAGCAATCAACGCAAACAGAATGGAGTCACCCCATTCTTTAATTTTGGTTTTCTTACCAGCCTTGTCTGAACTGAAGAAACCTAAAATAGTTGCAATGACATGTCCAACTACAGGAAAACTTAAAAACAACACAATGTGATCTCCAATTGCTCTTTCGTGAACCTCTTTTGGGTTTGCCCAATTGGTAAATGGAACCACTTCTTTGTTTTTTAACTTGGCCATTAACAAATAAGGAAAGAAAATACCTTGCAACGTTTCTTGCCAAGAGAACATTCCAAACCTTCGAACATAACTTAAGTTGACTACAGACCACATGATGATGTGAACACCTGGAAAAAGCATCAGCAAAGACCACCACGGTTTTTTAGTTCCAATTTTAAATGCAACGTAATAGTTGTAACCTGGTATTAGAGCTTCCCACGATTTACGCCCTGCTTTTTCAAAACTGATCCACCAAAGTGCGAGATAGGGGTGAACAAGTATAAAAAGGTAAAAATACAATGCATTCATAAGTTCTAATTATTGAGGACGTCTTTCATTGTGAATACGCCTTGTTTATTTAATATCCATTCAGCTGCAATCACAGCGCCCAATGCAAATCCTTTTCTGTTTCGGGCTTCGTGGGTAATGGTGATTGAATCAACTTCTGATTCATACTTAACCGCATGGGTACCAGGAACTCCAGGTAAACGAATCGCCGTCACTCCCAATTGATTGCTGTTCACATGTGGCGGTGTATTTTCTCCAGCTACCCACGAAAGGTAGGAATCGTTGTTGTTTAGTATTTCATTGGCTAAACTAATTGCAGTTCCACTGGGAGCATCTAGTTTTTGAAGGTGATGTGTCTCTGTAATACTGGCTTGGTATTCAGGGTGCTCTGAGAGTAGTTTAGCGAGTTTTCGATTGATTTCAAAAAAGATGTTCACTCCAATGCTGAAGTTACTTGCGTGAATTAACGAGCCGGCATGTTCTTGAATATATCCTTCGACTTCCTCTAAACTCGAATTCCATCCGGTTGTACCGACCACAATGGGTGTGTTTGCATCTGCGGCCATTTGAATGTGTTTCACCGCAAGTTCGGGCATAGAGAACTCGATGGCTACATCTGCTGTTGCAATTACATCTGGTGAGATTGGGTGTTCAGAGTCTGCTTTAAAGACAATTTGGTGCCCGCGATCAAGCGCAATTTCTTCTATTGCTTTACCCATTTTACCATAACCGATTAAACCTATATTCATAACATTAATTACCTTGACAAAAATATAAAACTAAGTGGACAAACCTTCATTTCAATTGAAATTAAATGACAGTCTTAAACCTGGATTTTGATTGGTGAGCATGGTAGGAGATATTCTTAAACTCAAGTTTTCAGAGATGTCAAAACTCACAAAATGCGCCTCGACAGCTGCATCTACCACTTGTAAAATATAAACAAATCCAAAAGCAAGAATGAATAAATCTCTTTGATTCAAGCGCTGCTCGTACAACTGAGCAACTCCTTGCTCGTCGTATTGTTCCCATTTGGGATTAAATGTTTGTGTAAAATTAGAGCTTTCTCTTTGGTTGTATTCCAATTTCAACGATTTTTGTAAGGAATTATTTTGAATCATAAAATAACCCGTAACTCCCAATCCAGCATAAATCAAGGGGACTTTCCAAAAAGCCTTTTTCTTTCCTTTTGGCATGGCCAAATGGTTGTAAACTTGACCTGAACCGGGTATAACTGCTGAAAATAGGGTGGCTTTTTTAACTGAGTGAAGGGTGTCAGCCTTAGCATGACTCAAGGAGTCACTCAAATTTTGAGCAATTGTAAAAGTCGAAACGAGTAAAGACAAAACCAATGTAATTACACACTTCATTTATTTAAAATTTCAATAATTCGATTTAAATCGACTTCAGAATTAAAGTTAATGATTATTTTACCATTTCCAGAATTACTTTTTTTAATCTCAACTTTGGAAGAAACCTTATCACCTAAATGCGAGGCAAACGCATTTTGAACTTCGTTTGTTTCTGCGATCTCTTTGGTCGTCTTTTTTTCTTTTTTATCAGTTGGAGGCGTTTCACCACTTCGAATTAATGTTTCTAATTCTCGAACTGATAGTTGATTGTCAAGTACCTCATTGTACAATTGGTTTTGAAAAGATTCACTTCCAGCAGAAACCAATGCTCGAGCATGCCCCATGGAAATCAAGTTATCGCGAACTCCCAGTTGAATTTCAGCTGGAAGTTTTAGCAATCTTAAGTGATTGGTGATACTCGACCTGCTTTTTGAAATTTTTTGACTCATTTGTTCTTGTGTCAAATTGCATTCATCAATTAAAAGCTGGTAGGAGAGTGCAACTTCAATGGCATTCAAGTCTTCTCTTTGAATGTTTTCAACCAAGGCCATTTCCAACATGGATTGGTCGTTGGCAACGCGAACGTATGCAGGAACCTCAGTTAATCCAGCTAATTGAGAAGCGCGAAAACGCCGCTCTCCAGAAATTAATTGAAACTTATCCCTCCCCAATTTACGAACTGTTAAAGGTTGAATAATTCCATGGGTTGCAATGGATTCACTCAACTCTTTTAATGCGTCTATTTCAAAATGAGTTCTCGGATTAAATGGATTCGCTTCGATTTGATCAATTGAAATCATCGAAATACTCCCAACTAAAACATTTTCTGATGATTTGGATGTGATGTCAGTTGCGGCATTTTCTAATAGTGCACTCAGGCCTTTTCCGAGTGCTCCACGTTTTTTAGGATTAGAGCTCATCTAATTTAATTTTTTTTTCGTCGTTAGCTATTTTAGTCAGGTTGTTTTTCTGAAGAATCTCTCTTGCGAAATTCAGGTAATTGATTGAACCTTTACTGGATGCATCGTGCATTACTATGGTTTCACCATAGCTAGGTGCCTCACCTAATTTTGTATTTCGATGAATAACCGTGTCGAATACCAACTCTTGAAAATGTGTTTTCACTTCATCAACCACTTGATTTGCAAGGCGAAGTCGAGTGTCATACATGGTTAATACAATTCCTTCAATCTCCAAGTCAGTGTTTAGTCTACCTTGAATTATTTTGATGGTATTCAGTAATTTCCCTAACCCTTCCAGTGCAAAGTATTCACATTGAACAGGAATTAAAACTGAATCAGCTGCGGTTAATGAGTTTACGGTAATCAAGCCAAGAGATGGAGAACAATCGATGATGATGAAATCGTATTGATCTTTGATCTTGTCCAACGCTTGTCTCAATTTAAACTCGCGATTTTCCATGTTGATCATTTCCAGTTCTGCACCGACCAAGTCTATGTGAGAAGGCAAAATGTCCAAGTTTGGATTGGTAGTTTTGATGATGAGTTCAGATGGATGAACGTCATTCACCAAACAATCGTAGATGTTATTTGAACTTTTAGGATCTAAGCCAACACCAGAAGTGGCATTTGCCTGAGGATCAGCATCTACAATTAAGGTCTTGTATTCAAGAACCCCAAAGCATCCACCTAAATTGATCGCTGTAGTAGTTTTACCAACCCCACCTTTTTGATTTGCTATGGCAATTATTTTACCCATTCTTCCATTTTTTAGACCATAAAGATACATTATCTAATTGGCATCTCTAAGCTAGTTGAGACATATTTATTAACTATTTGTTGTCGGTTGATAAAATCATAAAAAATGCAGGAGCTATTTTCGTTGTAGTGATTGAATTAGCATTTGAAAGAAGTTATTTGAGATTGTAAAAAATTACTTTCTTTTAGTAGGCACATTGCCAATACCGGAAACTTGTTTTTTCTTTTTCTTAGCTTTTGGGAAATCGTCTTTGTCCTTTTCTTTCCTTTTTCGCTGCTTCTTTTTAGAATCCATAGGATAATCGTCGGGTAGAGAAGGAGTGTGTATGTTTTGTCCTCCAGGTGCATTTTTATTGGTAGGGTCTATCCATTTACTTTTCTTTTTACTCTCAACCATGTTTCCGTCCGCATCCAAATCGTAAGTAATGATTGCTTTCGGTTCATTTGTTTTTTTATTGATTGCAATGATGTCCTCTTCTAAAACCCATCTGTTTCCATCCATCTTAAAGGCGTCGTAAGACATGTCCGGAACATAAAACTCTTTAAACCCTTCCATTGTAGGTGATTCAGGTGAAAGGTGGTCAAAGATGATCTTTTGTCTTTCTTCGTTGTAAGTCAATGACATAACTGATTTCTTTGAGTGTTCAAAAAAGAGTCGTTTGTAAGTTTTGTCTTTGTATCTGAAAATTGGACTGCCCAAGCGAACACGAGAGCCTGTGAATGAGATTGCATCAATGAGTTTGATGTGACTCATTGCATTGTTGGCATCATAACCAAGTAGGGTGTATATGGTTTTACCAGAACGTTTGGTTGGAATTATTTTATAGTAAAGCGCACCGTACCAGTTGTTTTCATCCAAGTAATCATCTGGTTCAGGAGGCAACATTATGGAATTGTCAACCAGTTCAATGATGTTATTTTCTTTTTTTCTTTCGTCGTAACGTAAGATGTAGCAATAGTATTTCTGGGTTAAATCTTCCTGTTCAACATTCCAATTGAAAAATCGAAAATAATTATCTGGACTTTTTACTGTCCCGAGAGATTTAAGTTTAGAGAATGGATATTCCATTGCTCCAGGTAAATGAATAACTTGAAGTAATTTTACTTTAAACAGCGTGTTTGTTTCTTCTTTTTCAGAATTCGTTTTCGCACTTCTAACCGCATCTAGCAAGTCAGAAAGTTGATTTTCAGCAACTGACAAATCTTGAGAAAAGAGAAAAGCTCCATTTAATAATAGCACTAGGAAGAATACATTCAATTTCATAATTAAATAACGCTTATATAGATGAATTGTTACTCCTTAATGGGTATTAAATTGTTCTCTCAAGCTCTTATTGGTTGTGCATGAAGTCTTTTTTCGCTAATAATTCTTCTTCTGATTCACGGTGATCCTCATCATCCACGCAGCAATCTACAGGACAAACAGCTGCACACTGAGGTTCATCATGGAATCCGACGCATTCGGTACATTTGTCAGGAACGATGTAGTAGACATCCATGTCGACTGGTTCAAATGCATCTTGTGCGTCTACGTCATCCCCGTTTAAGGTCGTAATCATCCCCGTTAAGGAAGTGCCATCAGAATAATGCCATTCAGCACCACCTTCATATATTGCGTTGTTTGGACACTCAGGTTCACATGCACCACAGTTGATGCATTCGTCAGTTATTATGATTGCCATGATCTCTTTGCTTTGTGTGTTTTTTTTGCAAATATACAACATTTGCCTGATATGAGGCACATCTTAATAAGACTTTTGTGTCCTATTAATCTTCGTTTTGTTGGTTTGGGTTAGTTACAGTCTCAAAATTATTGTGATAATTGGGTTTGCTGGGATTAAAAAAGGGCGAAACACTTGGCTTCACCCTTTTAGAAAAATTTATTGGATTAAATCTATTCGTTTAGTAATAGATTGCTCTTCTTACTTTAGAAACGTATTTAGCCAAACGAATCACTTGTTTGGTGTATCCGAATTCGTTGTCATACCAAACATAAAGAATTACGTTTTCACCATCCTTAGAAGTAATGGTTGCATGGGAATCGTAAACTGAACAACATGTATTTCCGATGATGTCGCTCGAAACCAACTCTGGATCAAAGGAGTAAAAAATTTGATTTACCAAATCGCCGTCTAAAGCAGCCTCTTTGATCGAGTTATTAATCTCTTCAACTGTAGTGCCTTTGCGAATGTTTAAGCTTAAAATTGCAAGCGAACCGTTTGGTGTTGGAACACGTACCGCATTGGCTGTTAATTTTTCATTTAAATCTGGTATCACTTTGGTTACTGCATTTCCAGCACCTGTAGATGTAATGACCATGTTGATAGCAGCAGAACGTCCTCTACGTGGTTTGCTGTGCATGTTATCCAAGAGGTTTTGGTCGTTGGTATATGCATGAACCGTTTCAATGTGTCCTTTTACAATCCCAAATTTGTCATTGACGATTTTCAAAATTGGGGAAATTGCATTGGTTGTACAAGATGCAGCAGAGAATATATTTTCTTTCTCTAAATCCAATTCGCCCTGGTTGATTCCGTAAACGATGTTTGGAATTTCTTTTCCTGGAGCAGTCAAAATTACTTTGTTTGCACCTTTCGATTTCAAATGTCTACTCAATGCCTCGCGATCTGTGTAGACACCCGTATTGTCAATAATCAACGCGTTGTTGATTCCGTATGCGGTATAATCGATGTCCTCTGGATTAGAAGCACTAATCATTTGAACAATCTGACCGTTGATGATCATTGTTTTATTTTCTAAATCTACGTCCACCGAACCTTTGAAAGCACCGTGTACGGAATCGTTTCTCAACAAAGATGCTCTTTTGATGATGTCTTTATCTGATGAGCCTCGAGTTACAATGGCACGCAAACGCAATTGTTGCCCTTTTCCAGCTTGTTTAATCAATTCTCTCGCTGCCAAACGACCAATTCGACCGAATCCGTATAGAACAACGTCTCTTGGTTCGATTGCTCCGTTGGTTGCGGCCGTAAATCCTTTTAATTTATCTGCAAGAAAAGCACCTTTGGATTCATATTTAGCCTGTTCAGCCAACCATTCGCTTGCTAATTTTCCGATGTCTATTTTTGCCGGAGCTAACTCCATCTTGTAGATTTCCTCTGCTAACTCAGAGGTCGTGAAAATGTCTACTGGTCTGTTTACTACTTTTCGAGCGTACTCGTGAAAGTTTAAAATCTCAGAGCTGGTTACGTCCAGCAAGTGATTTCTGAATAGGACCAATTCAATTCCTTTGTCGTATAGCAATACACCTGTTTTACTTGCTAATAGGACGGCAGCACGCTCTCTTTTTACGTGTGCATTTAACTCTTTTTCATAACCTACAGTAGATTCCATTCTTTTTTGATTTGTGGTTTGTTAAATAAAAAATATATAAAGCCAAAACGGCTGCCCACTAATTGTGAACAGCCGTTTTTAATTTATCCTAAATAAGATTTTAAAAGTTTATTTCTGGAGGTGTGTCTAAGCCGTCGAATGGCTTTTTCCTTAATTTGTCTGACACGCTCTCGAGTCAAGTTAAACTTCGATCCGATTTCCTCTAATGTTAAACCGTGATTCATTCCAATTCCGAAGAACAGACGAATGATTTCTCTTTCTTTATCGGTCAAAGTGCTCAAGGAGCGTTCAATTTCTTTTTGAAGTGACTCCGCCATCAATGCGTGGTCTGCTTTTGGTGAATCAGAATTCGCCATTACGTCCATCAAGGTTCCACCGTCTTCTGAAGAGGAGAGTGGGGCATCCATTGAAACGTGACGACCTGAAACGTTTAAACTTTCTTTAATTTTGTCTTCTGGAACCTCTAAAGCTTCCGCCAATTCTTCAGCGGATGGAGGTCTTTCGTATTCTTGTTCTAACTTAGAGAACGCTTTGTTGATCTTGTTTAAAGAACCAACTTGGTTTAAAGGCAAACGAACGATTCGTGCTTGCTCAGCCAAAGCTTGAAGAATGGATTGGCGAATCCACCATACCGCATAGGATATGAATTTAAAACCACGAGTCTCGTCAAATTTCTGTGCAGCTTTAATCAAACCTAAGTTTCCTTCGTTAATTAAGTCAGGTAAACTGAGACCTTGATTTTGATATTGTTTGGCTACTGATACTACAAAACGCAAATTTGCTTTAGTGAGTTTTTCTAAAGCAAGTCTGTCACCTTTCCTAATGGCTTGAGCCAACTCCACCTCTTCTTCTACTGTA
>SMEQ01000787.1_pt1 | contig 10506 bp, 5 predicted proteins | sample 2456281 | NCBI WGS metagenome assembly SMEQ01 (sample SAMN10132596, study PRJNA489261) | soil metagenome | isolation source: day1 antibiotic-loamy sand soil ammended with raw manure from dairy cow... | place: USA | collected 2015-04-01 | reverse complement strand
TCTTCATCATTGAGATTAAACTCATTGGAAATATGCTCGCGTAACTCACTCAGCGCCAGCGGCACACCGTCAGCAACGGCAAGCAACACTGGGCGCATTACAGTTTGAAAATCAGGTATCGACATATCAACATCCTTTTGATGAAAGCCCACTAAGCACTGAGAGGCGAAAATTGATCTGCGCAGGAGCTTAAGCAAGCACCTTATTCGCACGCTTGGTCAGCTTGGTCTCAATGCATCACAAAAAACCCATGTACTCAGACCACCAAGCAATCATATAAAACAACATCTCACTTAACCCACTCAAACACACAGTTCCAGCCTCGCCGTATCTGCGTGTTGTTATATTATTGTTGCTTGCATTAACGTGCTTAATGTACCAAAAACATACTAGGACCATGAAGATCATAACAGCGAACATGGCGGGTAACTTTGGCACAGTGAGGCGGATAACAACACGATGTAGGTCAGTTGCTGCAGCTCACTTAATGACCTCCTAAAACCTATCTCTTGCCGTAGTAAGCATTCAACAATTTTGCATCATCCTCACAGATGTGATCCCGCTTGCGGACAATGAAACTTTCATAGTAATGATCTTCAGTCTTTACTAAGAGATAACAAGATATGCCGCCGTGTTTGCCTACCGATATAGACCAAAAACGTTCAATTGCTTCTGGAGCGAGCAAGACTTTGTGCCCACTTTTTTGAACAAGATTTACGGTGCTTTTGTCGTATGCGATTGTCGCAAACTTTGCATTTAGAGAGTCATATTCCCAATAAAAAAGTCCTGATGCCGTGCTTAGCGCTAAAACAAGTTTTAGAAGTGAGCGTCTACGCTTGTGATAGCTGAATAGGAACGCGAGGGGAATGAGCCAAAAATAAAAGCGCAACATCCCCATGCCTGAGTAAAAAACATTCTCTGAAAAGCTGTATGCGTACTCAATTTCCATAGCAATTTAACCCTGTAGCATCGACAAGCATCCATGATTTCACTGGCTTAGCGCCGTGCTTGGTTAAGTATTGTTTGGACCTTGCTCACCCTGTTTTGCTTGCTTATTTTTTAGTGTTTTTTTATACAATGAGCGCATACCTATCCAGGTATGTGTGTATTCACCTCGCGCACCACGATTCTGCAAACATCGTTCTAGCGGCGGGGTTTTATCAGTCGTAAATAGATAGAGAATTGGGCCTAACACCGGTATCAAGGCGATGGCGCTGATAAGAACTTTAAAAACAAGAAGATCGTTACTCCGCCAAAGTTTAATTATAAGTAACAATGAAACCGCCCACGACGCTGATGCAATAATCCAGAAAACTCCCATATATACCTAATGCCTCGCTTAGTTTCCGGGTGAAGCGAATTTAAATTATTACAAACTTTGTGGGCAATAGAATACCCAGAATCATGCTTTGATATTACTTGGTTGTTTTTAAGATGCAGGACAATGCTCATAAATGCGGCCCAACAAAGGCACTCGAGGAATGTACAGGCAGGGTATCGAAAAGACGATGTAATGATGTGTGTAAATGGTTTACAAGAAGATGGCGCACTCGGCGGGATTCGAACCCACGACTGCCTTCGGAGTGCAAAAATAACAGCCTGCTTAAATCGATATAAATAGGTTTAAATTGCACATTAATCGCAAAACTACAAAAAAAACCCTTATAGAACAAGCCTTACAGCCATACCTTTTTGTTACACTTTAACTCTATTCTCTTAGGCACAAAAATCATTAAGCTATCAAAATGTAACAATTCTAGGCACACTGCATTCTACTAATCTGATATCTGCCCTCGGATCAGGATACCGCTTCGTTACACTTATCCGTACTCGAATATACCCAGTCGCCAAAAATACAAGCAGCAAGGAAGCATAGATAAATGACTACCAACAATAAAGTCGTAGGAAACAAACTTTTCTCGTTACTCAAGCCTAACAGTAAACACAAGAAAACAGTTTTAGAAATTGAAGCAGCCCTAGCAATCGATGACGACTTCCCTGCAGTCGAAGATATAATTTATCATTTATTACGTCTGCTACCTAACGTCAAGCTAAGCAAGAAACAAAAACACTGGCACGACGCACTAGTAGAGCTTTACACTGAGGGGGGGTTTACACATAACTCTGCGGTTCTGTCTTGTGATAATGACCTTAGCGATTATGAGCAATGGCTTATTTATTATAGGGGGGATCTGTGGGGAAGCCCACTTGCAGGCAAAGTGGACACTTATCCTATAGCTGCATTTTTTTCAGCAGAAAATGAAACGATTGCATATGGTCTTGCACCACTGTTATTAAATGCTTTGCTTGAAACACTACCTGAACACCAACTAAATACAACCACAGCACTTCTACATAAATGGCTATGTTACGACCATCAAATCGAAGACCCAGCAGAAGAATCTCTGTTGGGGAAATTACCAAACTACCACGATTGCCATTATTGCCCTGATGAATACCTCAAGGCTTTAAAGGACTTTTCAGACTCCCTTCCCGAAGAAAGCAATAGTGAAGTCATACGCATTATCAGGTATCTACTTAAGTTCTCGAGCTCTCCGAAACCACACGATCTAGTTACACTCATACCTCAAGAAAAAACACCTACAGCATTTTTAGGCTATCGAAAAACGGCTCCTGATGAGAAGCCTGGCACGGGTGAACTAGTCGTACATAAACTCAACATCTCGCGCAGTATTGATAACGAGTCACCTGAGCTAATTGACCTGTTCTCTGCAAGTCAAGATGAGTACATATCGGTAAATAGTGCAGGAAACACAGACGACGCCAAGCTAGCAACAGAGGAAGAAATAGACCAACAAAGCCAAGAAAGTCGCTATTGGCTTATCCGCCACGAAAAAATCGTACCGACGGATTATGGTCGTTTTACCATGCCGGAACGTACGAAAATCATTCGATTTATTAACGATAAAATTGTTAGCGCTGACCGTAGCATGCAGATCGCAGCTGGGCTGATCGGCACTATGTACATTACAGGACTAACTCTTGAAAACTTATTAAATTCATCTTTTGGGGAAGACCAAACTTTTAAAGAAGCGGGCGGTTATCGTCGAGAAATTCGAATGCCACGGGAAGGGTTTGTTCCAAATGAAATTCAAATTGAATATATAGCCCCCTTTACAACTGAACTGAACCTGCAGTTGCCCGAGCCTATTGCGCCGTGGGTAGATAATTTATACACGCCTCAGCGCACGCTAGGACAAAGTCTAGAGCTAGAGCTCGAGGATGCAAAACAGCATGTTTATGCAGCACTAAAGATTTTACGTGAGAAAGGGCGTTATCAACGTATTCGTGCAGAACGAATTCCTGCTGCACTGGCTATAGAAACAACACTTATGTTCCGCGATCCTATAGTTACATTTTTACTTGCATCCAAATCCACGCAGGGCGCACCTAAACTGAGTTACTACGTTACTCAATCGGCCGAAAAGCTTGCTCAGTACTATAATCAGGTAACAAAGGAAATGGTGAGTTTATGAGCCTAAGTGGATACTCCCCAACACACGAAAGTATAAGCATACTCATTACTGAAACAGCTAAAAAAATAGATGCCGCAATGCTGCAGAAAAATGTTGCGGTGCGCCACAATGCTTTTACAGATTATTGTCTAGCCCTTCTGATGTGCGCTACAGGACTTCGTCCTGTTCAGGACCCTATTCAGTCTCAGAAGTATTTTGATACTGCGCAAGGCTGGATGTTGATTTCAGACAAAGTAGTACATGAAGACCGCGCTTGGAGAATTGTTGCTTTACCTAAAATTGCTTGTGAGCAATTAAAGTTTTATGCCGAGTATTTACCACGATTAGCTGGATCGCTCACGTCATTGGATGATAGTAAAAACTTAATTTCAGAGCTCAAGAATCTAATTGCTGGCGATGAAAAAATACCCTATTTTTTCTACCTGGATGAAGTAAATCCAACAAAAATAATAAACATTACTCCTTCAGTAATGTCACGGCGCTGGGAAAGCTATTGGAAGCTACCTTTAAACTTTTCAAGGCACATAGCAGCAACTGAGCTTTTACATAGCTCAGTGCGTGCAGATTGGGTGCAAGTTCAGCTGGGCCACATTGTAGGTCTCGCTCACCCATTCGGCCGCACAGCAACCGAGTCAGCTAAAAGTATACTGAATAAAATATCGGCTAACATTGAACATTTTATGTCGGATTTAGGCTGGAAAGCCTTGAGATCACCAGTACGCAGCTTGCCTAATAATTTCACCGCAACAAAGCAGACAAATAAGCAAAAAATCTCAATCGAGCTTGGTTCAGATAAACGTACTAAAGCTCGTGAAAAGGGCAGACAGCTAGCAGCTCCAATTGTGAGGCAAGTTCTCCATGATGCGCTAGCTGAAAACACTCGATTACCAACTCGTGAAGAATTCAATCAAATTTTGCAGACACTCGTGGAGCAAGCTTACGAGAAACGGCTATCAATAAACTACTGCTTACGGCTACTGTATCGTTATGTGTATAAACTAAAAGGCGGGAAGACGCTACTTAGCCAAGTAGCACGTATTCGTGAGTTAGAGCCCGAGGCATCACCGTTTCATGAAAACTCAGTTACTGACTATAAAAACACTCAGAGAGTGCGACAGAACTTTTTAGACTACCTAAATGAACGAGGCAAAATCTCTGAAGCATTCAGCACCGAAAAACGTATTACTGAAATCATTTTTTCTGCAGCTCTATTTAGTGGCTTAGCAGATCCCAACAAGCTCACCAAGTTAAGTCATGCGCTGCAAAACAGTACATATCAGTACGAAGATAAAGTTTTTGTTGATATTGCGTTAACTGAGGAGAACGAAAGCCCTGTTTTTCGCTGGTTTCCTGACAAAATAAGTACTGCTCTCATTTTAGGATTCTATGAGTTAAGAACCAAAAAAACTTACAGCGTAAACAAAATAGAAGAGCACTTAGAAAAATTATCTGATGATATCAATTTAGGAAAACATAAAAATATACTGTCACTGCTGAGACGTATAGCCACAGCAGGACTAGTCTTTGATGTGCCTGGACATTTGGCAAGCTGCCTGACGGGCAATACAACTACTGTTTCACTTCCGCTGCCCCAATGGGTTCGCTTTCAAAGCAACCTTGCATTACAGACTGTAGCAAAGACAAGTACACCTACGATTCAAGATAATGAGCTAGCAGGCAGACCATGGGTACTTGAGTCTCTACTCAACAACAGTGACACCACACCACGCCCTAAAAAACTACAGGAACTCGGAAAATTCTCACGCAATTTGTTTGCTCAGTACAGCTGGAAGCCAAGTGCAGATGGTTCTCTGCCATCAAAAGCGCATAGAACAAGCGTTTCTAAAGAGTTAAAGGAAAAATTTACTGTACCCGAGGTCTACGAATGGTCGACTATCAGTTTGGCAATCGTAAGCTGGACTACTTATCTATGCGAGCATGGCACACGCAAAAAGGAAGAACTAGCACTCGCAACAATTGACAAGTACACACATATGGTCATTAAAGCATTAACCACTGCTCAGCCAGATGGAGATTTCTTTAGTTTTGATGAAAGCCAATATGAAGAAGTGTATCTCAGAGCAATTGAAGCTGAAAAGGAGAATAAGCGCCTCTATTTAGCGGGTAGACTCATTGAATTTCACAGCTATTTAGTTAAGGCGTTTTCTGTTGAAGAACCTGCATGGTCTTCAATTCTATCAAGCGTTGGACTTGGCACGGAAACCAGCTACGCAGATGCGAATGCGATCAGCGAAGAAGAGTTCTTAAATATTCTTAACGCTATACAAGCTGATAGCACATTAAACATACGCTTAAAGGCGCAATACACTGTGCTGTTAATGTTAGGTTACCGCTTTGGCTTACGCTCGGGTGAAGCATTGCGCCTCAAGTACATAGATGTGCAAGTTGAAGCAGAGATCGTATGCATCATCGTGCGCAATTCAATATTTGGCGAAACAAAATCTTTGGCGGGCGTACGCACTATACCGTTACTCGAAAAAATGTCTGATATTGAGATAGGTGCGTTACAGAAATTATTGAGCTACAGCGAAATAGACTTTGAAACTAATGATCAAGCCCTATTAATGGCAGATCAAAAAAACAACAAACACGTAATAAATAGATTCACGACCATTAGAGACATTGGTATGTGCATGAAGTTGGTCACTGGAGACGATAGCTTACGTTTTCACCATTTAAGACACTCATGGGCAACACGCATGTACTCATACCATGCAGAGCTAAACTCCACTGATCACAATAGCACCAGCATGGCTAGCTCATCAGTCGTGGATCAGTTTTGGCAGGATTATGTAGGTGAGCATGACTGCCAGTACCCGCTACGCAGCCTAGCTACTGCAATTGGTCATAGCTCAGAAATAACAACCCTCAGCTACTATGTACATAGTGTGGCGGAAGCAAACCAGAACGCTATCGATTTAGACGACTACTCAATCACTACGCTGGCATACTCATATGCACTGGCAGTAAAGCATGGAACGGTAAGGGCTCGTATTGCTCGAGAGAATCTTTTTGTAATTAGTAAAAAAATTCCAAGTCCAAAAGTAAAACTTAAAAAGCCACCCCGAGTTGTAGCACTGAATAAGAAAAAATCAAAAGAAACTTCTGACCTGAACTTAGTAGCAATAGATAGATTTTTAAAGCGATTTAGTGAGACACAAAAACCAATAGAACTGCTGTCATATCAGCTTATGTTGGATCTAGATAACGCTGAAAAAGCACTTAAAATAGCAGCTCGAATGGAACGCAAAGCAGGATTTGTATTTTATCGTACGGAGTCTTTCAAAAAAGAAGATTTTCAAAGTGAAGAGTACATATACCCTAGCGTAAGCTTTTTTAACGAAGAAAATATACGAGTTAAAAATCATCTGAAACTATTAGATTCGACCATTACTGGCCTAGAAAAAGCACAACTCAAAACTCTAAAAACCGGATTAGAATTTTGGCGCGACACATTCAGGCCTAAATTAAATATCAATATATTCGCAGATAAAGAAGAACTCAGAATACTTCTTGAAGCCGTAAAACTAATTTTACCCGAAGTCACTCATACAATATCCAGTAGCTTAGATCAGCAAAAAACAGGAGAAACTGATGATAAAAATAGCTCAAAAAAGACACCTCTGCCGTTAGCGCTAGAGAAAACACAAAATAGAAAAAACAACAGTATTGTAGTTACTTTTAATCCTGGCTCAGCACTCAAAACCAATCAGACTTTATGGCGCCTACTTTTTATGGTTAGCGTTTATTTAGAATACTCAGAGAAAGCCTGATGAGCAGAAGCCTTGATGTCTCCAATCAAGGTTTACTAAGAAGCATAGAAAACTTCATTTTTACTTCCCTTCTTCTACAGATAGGAAGTAAAAAACTTTCTTTATCTGAAGTGTCATTCAATGATCCATTGTATGCCTGACGCGATCGAAATAGCTTAATGCAGAGCCAACAACTAAACTGCTCTTACTCTTGCTAAAATGCGCTCAAAATGGATGAGCTATGAAAAGCTTTGCTTTATATCTCTAAAAAGTGCCGGCGGAAGTTAGGCCTTATTATTCTAAGATGGGATAAGCCATTTGGAACTGGCTATGAACTCGATTCTCCATTGGGCTACTATCGAGCGCGGGCGGAAGAGGCTAGTTAAATGATTGCAAAATCTTATACACCTGAGCAGATTGAGGTTATCCATCATGACGGGGGGCACGCCGTAGTTGCTGCGGTTGCGGGCTCAGGTAAAACCGAGACATTGGTAGGTCGTGTGCGACACCTGTTACGAGATCACAATCCCAATCAAATAGCAGTTGTGATGTTCAATCGTGATGCTCGGGAGTCGTTTCAACGTCGAGTTGAGCAATCCAAGACTGGACCTGCCCCTGAAGTCCGAACTTTCAACTCGATGGGCAACAAAATCGTCAACTACTTTGTTGAACATGGGCTACTGCCAAGAGCAAAGATTATAGAGAAAGATTATCTTCGAACGAAGCTTGCCAAAGATGCCTTCACTCGTATTTTTAAGAGCATCAACGGGGATGATATGGCCCCTGACAAAGAATTGATTGAAGGTTTCGTAACGTTCATCCTTCTCGTTAAATCAGATATCCATAGCGCTGAGGAGGTCTTTGAGAGCGGGCATTATAGCAAATCTGCCACAGGCTACTCAGACGCGTTCAGCCTTTATGAAAAGCAGCGTAAACTGCAGAAACTGCGCTTCTTCGAAGATCAACTTTATGACCCAGTCAAGTTGATGCTTCATAAACCAGAAACTCAACGTTTGGTCGCTAATAAAGTTGATCATTTGATTGTGGATGAGGCGCAAGATGTCAATGGAATCCAAATTGCCTTATTAAGAATTTTGGCAGGCACTCGTGCAAAAGTCATGCTAGTTGGTGACGAAGATCAGGCCATCTATGAGTGGCGTGGTGCAAAGCCCGACTACCTAACACGAGGTTTTGAGCAGGATTTCAGTAATGCGACTCGATACACACTCCCACACACCTTCCGCTTTGGCCATACCCTATCGCTGGCGGCTAGTTATGTCATCAGTGAGAACGCCAACAGGAATCCTAAAATCAGTATTTCGGCTGAGGGCACACCACTCACGCGGATACATTGCCTAAGCTTGTCACTTGGTTTAACAGGCTTGGCGGATTACATTCGTGATTTGGTATCAGATGGCACACCTCCCGGCGACATAGCCGTGCTTGTACGCACTTATAGTCTAAGCGTTTCCTTGGAGCTAGAACTTCACCAACTGGGTGTACCTTACTTCGTCTACGGGCGTCCTCCTTTGAACCGGATACCCGAGATTAGCGCTCTGGTAGGAGTGCTTCAGCTAGCAAGTGGCAGATGGAAAAAACTTAATCAAACTGATGTCAGTTTTACCCTGAAATGCTTACTGCAGAGACCAGCGCTGTACTTGGATCGATTAGCGATTAACAGTATTGTTGAGCAAGTCATAGCTCAGCCAAACAGACTCTCCGATGTCATTCGCTCTGTTATAACTCCGCATACCAAGCCTTTTCATGCAGATCAGATCCGAGACAGGGCTGACCTTCTGGAGATAATCGCTAACTCTACAGATCCTGACGAGAAAGCCATTGATGTGCTGGAGCGTTATACAAAAGGCTCTAACTTTGAAAAGCAAATTGAGAAGCAAGCGCCAACAGTAGAACTTGGGCAAGCAGTTCTAGCTAATGTCGAAGCTTTCAAGAGAATTGCCAGCAACCACGAAGGCACCATTGAAGAGTTCCTAGATGAGCTTGACCCTCTGATCGATGCTTCGAAAGTGGATCCGCCGAAAGAGCCTCACATCTGGATTGGCTCTATACATCGAGCTAAAGGAGCGCAGTGGCCAGTTGTCTTTGTGCCTGGCATGGCCACTTCCGTGTTCCCACGAGATAACTTGATAGATTCAGAGATCGAGGCTGAGCGCCGCCTATTCTATGTAGCGATGACGCGTGCGATAGATAAACTGTACCTTGCACACCCTGCCGACCCTCAGTTCACTAGATCGACTGAGAATATTGACTTGATAGTAGAGCGTCCGTTATCAACTCCAGTGTCCTCGTTTCTGTGGGATATGGAACTGGTTTTGGCAAGGCACGCGTGCGCAGCTATCGAAAGCGAGAGGGTTTTTTCTACCAAGAGTGTAGATAGACCGGAAATTGCGAATACCTATTTTAAGCGTTTTCCGTTCGCTTTAGATTGGTTCTATAGCAAACGACTCGAAGTTTCGAAGCCAGCAACGAACAATGACTTAGGAGAGCGTGATATTCCGTCGGGTACGAAGGTCCGACATGGAATATTTGGGATAGGTATTGTGGAGAGATGGGTTGATACGCGCGTTGTTCGTATTATCTTTGAAGGGGGTGACTCCCGAATCTTGGTGGCTAAGTATGCACCCTTAACTATCCTTAGGCAGTGAGAGTGGCATTTACTCCTGCGGGCACTTACTGCCCCATGTACAGTCTTCAAGCAGCAGTTTGAACGATATCAGGTATGCATATAGACCACTTTTGAGTTTGTTGGGTAGGCTGAGTCAAATCATGCCTTATCAAGAAACTTATAGCCGTGGTTAATGAAATCAATCAGAGCGGGCTGGCCGTGTGTTTTTTGGCTCGACAGGGCATGCATAGCTCTTGGAGTATGAAGCGTGATCACTTGCCCTCTGCTTATACAGCTCGCTGGGCAGACCGGTCTAAAGTGTGCTGAGCTTTAGCAACACCTCATCAAAGTCACTTTAGGACGGCTCACAGAGAGTTAAATAGGAATTAATAATGTTTCCCGGCTTCATTAAATCAAATTTCATAGCCTTATCATTCGCGCTATTCTTTTCTTCGCCTGTACTTGGAACAACTCCAGCAACTTTCTCTAAAGCTAAGGTTGTGCTGAAGGAACAAATCTACTTTGACCAAAATAAGAATGGTGCGGTAGGAACAATCTACTGCGGCTGTGACTGGACGTGGGTTGGGCGCTCAGGTGGGCGAATTGATTC
>SMEQ01000617.1_pt1 | contig 10513 bp, 6 predicted proteins | sample 2456281 | NCBI WGS metagenome assembly SMEQ01 (sample SAMN10132596, study PRJNA489261) | soil metagenome | isolation source: day1 antibiotic-loamy sand soil ammended with raw manure from dairy cow... | place: USA | collected 2015-04-01 | reverse complement strand
ACTCAGGTACCCCAGCAAACAGCTCACGAATTGGGGTGAAAATACCCGTGTAGGTAGCTGGGTTCGAACGTGGTGTGCGGCCAATAGGGCTTTGATCAATATCTACTACTTTGTCTAAAAACTCCAAGCCACGAATAGCTTCGTAAGGCGCTACTTTGTCGTGGGTGGCATGGTTTAGTTCTATTTGCGCTAAGGGCCACAAAGTGTCGTTAATTAAGGTCGACTTACCCGAGCCAGAAACACCAGTTACACAGGTCATTAAACCAGTTGGTATGCGCAAGTTTACTTGTTTTAGGTTGTTGCCTGTGGCGCCGTCTATTTCTACCCAGTCAGGGCCAGGGGCGTGGCGCTGTGCTGGAATGGCAATGCTTTTTTTGCCCGACAAGTAGTCGCCGGTAAGCGAGCCTTCAGTAGCAATAATGTCGGCCATAGTGCCTTCAGCCACAATTTCACCACCGTGTACACCAGCACCCGGGCCAATATCAATCACATGGTCGGCAGTGCGAATGGCGTCTTCGTCGTGCTCAACCACCAGTACCGTGTTGCCAAGGTCGCGCAGGTGCACCAAGGTTTCTAGCAGGCGAGCATTGTCGCGTTGGTGCAAACCTATGGAAGGTTCGTCGAGTACGTACATAACCCCCACCAAGCCAGCGCCAATTTGGCTGGCCAAACGAATACGCTGGGCTTCGCCACCCGATAAGGTTTCGGCACTGCGGTTTAAGGTTAAGTAATTTAACCCCACGTTTACCAAGAAGGTAAGGCGGTCGTTAATTTCTTTCAGTATTTTTTCGGCAATTTGTGCCCGCTGACCTTCCAATTTAATGTTTTGAAAGAACTCCAGCGCGTCGCCAATCGAACGTTCAACCACAGAAGGTAAGGTGGTGTCGGCCACAAATACGTTACGCGACTCTTGGCGTAAACGGGTACCTTCACAGCTACGGCATGGCTGAGTAGCTAAGTACTTCGACAGCTCGTCGCGTACTGCACTCGAGTCGGTTTCGCGGTAACGGCGTTGCATGTTCGGTAAAATACCTTCAAAGGCATGATTACGAATTACCGTGTCGCCGCGGTCATTTACGTAGGCAAATTTAATTTCTTCCGTGCCACTACCGTTTAAAATCTTGTCGGTTATGTCGTTGTCTAGTTCAATAAAAGGCGTGTTTAAATCGAATTCATAGTGCTTGGCTAACGAAAGCAGCATTTGGTAATAATAAAAATTACGCTTGTCCCAGCCACGAATAGCGCCACCGGTTAAACTTAGTTCGTTATTGGTAACCACTTTAGCGGCGTCGAAGTATTGCTCTACGCCTAAACCGTCACAGGTTTGGCACGCACCGGCAGGGTTATTAAAAGAAAACATGCGAGGTTCGAGCTCTTGCATGCTAAAGCCACAATGTGGGCAGGCAAAGTTAGCCGAAAATAGTAGCGTGCTAAAGCTTGTTTCGTCGTCCATAGGCGCTACCATGGTAATGCCGCCGCTTAGTTCAAGAGCCGTTTCAAACGACTCAGCCAAGCGCTGTTGAATATCTGGGCGTACTTTTAAGCGATCGACAACTACTTCTATGTCATGCTTTTTATGTAGCTCTAACGCTGGAGGGTCACTTAAGTCGCATACGTTACCGTCGATACGTGCGCGCAAAAAGCCTTTTGCCGCCAACGTTTCAAGGGTTTTTTGGTGTTCACCTTTACGGCCCTGCACCACAGGAGCCAGCAGCATAATTTTACTGCCTGCTGGCAACGCTAATACTTGGTCAACCATTTGGCTAATGGTTTGGGCCGACAAAGCCACATGGTGAGTGGGGCAACGGGGCTCGCCTACGCGGGCAAACATAAGCCGAAGGTAGTCGTAAATTTCAGTAATAGTACCCACCGTTGAACGGGGGTTGTGCGAAGTAGACTTTTGCTCAATAGAGATTGCCGGCGACAAGCCTTCAATGCTGTCTACATCGGGCTTTTCCATTAAACTTAAAAATTGCCGTGCATAGGCAGAAAGCGACTCAACATAACGGCGCTGGCCTTCTGCATATAAGGTGTCAAAGGCAAGTGACGACTTACCCGAGCCCGACAAGCCGGTAATAACCACAAGCTTGTCGCGTGGAATTTCAAGACTAATGTTTTTTAGATTATGGGTGCGAGCACCGCGTACGTCTATCGTCTTCATAGCGTCCTTATTACAACTGGCGCGAAATGTGATCGGGTATTATCGCACAAAAAGCTAGCAACCACGAAGTCTTGGTTCAACTAACGAGTTGTGCCAAATTCTGTTAGTATAACCACCTTTTAAAGGATACATTTTTGGGCTTATGCAGTCGTCTAAATTAAACCAAACAGAAAAAAAATCAGCTGCGGCGTTAGCGGCAATATTTGGCTTACGTATGTTAGGGCTGTTTTTGATCATGCCGGTGTTGGCAGTTTATGGTCAAAGCTATCCCGATTATACGCCAATGTTGGTGGGGCTTGCTATTGGCGCTTATGGTTTAACCCAAGCGTTGTTGCAAATACCTATGGGTATGTTGTCTGATCGCTGGGGTCGTAAACCTATTATTCTGGGCGGTCTGGCTATTTTTGCCATAGGTAGTGTGGTGGCAGCATTAGCCGACACCCTCGCTTGGGTTGTGGTTGGTCGAGTATTACAAGGCTCTGGCGCTATTGCGGGAGCAGTATTAGCTTTAGCTGCAGACAGTGCTCGTGAAGAGCAGCGACCTAAAGTGATGGCCGTGATTGGTATGGGTATTGGCTTAAGCTTTGTACTGGCGCTTATTATTGCGCCCTTGCTCGGTGCCGTGGCTGGTATTTCAGGATTGTTCTGGCTCACAGCCTTACTCACAGTGGCGTCGATGATTGCTGTTGTTACTATTTTACCGGTTCCGCAGCAGCGGGTACCCGCGCGCGATATTTTACCGGTGCCACAAGAAATGAAGCGGTTGTTTAAAAACCTACAACTACAGCGCTTGAACATTGGCGTGCTGGTATTACATTTGGTGCTTACCGCTTGGTTTGTCACGCTGCCTAGCCAACTCGTGGCAGCGGGCTTGAGTGCGCAGCATCATAGCTGGTTGTATTTGCCCACGTTGCTATTGTCGTTTGCGGTTATGGTGCCACTTATGCTGTGGGCTATCCGCAAAGATAAAATATTAATCGGGTTGCGTGTAGCCATTGTATTGCTTGCGGCGGGTATTTTGGTTATTGCTGTATTCTCTCAGCATTTAACCGCACTTATATTGGCGGTTTGGTTGTTTTTTATTGGTTTTAACTATTTAGAAGCAAACTTACCGTCGTTGCTTAGCCAGCATGCACCTGCGGGCAACAAGGGCTCAGCGAGTGGGATTTATACAACGTTTCAGTTTTCGGGGGCGTTTTTAGGCGGTACCTTGGGCGGTGTTATTGCTCAATATTGGGGCGCACAAGCGGTTATGTTTTTTTGTGTGGGGCTGCTAGTATGTTGGTTACTATTCACCATAGGCATGCACAAGGTCGACAACACTAGCCGAGTGACGTTGCAATTAGGTCAAATAAGCGTGGCACAAGCGGGTGAGTTGGCAACAAAACTTACCCAACAGCCCGGTATTGAAGAGGCGGTGGTTATTGCAGAAGAGCGCGCCGCTTATTTGAAAGTAAACAAAGAAAGCTATGAGTCAGCAGCAGTGGCAGCACTTGTAGCTGAGTACGTATAGAACATAACAGGAGAGAACAATGTCGCGCGGAATAAACAAGGTTATTTTAATTGGCAACCTAGGGGCCGACCCTGAAATGCGTTACACGCAAAGCAGCACAGCTATCGCCAACTTAAGCATAGCGACGAGTGAGTCATGGAAAGATAAGCAAACTGGTGAACAGCGCGAACAAACGGAATGGCATCGGGTTGTTTGTTTTCGTCGGTTGGCAGAAATTGCTGGCGAATACCTAAAAAAGGGCTCAAAGGTTTATATTGAAGGCAAGCTGCAAACCCGTAAATGGCAAGGCCAAGATGGTCAAGATCGCTATACTACAGAAATAGTCTGCAACGAATTACAAATGCTAGATGGCCGTGGCGGTAGTAGCGGTTATGGTGGCGGTCAACAACAGTCTGCTCCACCAGCGCAACAAGCCCAACAAAGCAATTACGGTGGCGGGCAAGGTCAACCACAAGGTGGTTACGGGCAACCCGCTGCACCAGCACAACCGGCTCAGCAAGGCGGCTACGGCGGTCAGCAACAAGGTGGTGGTTATGGCGGCGGTGGGCAAGCGCAACCTGCACCACAACAGCCAGCCCAGCAAGCTCAACCTACTCCCGCAGTACAACCCATGGCACCGGACTCGGATTTTGATGACGACATTCCGTTCTAGGAGTTATCTAGGATAGACAGGGCTTAGAATAATCCCTAAGCCCTTGTAATAGAGGGCTTAGTTGTTATTGTTTGAATTCAGGTTGAGTAATATAAACGGCCCACCGTTTCTTACTTTAGAGCTCTACTTCGTTAAATTTAGTCAGACTAATTTTGTAATTGAAAATACGACTATAATAAAGGTGATATTTCACTCTAAAGGTTTGCACGGCGCAAAAAAGCGCAGACATTAGTGTCGTTCGACACATTTTCAATGGGTGCCTATGAAACGTTTTGTAATGGCTTTTCTGTTTGCTTCAGTGGTTGTGGTTTTTATTTTTGTGAGCTTTTGCTCTCCACGGCAGGAGCCTTTTCAACTTGGCAGTGGCCCCTACTTGGGCTATCAGCCTTTTTACCTTGGCGACGACCAACTACTTTGCAAAAGCTGCCCACCAACAACTAAGTTTATTGGTGGTAACCCTTATCAGTGGAACGTTTTACCATCTACCTTATCGGCCATTCGTTTATTTCAAGCGGGGGAATTAGACGGCATTGTTCTTACTTTAGACACCGCAGTGGTATTTCAACAACAGACCACGGTGGCGGTTTGTATTGCGGAAATACTGAGTCAATCAAAAAATGGTGATGGCCTGCTTGTCGGTGAAAAATTCGATCCGACACAACCTATTGTAATCGGTTATGAACAAACGCCATTTGGTACTTATATGCTTTCCCACGCGGCTGCCACATTAGGTTGGCAACCCGAATTAATTGAGGTGCGTTATATAGTACCAAAGCATCATGTGGCCGCACTGCTAAATGAAGAAGTAAACGCGCTGATTACCTATGAACCTTATATTACTGAGTTGTTAGCACATAATACCCATGTTGTGTTTAGTGGCAATGATATGCCAGCTAAAACGTTAGACGTGATGGTGGTTACTCGAAGTGCCTATGAAAAGCAGGAAAAATTAATTACTTGGTTAACCAATGACTTTTGGTACGCAGGGGTGCGGGCGTTACAGGCAGGTGGGCCGAAAGTGTTATTAAAGCTTGAAGAACATACGGGGGTGGCAAATATAGACTTGGAAAATGCTCTCGCCGGCATTCGCTTTTTTGATCAGGAAAGCCGCTCTGAAGTCACTGAAGCTCACTTAAATGAGTTGGTGACATATTTTACCAAAAGCAAAGGCATTGCAGTGAACGGACAGGTTCTTCAGCGCTGTGACTCAACCCAAGGTGAGCGCTAATGGAAATGCCAAGCCGACGGTTAATGAGCATACGCAGCCAGTTTCTTCTCATCATGTTGATTTTAGGTGTGTTCAGTATCGGCTTGTCTACTTATGCTTTTACCCGCGAGCAAATACGCCACTCACACAATCATGTAGAGCGTGAATTAAAGTCTTTAATGACACTGTCGCAAGGCGCATTACAACGGTCCTTACGTTATAAAGCTCAAGCGGCGCTTGAAGAAATAATGGCAGAATTAGAAGCACATCGACGAATACGTGCGGTGGCCATTTTTAATCAACAAGGCGAAGAGGTTTTTAATGGGGCTTCTAATGGCAACGCACAACCGTTATTGCAGCAGTTTCCACAGGTTAATATGGGCACGTTTCAGCGTACCTATAATCAGCTGCAGTTGAATGTTGAGTACAACAAAGCGTCACAAAGTTATCTTGCCTACATTTCCATCGAGTCAGTTTCCAATGCGTTAGAAAAAAATCATTATGATGTTTTGGTGCTGGAATATTTAGTACCTATCACTTGGTATGATGCCTTCTTAATACAGCTACCATATTTAATGGTTTGGATTGGCGTGTTTTTGACAACGTTGACATTATTGTTGTTGTATCTAAACCACAAAGTAGCTCGTCCAGCGAGGGCAATAGTTGATAATATTGCTGCGATTGAGTGCGGTGCTGCTCGCTCGCTCAAACCCATTTCAGGTGCCGCTGAACTTGTTCAAATTGACCAAGCATTTACCACTATGGTGGCCGAGCGCACTAAAAATGAAGCTGAATTAATAAAGCTGTCCACCGCCGTAGAGCAAAGCCATGAAGGTGTTATTATTACCGATCGGCTAGGCAACATTGAATATGTGAACCAAGCGATGGTCGATAATACCGGATATAGCGGCGAACAGCTGATTGGTAGTAACCCACGCATGTTGAGTTCTGGAAAAACCCCACCAGCAACGTTCACTGCTTTGTGGACACAATTGACCAGTGGCAAGGCATGGACCGGCGAACTCCACAATCGCCGTCGTGACGGCACGGAATTCATTGAATTACAAACCATTAGCCCACTTAAAAATTCGCAAGGCGAAATTACCCATTATGTGGGCGTGCGGCAAGACATAACAGAACAAAAATCGATTCAAGAGCGGTTGAACTTCTTTGCTTATTTCGATGTGTTAACGCATTTACCTAATCGAGTGAGTCTACTCGAAAAACTGCAAGACCAAACCGAACAAAGTATTGCTCATGGCACAATGGGAGCGCTTTTACTTATCAACGTTGATCGTCTTAAAGTTATTAACGACGGTCGTGGTTTTGAATTTGGCAATCAAGTGATTATAGCCTTAAGTGAACGCTTACTTAGCCTAAAAAAGGAAGGCATGGAGCTAGGGCACTTAGGCGCGGATACTTTTTGTATTATTTTACCCACACGGTTATACGACGGTGTACAAGCACGGCTTCAAGCAGAAGAGTTTGCTGGCTGGTTGGTACAAAAATGTGCAGAGCCTTTCGTGATCGAAGATGAAGAAATGTCCTTAACCGTTAGCATAGGCATTCGGCTTATTGATGAGAGTGAAAATGCTGAAGGTTATATTCGTAGTGCCGAAACAGCGGTTCATAATGCAAAAGAAAAGGGTGGCAACCAGTGGTTCTTTTATCGCAGCGTCGACGGTAAGCACGCAGAATACGTTTTTAGTATTGAAGGTGAGTTACGCGAAGCAATTAAATCGCAGCAGTTACGTTGCTTTTTGCAGTCTCAAGTGAACGAAGAAGGCCTATTAACTGGGGCGGAAGCCTTAGTGCGTTGGCAACACCCAGAGCGCGGTATGGTTTCACCCGGTGACTTTGTTCCGGTGGCAGAGCTTTCAGACTTAATTGTTGAAATAGACCGTTGGATGCTCGTTCAAGCGTTACACATATTGGCGCGATGGCAACGGCAGAAGCGAAGCTTAACCATAGCGGTAAATATCAGCCCACGGCACTTGCGCCGAGCTGACTTTGTCAAAGAAATGCTGGGTTTTATTAAAGAGTCGGGGGCAAGCACCCAAGGGTTGGTGTTAGAAGTAACGGAAGGTCTGCTGGTCGACGACATGGCGGGTAGTATTGAAAAAATGAAAGTATTAAAAGGCCATGGCATTGAGTTCGCCATTGATGACTTCGGTACGGGTTATTCGTCGCTGGCCTATATTCGAGAATTGCCTATTGATGAAATAAAAATCGATCGCAGTTTTATTCGTGGCCTGCCAGACACGCCTGTTGATGTAACCATGGTGAATAGCATTATTTCTGTGGCGCAAAATTTAGGCGTGCGAGTGCTTGCTGAAGGTATAGAAACCGAGGCGCAAGCACAATTTTGTCGGGAAAAACGCATTTGGGGGCAAGGCTATTTTTATGACCGCCCCTCTGAAGAGGCGGACTGGCACAAAAAGTGGTTTAAATAAAGCCATACTTACGTGCAATGGTATCGAAGTATTCGAGCGTGTGCTTAGCGTAGGCCCGTTTCTTAATATAGGTGTCGGGGAAAAAATTCTTTTTAAACCCATATGCAACCATATCTTTTAAACGCTTCAACGGAATAGGGAAATTATCTAACGCCAATTTATATTCGTCACTTAAAGTGGTGCTCGACACCAATCGATTGTCGGTACAAATAATAGTGGCAATACGGTTATCGAGCATATGGCGGAAATTATGGTTTTTAATGTCGCCAATAGCGGGGTTAGTTTGCAAGTTGCTGGTTAAGCACACTTCAATAGCAATGCGGCGATCGGCAATAAAGGAGGCTAAGTGTTGGCTGTATGCCTCTTTGTCGACAATACTGGGGTCGGCAATAAGTTCAGGTGAAAACAATGAGTAGCCGTGGCCTAAACGGTCGGCATAACAAAGTGTAAGAGCTTCGAAAATACTTTCTGCGCCATAAGCTTCACCCGCATGTACTGTTTTTAAGAGGAAGTTTTGGTGCGCGTACTCATACACTTCCTTGAAACGATGTGCGGGATAACCATTCTCTTGTCCAGCAATGTCTAAACCTACAATAGGTAAATCATTTTCGTCGCGCATTCTAACGCTAGCGCGAATCATTTCCATGGCAGCTGCTTTTATGACGGAAATTTCGTCATGGTCACGTAATAAAGAAAACAACTGGGTGTAATAGGGCGAAAAGCCTTTTTTACCAAACATACGCATGGCGCAGTTAATAATACCGTACTCGAACGGGGGCTTAAGGCCAGGGCTTAGGCCAACGTCATGACGGTTATTGTATTCAGTTTTGGCGCGCTGCAAACCGTTATTAACCGCATGCATGACGTCATCAAAACCAACACCGTTGGCGGGGTCCATTAACAACTGCGGGGCAAAGCGGACTTCAATATAATTGACGCCTTCAGCTAGATTGTCGACGGCGAGTTCGTAGGCAGCACGTTCTAAATTAACTAAGTCGCGTAATACGGCGCACGTGTACTGAAAACCATTTAAGTACTCGCCTAAGTTTGCGTAGGTGGGTTTAAATACCTTTTCTTTTAGCCCTGCAACGGTATCGGCTGGCAGGGCTACTTTCGCGCGCTTAGCCATATCAATTAAACTCTCCATGCGTAAGCTACCGTCAAGGTGTAGGTGCAAATCTGCTTTTGGCATTTCCCTAATAAAATCAAGAGAGTAGGTGGTAGGTGCCGAGCGCGAAGAAGACGCTGAAGTCATGAGTTGCTCCTGTATTTAAATGTAACTCTGCTGTGGTTACGCAATAATTTTGCATTATATCGCAAAATAACCGCCGTTGCGCTGTAAACGAATTGCACAGAGCCTTACCCTTAGGTAAGGTTCAGCACCAAATACTTATTCGCTTGCTCTTTGTTAGAAATGGAATCTAAATCTCATGGCATCCTTATACTTTACTTATTCGGCTATGAACGCGGGTAAAAGTACGTCGCTGCTTCAAGTGGCGCATAATTACGAAGAGCGCGACCAACATGTGCTCTTACTAACCCCAGCCCTCGATAACCGTGCGGGAGTGGGTAAAGTTCATTCGCGTTTGGGCATTGAGCGTGAAGCGCGAGCTTTTTTAGCCACAGAGAATCTTTTCACACTTATTGAAACGATGGCAAAGCAACAGTCAATTGATTGTGTGTTGCTTGATGAGGCGCAGTTTTTAACGGTTGCACAAGTGTGGGAGCTGACTCAAGTTGCCGACCAGCTTAATATTCCTGTTATGTGCTACGGCTTACGTACAGACGCATTTGGGCAGGCTTTTGCCGGTAGTGCTGTATTGCTAGCAGTGGCAGACAAGCTCTCAGAAATGAAAACAATTTGTCATTGTGGCCGAAAGGCCACCATGAGCTTACGCGTTGACCAGCATGGACATGCAGTTAAAGCAGGGGAACAAATCGCCATTGGCGGGAACGAACGTTATATCTCGTGCTGTCGTAAGCACTGGGCAAAAGCATTAGCAGAAGTAGGCGTACAGCCTGCTGACTTGGAGTAGCATGAAGATGAAAAAATGGATCCTAGGTGTCCTAAGTTTAATTGTGGTGGTTTTAGCCGTTTGGTGGTGGTTACCTAATACCGATAAAAGCGGTAGCCAACTGTCGGTAGCTAAAGTAGAAGTGCGTACCATTGAACTGTTGGTCACCGCAACAGGTAGTATTGAACCACGAGACTATGTGGATGTAGGTGCACAAGTTTCAGGTCAGTTAGAAGTATTACACGTTGAAGTAGGCGATACAGTTGAAGCTGGTCAGCTACTGGCTGAAATTGACGCTACGGTCCTTACGGCACGGCTCGACGGTGTTCGAGCGCAGCTAAAATATCAACAAGCGCAGCTCGCTGAGCGTATTGCGCTACATCAACAAGCACAGCTTAATTTGCGTCGTCAGCAGCGTTTGCGTGAAGACCGTGCCACCTCAGAAGAGTCGCTTGAAGCGGCCGAAGCACAAGCAAAAGCTGAAGCAGCACGAGTAGATGGTATTAAGGCAC
>SMEQ01000778.1_pt1 | contig 10520 bp, 9 predicted proteins | sample 2456281 | NCBI WGS metagenome assembly SMEQ01 (sample SAMN10132596, study PRJNA489261) | soil metagenome | isolation source: day1 antibiotic-loamy sand soil ammended with raw manure from dairy cow... | place: USA | collected 2015-04-01 | reverse complement strand
ACCGGAGATCAGCGCCATCGCGACAATCACGTACAACCACTTCTCAATCACTTCACGGTCAACACCGGTGATTTTGATCAGTACGTAAGCCAGCATCGCCGCCATGATCAATTCCCACACGCCTTCTACCCACAAGTGCACCACATACCACCAGTAGAACTTATCGCGGGTGAGGTTATCTGGGTTGTAAAAAGAGAACAGGAACATCACTGCCAAACCGATCAGGCCGGTCATTAGCACTACGTTAATCGCAGTCTTACGGCCCTTTAGCACTGTCATACCAACGTTGTACAAAAAGCCCAAGCAGACCACCACAATACCGACCTTCGTGATCAGTGGTTGCTCAAGGAACTCGCGTCCCATGGTCGGCAAGAGATCGTTACCGGTCATCTGCGCCAGCCCAGCATAGGGTACAAACAAGTAACCTAAGATGGTCAACACGCCCGCTACAGCAAACACCCAGAACAAAATCATCGCGAGCTTGGGACTGTATAGCTCACGATCCGCCTCCTCAGGGATCAAGTAGTACGCAGCGCCCATAAAGCCGAATAACAACCAAACTATCAGCAAGTTGGTGTGCACCATACGTGCGATATTAAAGGGGATCAGCGGGAACAAGAAGTCACCGACAATGTATTGCAAGCCCATTATCAAGCCAAATAGAATTTGCCCAACAAACAAAATCAGCGCAAATACTAAGTACGGCATGGCCACCTTTTGCGAGGTGAATTTTAAGTACGGATTATTGGTCATAACCAGTTCCCCTTAGACTGCCAAGCAACAGAGCTGGCAGAGCGTAAATGTTCAAAAACAATCGAGCAGGCATATCAACCCTCCTTGTTTGGTGGCCAGTTATTGGTATCAATTTTTGAACTCCACTTAAGGAACTCGGTTAAGTCATCCAACTGGGCATCGCTTAAGTTGAACTGCGGCATTTGCCGGCGACCAGGAATATTGGTGGGCTGTGCTTTCATCCAAGCAGGTAAGAGACAAACACGTTCCCCAACTCCGGAGCAAAGTAAGCCCCCTCACCCAGCAAGCTGTGGCAGCCAATGCAGTTATTTTCTTCCCAAACCAATTTTCCACGTACCACTGACTCTGTCAGTAACTCGCTATTGGTACGTTCAGGGATAGTTCTTTCTGTGTGGTAAGTAAGCGCAAGAAACACCAAGATGAAGAATAGACTTCCTCCATAGTAAATATTTCTTGCCATACCTTTAGTGAATGTTTCAGACATGACGCCTCCTAATGAGTTATGCCCGCTCATCATAGAAACAGTTGCTTACAAACCCACTTGATAGCAATCAAGAATTACCAAGTGCCGCACTGGGTTATTAGCTAAAGGCCTACATTACGTGGCTCACACAGTAGATTGCGAATGACTAGTCAGCATTTTAATGCGACCTAGCGCACATTAACGGAGCACTAACAGCGCTTAGGACATTGTGTCCGCGCGCAAGCGTATAGAGACGCCCTTGGCGTTAAGAAAAATCAGGCTGCAAATACACTATTCAGCTTATAAAGCGAGGCAGCAACAAGGTCACAGCAATAATCACACTCATTGCCAAAGGCCAGCCATACATGATGATGCGCCAGCGCCTTTGCGTGTGCCGCAATTCCATAAAGCCATCAATAATCAAAGCTGATTTAATAACAGCAACTGCCAGTACCGCGCCAACCTGAGTGGCCAAGGTCAACGTACTGGCACCCAGATAAACGGTCACAGCGGTTGCCATCACCAAGAGCAACCAGCACACAAACAACACCTTTGTATTGGACATACTGCCGCCCTACCCCAGTAAATACACCAGCGGAAAGATAATCACCCAAGCCAAGTCAATCATGTGCCAATACATCACCCCAGATTCCATACCGCTGCGGTTATCGGCAGTAAAGCCTAATCGCCAACAACGCCAAGCTAAAAAAGCCAACACCAGCAAACCCAGCCACACATGCAAAAAGTGAAACAAGGTCACCAGCCAATACAGAGTGAAGAACATATTGTATTCAAGGTCAAAGCCGGCTTGAGCTAAGTGCGTATACTCACTGAGTTTAAGCACCACATAGACCATTGCCGAAGCAATCGCCGCGATCAATAACACAGCCGCTTGCCGCGCTTGATTCACCCGTACCCGCTCCACTGCCAGCGCCGCTAAAAAGCCCGATGACAGCAAACCTACCGTCATAGCAAAGCCTGTGGAGGGATCCAATTCTGCGCGCCCTGCTTGGAACATCTCAGGGTAAAGCATTTGCGTGACACTGAAGGCAATAATAAATAGGGTAAAAGCCGCTAATTCAGCCAGAATAAAAATCCACATGGCCAAATCGCCCGGCAGTGCCTGACTGGCAGCGGGCGCGACTAACGGCGCGTTACTCGAAGTGGACATCAACCACATCCATTAAAGCCGCCACTGTTTGTGGGTCATCGCTTAACGGCTCAGCCAAACAGGCTAAGCAGGCTTCACGCACCGGCATCCCCGCTTTAATCATGCGTGCGGCAAAAATCAGTAAGCGCGTTGAGGCCACTTCTTCCAGGTCATGGTTCTCTAAACGGCGCAGGGCCTGCCCCAGTCGAACAATCTGCGCCGCCAGCTTACTCTCCACCCCTGCTTCAATTTCAACAATTCTCTGTTCTTCTGCAGCACTTGGATAATCAAAGCGCATGGCCACAAAGCGTTGGCGAGTACTGGGCTTCATGCCTTTGAGCAGGTTTTGATAACCGGGGTTATAGGACACCACCAGCATAAAATTAGGCCCTGCTTTAATCGCTTCACCGGTGCGTTCTAAGAACAGCTCACGGCGGTCATCAGCTAGAGGGTGCAAGACCACTGCGGTATCTTGCCGCGCTTCGACCACCTCATCTAAGTAGCAAATACCGCCTTCACGCACAGCACGGGTTAACGGACCATCTTGCCACCAAGTGCCCTCAGCACCGATTAAGTGACGGCCAACTAGATCAGCAGCACTTAAATCATCATGACAAGCCACGGTATACAGCGGCAAGTTCAAACGGTGCGCCATATGCTGCACAAAGCGGGTTTTCCCACAACCGGTAGGCCCTTTAATCAGCACTGGCATCCCATGCTGCCAAGCCTGTCGAAAGACCGTTTCCTCATTACCAAGTGTCTGATAAAAGGGTTCTTCACTCGTTAAAACACTCTCTTGCTGCAGGCCAGTATTCACGTTGCATACCCTACTAATTAACTTGGTTATGCCTACGTTAACCGCCCTCTGCCTGCAGGCTCAACTGCTTAAAAGGTCATTCTTGATTGCCGTCAAGCACAATGTTTAGACCTATGTTTAGGATGGCAATACTTTAGAAGAAGTAAAACGTATCCCTATGAACAAACCATCTGGCAAATACAACGTGGGCAATAAAATTGAATTTGCCGAGGGTACATCACACTAATGCACAAGGCCTATGCCTGCCTAATAGCCTGGTGAAGAATAACGCCGCCCCACATGGACGTTTGTACGCGATAGTTCATTACCAGCCTTACTCTATGACAAGGGTTTACCTCACTGCCCTACTGATTGCGCAGCAATAGAGGCTTACTATGTGGTTCAAATGGAAGAAAAAAGCACTGCAGTTGCAGCAGAAAAACATCAGTTTAGAAGCTGAAAACACGCAGCAACGTGCACATATTCAACAACTACAAGAGGCGTTAGCCCGCTCACAAAGCAGCGCGGCAAGCCACCAACAGCAGTTGCAGTTTAATCGTGGTATTTCAAGCAACCTGATTCGCTTTGGTAGTTCAATAGCGCACCTCGGCGACTCTTTTGAATACCTTGCTGAGCAAATGGAGCACAATAAGCAGCATGCCCAGACTGTTGCTCACGCCACCACTACCAACCAAGATAATTTCACAGAGCTGCAAAGCAAAGCCCTTGCCATGGAAAGTGGCCTTTTAGAAACCACTGACAAAATTGACACATTGGCGCTGCACACACAGGAAATTAACGGCATTGTTGACCTGATCAGCGGCATTGCCAGCCAGACCAACTTACTCGCTCTTAATGCCGCCATTGAAGCTGCGCGAGCCGGTGATGCCGGCCGAGGTTTTGCTGTAGTGGCCAGTGAAATCCGCCACCTTGCCGAGCGCACCGCTTTAGCCACCACCGATATTGTCCACAAAATAAATGAAATCCAAACTGAAACGAAACAAGCGCACGATTACATTCAAAGCCAAGGGCAACTTGCACAAGATTTTAATGACACAACACAGCAAGCCGTTAGCGCCATGCGCGGTTTACATTCTTTAGCGCAGCGCATGCGTAAGGACATCGACCGATCGGCGCTACGTGCAGGCATAGAGTTGGCTAATCTCGATGAGCTGTCACTAAAGTTCATTGTTTACAATCATCTGCTCGAGCAGGAGCCTACAAGCGTGCCACAACTCCCCACTGATCATGAGTGCCGCTTTGGCCGCTGGTATTATCATAATCACAACCGCAGTCTGCATAATATTGCAGATTTTCAACGGATTGAACGCCCCCACAGCAACGTACACGAACAAGGTCAGCATGCCATGCAAGCCTATCAACAAGGTGCGCTGGAAGACGCCGTGCAGCATTTACAAAACATGGAAGTGGCAAACCTTGAGGTGATGCAAGTGGTCACTGCTGTGCTTGAACACCTTGAGCAACAACAAGACTAAGCCTTGGCTAAGTCTATAAGCATAAAAAAGGCGCTGCCTGGATAAGGGAGCGCCTGTATGCTAACCACACAATAGCTTTATTTATGCTTCCAGCCGGTAATTTGCGCTAGCGCTGTACCGATATCGGCTAATGAGCGAACAGTTTTTACTCCAGCATCTTCAAGTGCGGCGTACTTTTCATCAGCCGTGCCTTGACCTCCGGAAATGATCGCACCTGCGTGCCCCATCCGCTTACCCTCTGGTGCTGTCACTCCAGCAATATAGGACACCACAGGCTTGGTTACGTGGGCCTTAATAAAAGAGGCAGCCTCTTCTTCTGCAGTACCGCCAATTTCACCAATCATAACAATGGCTTCAGTTTGCGGATCGGCTTGGAACAGCTTTAAAATATCAATAAAGCTTGAGCCAGGAATTGGATCACCACCAATCCCCACGCATGTGGACTGACCAAAACCAGCATCGGTAGTTTGCTTAACCGCTTCGTAAGTCAAGGTGCCTGAGCGGGAAACCACACCCACTTTACCTGGCATATGAATAAAGCCTGGCTGGATACCTATTTTACACTCGCCTGGGGTAATCACACCTGGACAGTTCGGCCCGATTAAACGCACACCCAACTCATCACACTTAATTTTCACATCCAGCATATCTAAGGTGGGAATACCTTCGGTAATGCAGACAATCAGTTTGATTCCTGCAAATGCCGCCTCTAGGATGGAATCTTTACAAAACGGGGCAGGCACATAAATCACTGAAGCATCTGCACCAGTGGCTGCCACTGCCTCTAAGACAGTATTAAAAACCGGCAAACCAAGATGGGTAGTGCCACCTTTACCTGGGGTAACTCCACCGACCATTTGTGTGCCGTAAGCAATCGCCTGCTCTGAGTGAAAAGTACCTTGCGCACCAGTAAAGCCTTGGCAAATCACCTTGGTATCTTTATTAATTAAAATACTCATGCCTGCTCTCCTTTAGCTGCTTTTACAACTAACATAGCAGCCTCACTTAAACTGTTTGCCGCTATAATATTCAAGCCACTCTCAGCTAAAACCTTACTGCCTAAGGCAGCGTTATTACCCTCTAAGCGCACTACTACAGGGACTTTCACCCCAACCTCTTTAACTGCGCCAATGACCCCTTCAGCGATCATGTCACAGCGAACAATCCCGCCAAAAATATTGATTAAGACCGCTTTAACATTGTCGTCAGATAAAATAATTTTAAATGCTTCAGAAACGCGCTCTTTAGTTGCGCCGCCGCCCACATCTAGAAAGTTGGCTGGTCGACCACCGTGATGACTGACAATATCCATGGTCCCCATGGCTAAGCCGGCACCATTGACCATACAACCAATATCACCATCAAGGGCAACATAGTTCAGTTCAAACTGCGCTGCATGGGCTTCCCGCGGGTCATCTTGACCAGGGTCTTGCATGGCGCGTAACTTGGGCTGACGATATAAGGCATTACTATCGATAGTAATTTTGGCATCTAAGCAATGCAAATTACCGTCGTTTTTAATCACCAGGGGGTTCACTTCCAGCAACGCTAAGTCATGGGCCACAAACAGCTTGGCTAAACCTAAAAAAATCTTGGTGAACTGTTTAACTTGTTCATTTTGTAAACCCAAGGCATAGGCTAAATAACGGCCCTGAAACGGCTGTGCGCCGATGGCTGGGTCAATAGTCACTTGCAAGATTTTATCAGGTGTTTCACTGGCAACTTTTTCAATATCAACTCCACCTTCAGTGGAGGCCATAAACACCACTCGACGTGACGAGCGATCAACCACTGCACCTAAGTACAGTTCTTGGGTAAAGTCAGTGCAGGCTTCCACAAGAATACGATTAACTGGCTGGCCATTGGCATCAGTTTGATAGGTCACTAAACGTTTGCCTAACCACTGTGCAGCAAAGTCTTGGGCATCCTCAGGACTGGTGACCAATTTAACGCCACCTGCTTTACCGCGACCTCCTGCATGCACTTGGGTTTTTACCACCCAACGCTCACCACCAATTTCGTGACACGCCTGCGCTGCGGCTTCAGGTGTTTCCACTGCAATCCCTGTAGATACAGGCAAGCCGTATTCAGCAAAGAGCTGTTTTGCTTGATATTCATGAAGATTCATACTGCCCTACTATTGAGTTCAGATTATGCGTAATACGCCGAATACAGACTGTAACGGCGGCTTTCTACTGTATTGCCTACCTCTAGGCACCAATTTACCTTGGTTCCCCAGCCTAGGGCAGAACGAATACCGCCCCTAAAAAGGGGCGGTAGATCAATCAACGTTTTTTGCGGTTTGCTATATGAATAGCTTTCCCATTCACGGCGAGCGCCGCTTCATGGAGCGCTTCCGATAAGGTTGGGTGCGAGAACACCATCAAGCCTAAATCTTCAGCACTGGAGCCAAACTCCATCGCAATTGCGCCCTGCTGCACTAACTCTGCAGCACTTGGGCCAATCACATGCACACCTAAAACGCGATCAGTTTCTGCATCAGCAATGATTTTCACAAAACCTGCGGTGTCATTAGCAGCCATAGCACGACCGCTAGCGGCAAATGGGAATACACCCACATTGATTGCCACACCGTCACCTTTCAACTGCTGCTCAGTTTGACCAACACCAGCAATTTCTGGGTGGGTGTAAATAACACTTGGAATCAGGTCATAGTTCACCTGCGCTTTATTACCAGCAATGCGCTCTGCAACCATAATGCCTTCTTCCGAAGCCTTGTGCGCCAACATTGGGCCACGAACCACGTCACCTACCGCATACACACCAGGTACGCTGGTTGCACAGATATCATCGACGAAGATAAAGCCACGCTCATCGATGGTCACTCCGCTGTCTGCCGACAACACATTGTTGGTGACTGGACGACGGCCAACAGCAACAATTAACTTATCAAAAGTCATGTGTTGCTCGCCTTTAGCGTCGGTGAAGTTAACAGTAACTTCGCCATCTTTAACTTCAGAACCTGTCACTCGTGCGCCTAAGCGAATATCAAGTTTTTGCTTAGCAAAAATCTTCAATGCTTCTTTGGCCACTTGCTCATCGACTGCAGAAAGGAACTTATCTTGTGCCTCGATTACAGTCACTTCAGCACCTAAACGTGCCCAGACTGAACCCAACTCAAGACCAATCACACCCGCGCCAATAACGCCCAGTCTTTTCGGTACGGCTTGGAAATCCAATGCGCCGGTAGAGTCAACAATGACATCTTGATCAACCGGTGCTGGCGGAATATCAATGGGCTGGGAACCAGCTGCGATAATCACGTTTTCCGCTTGGTAAACTTGCACAGTGCCGTCTGCTGCAGTGACTTCAACTTGCTTGTTAGCCAGCAACTTACCGTGCCCTTCAATGGTGGTCACGCCATTGGCTTTAAATAAGCCAGCGATACCGCCAATCAGGTTTTTCACAATAGTATCTTTACGGCCAATCATTGCGGGTACATCTATCGCAACGTCTTTTACGTCAATACCGTGTACCGCAAAATCAGCTTGAGCTTCATGGTATTTCCAAGAGCTATCCAGCAACGCTTTAGATGGCATGCAACCCACGTTTAAGCAGGTACCGCCCAGTGCCAATTTGCCGCTTTTGTCTTGATATTTTTCGATACAAGCTGTTTTAAGGCCCAGTTGCGCTGCTTTAATCGCCGCAACATAGCCACCAGGGCCTGCACCGATGACAATTACATCAAATTTCTGACTCATGAGATTTCCTCGTTATGTGGCCTAGCGCCACGTACTGCTGCCATTTATACACAATAAATGGCAGCAGAATTATCAGATATCCAGCAATAAGCGTGCTGGGTCTTCTAACAAATCTTTCATGGTGACAAGGAAAGTCACTGCTTCTTTGCCATCAATTAAACGGTGGTCATAGGATAACGCTAAGTACATCATTGGTAAAATAACCACTTCACCGTCAACCGCCATTGGCCGATCTTGGATTTTGTGCATACCCAAAATCGCCGTTTGTGGTGGGTTAACAATTGGTGTAGACAGTAAGGAACCGAACACACCACCGTTAGAAATGGTGAAAGTACCACCGGTCATTTCTTCTAAAGTCAGCTTGCCGTCGCGTGCTTTCAAACCTAGCTCACGAATTGTACCTTCCACTTCTGCCAAGCTCATGAACTCAGCATTGCGCAGTACAGGTACGACTAAACCACGCTCGCTGGATACCGCAACACCAATATCTTGATAGCCATGATAAACAATATCGCCACCATCAATCGAAGCGTTAACACCTGGCTGACGCTTCAGTGCCTCAACCGCAGCTTTAACGAAGAAAGACATAAAGCCTAAACGTACACCGTTATGGGTTTTCTCAAACAAGTCTTTGTACTTGTTACGTAGATCCATAATAGGCTTCATATTGACCTCGTTAAACGTGGTCAACATCGCCATAGAGGATTGTGCTTCAACCAAACGCTCAGCAACTCGAGTACGCAGGCGTGTCATTGGCACACGCTTCTCAACACGGTCACCCTCGGCAAAGAGCGGTGCTTGTGCGGCTGGAGTTGGAGCCTTAGGCGCTGCGGCAGGCTTGTTAGCAACAGCGGCTACTGCGTCTTCTTTGGTTACGCGACCGTCTTTACCTGTGCCTTTGATAGCGGCAGGATCAAGGGCGTTTTCTTCAGCAATTTTGCGTGCAGCCGGAGACAACTGCGGCTCTCCTGCGGCTGGAGCTGGAGCTGCTGCCTCAGCAGTAGCTGCGGGTGCTGCGCTGGCTGCCGGTGCTGAAGCTGCAGCCTCAGTATCCAACTTACCTAACAGCTCACCACTGAGCACTGTTGCCCCTTCTTCAGCAACAATTTCAGTAATCACGCCATCGGCTTCAGCCAACACTTCCATAACCACTTTGTCAGTTTCGATATCAACAATCAGCTCATCGCGCTTAACTGCTTCGCCCACTTGTTTGTGCCATGTTGCAACGGTGCCATCAGCGACCGACTCGGGAAAAGCTGGGGCTTTAATCTCAATAGCCATAATAATAAGTTCCTATACAATTCGGTTGTTACGTAAAAGCCACATTGATATTCAATGTGGCTTTCTCGCTGATCTAGACTACAAATGCATCCTGCAGTAACTGCTCTTGCTGCTCTGCGTGCATTGATGGGTATCCACAAGCCGGTGATGCTGAAGCAACACGACCAGCGTATTGCAGTTCTAATGTGGGCTTGTAGGCAGTCGCTACACGACGCATATGGTGCTGGCTTGGATACCAAGCGCCCTGGTTCATTGGTTCTTCTTGACACCAAACGATGTGTTCAAGGTTCTTGTACTTAGCAAGTTCCTCAGACAGATCTGCTTCAGGGAATGGATACAGCTGCTCAATACGTACAATCGCAGTGTTATCTAAACCATCATTACGACGCTTTTCTAACAGGTCATAGTACACCTTGCCGCTGCACATAATGACACGCTCGACCTTGTCCGCATCCAATGCATCAACTTCGCCAATTACGTTCTGGAACGTACCTTCAGCTAAGTCTTCAAGTGTTGAGATCGCCAGCTTATGACGCAACAACGACTTCGGCGTTAATGCAACCAACGGCTTGCGCAACGGACGAATCGCTTGACGGCGCAGCATGTGATACACCTGTGCAGGCGTAGTTGGCACGCAAACCTGAATATTATGCTCAGCGCATAACTGCAAGAAACGCTCTAAACGTGCAGATGAGTGCTCAGGACCTTGTCCTTCATAACCATGTGGCAGCAACATGGTTAAACCGCATAAACGGCCCCACTTGGTTTCACCACTGGTAATAAACTGGTCAATCACCACCTGTGCACCGTTGGCGAAGTCACCAAATTGTGCTTCCCAGATCACCAATGCATTCGGCAT
>SMEQ01000610.1_pt1 | contig 10544 bp, 10 predicted proteins | sample 2456281 | NCBI WGS metagenome assembly SMEQ01 (sample SAMN10132596, study PRJNA489261) | soil metagenome | isolation source: day1 antibiotic-loamy sand soil ammended with raw manure from dairy cow... | place: USA | collected 2015-04-01 | reverse complement strand
GTTTCCATTGCAGAGCTCAAAAGATTCCACAAAGAATACTACTTAAATGGTTTGACAAAAGTGGTAGTAACTGCCAATCTTGAGGTGGCTTACATCGATCGTTTAATCGACATCGCGGGTGCTTGGTCGCGAACTAACCACTTGAATTTCGAGCAAGACTTCATCAATAATCCGGGTGAATTACACATCGAGAAAGAAGGAGCTGTTCAAACCGCAATTCGCATGGGAATTCAACTTTTTAATAAAACACATCCAGACTTTTTAGACTTTCAGGTACTTCAAACCATATTCGGTGATTATTTCGGAAGCCGTTTGATGTCCAATATTCGGGAAGACAAAGGATATACTTATGGAATTGGTTGTGGTGTTTCCGAATCTCACAAAGCTGGATTTTTCATCATTGCAACCGAGGTTGGAAAAGACGTTGCGCTCGAAACGTTGAAAGAAATTCGGTTGGAAATGGATCGTTTGCGCACCGAACTGATTGGTGAAGAAGAATTGAACTTGGTAAAAAACTACATATTGGGTCAGCTTTTGAAAAGTGCAGATGGACCTGATGCCATGATGAATTTATTCATGGCCGTTGAAATTCACGGAAAAGGATATGATTTTTACAACGAAGCCATTGAAAGTGTTCAAAAAATCACATCTGAAAGACTTCAAGAACTGGCGAATAAATACCTGATTTGGGAGAATTTCACCCTGATTACTGCAGGTGAAAAATAGATTTTAAGGTTTCCTTTTCTTATCTATTTCTAGCTTTCGAATTTCTCTTTTGCCGTTTATTGGTTCTTTTCACTCTTTTCTTCGCTTCTTTGGATTGCATTTTCCAATATCTTTTTTCACCCGCTTTTTTAGATTTTGCATTGATTTTCTCTTGTTCTTTGCGCTTCTGAGCCAACTGTGCCTCCGCCTCAGCAGCCGTTGTTGGATTTCCTGAACCAGGAGCAGTAGAACCGCAAGAAGATAAACCAAGGGCAAGAAACAATATAAGACTGATTGTAAACGTTTTTATTTGCATAACTTTGTTGAAGAATATTTTAATTATGAAGATACGAATATTTTTAATGGCTGTACTTTTAATTTCTGTTTCTTGTAAAAAGAATCGAAATCATCCTGTACCGAGTATTCCGTTTGACATTGCCATCAACATCAGTTTACCCAGTTACAGTGAATTGCAAGGCGTGGGCGGTTGGACAACCGTGAATGGTGGGTCGAAAGGAATTATCGTTTACCGAAAGTCATACGACGAGTTTGTCAGTTTTGATCTTCATTCTCCAGCGAACAATGGGCTTTGCGAACAACCTTTAGTTCCAGACTCTACCAATTTCTTACAACTCAACGACCTTTGCACCGATGCTGCTTTCTCTCTCTATGACGGTTCGCCCATCACTGGCTCCGAACTCGGTCTTCGTCAGTATCAAGCCACATGGGACGGCAGTTACAATGTTCGGATTCGCAATTAGAGACTACGGATTCGTTCTCCAAACCTCAATGTATTGATTGGTGTTCCTTGGATTCATTTTGAATAACACTTTATCCAAGGTACTCGGTTCACACTTTTCTATCAACTCCATGTTTGGATAAAGCTCTTGATAATCCGCCTGACGTTTCGCCAAGTCGTCTTCTCCGAAGAAGAAAATATAATCGTACACACTCCCTTCCTGTACAACCAAGGGATCTGTAGGTTCTTCTCGTTCATTAAAGCCAACCCGCCACTCATTCGCATAAAACTTAGGCATCATCGAAGTACTTGAATTTCCAGAAGCTTCTAGCAAAATCAGCCTGCCGGTTAAATCTTCATTTACAATCGAATACATCGCATTGACACGAGATATTTTGGAAGAAGTAAATGAAGTAAAAAGAAGCAATGGAATGTTGATAATCCAGAAGATTTTCCACGACACCTTCCAAGATTTACCCCAAAACTTAGAAGCTCTCAATGCTTCAAATCCGGCAACTCCGATGATGATTACCAGAGGCAAAACCGTCAACACAAAACGTTCTTGTCGGTTGGGATAAAAGGTGTGAAAAAGAATGAAAAACATCGTCGGAAGATACAACATCCAAATGGATGGCATGTTCTTCATTTTCCCGAGTGCACCGTACATGAATAAGATTCCTGCAACAGAAACAATCCAGTACAATTGATATGCTGGGAAATAAATCCCCAGAAGCAAGGCAACTCCTGCCGGAACAAAGACCCAAAATTGATGTTTTGGAAAACTGAAAAACCCACGGGCAATCAACAAGCCCAAAGGAACTAGAAGCACACCGAACAACACAAAGAAATACATGAAATAATTGGTGTTTGGCATGTATTGAGGTCCTTGATTGGAATTGTAGATGACATAACCAATAAATTCAGCAAATGGATAACCCCAAATGAAATAATCCACGACTCCTTGGGTAATCGCAAAGGTAGTCAAGACACCTAAGCAAAACAAAATGAATTGGTTCCAATACCATTTAAAAAAATAATAAGCGGCCATTCCGACTGCAAATATCCCCACTTGAAAACGAAAAGCAACGGCCATCCCGATAAGCAGTCCGGCATAGAACAGCGAAGCGCGGCTCTTATTTTGAAGTGCAAGCCAAACACCGCCCATCAGAAAAGGAATGGCGGTAATTTCAACTAAATTTCGAATGGAAAGGAAAGGCATAATCCAAAGTAGAGCCAACAACCAACCCACCGTTACTGCGTTTTTTCGCGTGGAAATATGCGCTGTAATTTTAATCCCCAAGGTAACAATCAACATGGAAAATAAAGCGTGAAACAATCGATTGATCAACATCAACGTTTTCGGATCTGATATTCCCAAGAATTTGAACACCACAAAGAAGAGGTAATTCAAACCAACATAGGTAAAACTGTGCCCGTCAGGAAACCCTTGATTACCAGCAGACCAAGGCAACCAATTGTTGTAATCATATCCATCCGACCAAGAAGACGCGGCTTCAATAATTAGAAAGTGATCGTCGTGCATGCCATAACCTTCCGAAAATATGGCGGCCAGTAAGCGAAAAATTAACGCAACAAAAAGGATGTTTTTAGTTGAAGAAAAATCGATGTTTTTAAGCATAATTTTAGATTCAATTGATAGACAATACGATTCATCTAACAATTCAGATTCTTGCGAAATTAACTAAAAATACGGATTTTTACACTTTAGAATGAACTTCTGAGCATGCTCAATGTTTTTGAATTCGAACTCGTTCCATCTCACTCCCAATTTTCATTTCGAAAATATAATGTCCCACCGGCAGATCAATTAAAGAAATGACTTGTGCATTTTTAATTCCCTCTTGAACCATTCTACCTTGCATGTCGAAGATGCGATAAGAATCAATCAGCTCGCCGTGGCGAATGAAAATGATTTCACTCGTTGGGTTTGGAAACAATTGGATTTTTTGAAAGTCTTCCAAACTTGCTGTCGTTGCTTGTGCGTGCGCCGAAAAAGACCCCACGACAAAGAATAGAAAAAGGAGCGTTCTCATGATGTTTGTTTTTAAGGAGAACGGTGAAATTGCTGTTTGTTACACAATGACTGAAAAAGTTTAGCCATGGATTGCAAGTTATTACACCAATTATAAAACAAGAAAGCACACGATATGCCAGACTCAAAAAAAATGTCCACGGATACACAGATTAAAAAAAATGACATATACTCCCGAATTATACGGATTAAAAAGAATGCCAGCATTCAAAACGTAGTATCTGGGCGTGCCCATCAAAAAAAACACGTGCATCCTCGGCTAAAAAAAACGAGTGGACATCAAAACGAAATCCGTGACAAAAAATCCGTAAATTTGAAATTCAATCCATTCAACATGATTCAAAAAATCTCCGAAAAGAACAAAGACTTCTTTGAGATGGTACTGGAAGTCGCCAAGCTTATTCCGTATGGAAGAGTAACTTCTTACGGCGCCATTGCCAATTACCTCGGTGCGAAAAGATCTTCTCGGATGGTCGGTTGGGCGATGAACAGTTCACACAAACTTCCAAACGTTCCAGCTCACCGGGTGGTGAATCGCGTGGGATTATTAACGGGTAAAATGCATTTCGGAGATTCAGAAGCAATGGCCAACCTCCTCCGTTCGGAAGGAATTGAAGTCATTGGGGACCAAATACAACACTTTGAAAAACATTTCTGGAATCCGAGTGAAGAATTGAATCCCTAATTCTACTACCCTCGACTTATTGACTTTTAAAATTTGATTTCGGTTCCAAATCAAAACCATCTAAAGTATTTATACTATCTTCGTATCATGATTTTTGTAACAGGTGGAACTGGACTTTTAGGAAGTCACTTACTCTTTCAACTTACTTCCGAGGGTAAATCCATTCGGGCCATTTATCGAAATTTCGATGCAATTTCTCGAGTTCAAAAATCATTCGATTATTATAATCCAAAAGATAGTAAACAACTTTTTGAGCTCATTGAATGGGTGAAATGCGATATCTTGGATGTGGTTACACTCGAAGAGGTCATGATTGGTTGTACTGATATCTATCATTGTGCAGCTACGGTTTCTTTCCGCAAAAAAGATTTTCATTCCATGATGAAAATCAACCGCGAAGGAACAGCCAATGTGGTCAACATCGCGTTGACGCTACCCATCCGGAAATTATGTTACGTCTCCTCAACATCTGCAGTGGCAAAAGACGAAGTCAATCCGAGTTTTCCTTTGGTGGAAAGCAACAAATGGGTTCAATCTCACCAAACCAGTGGATATGCATTGTCCAAGTACTCAGCAGAGAAAGAAGTTTGGCGCGGAATTGAGGAAGGCTTGAATGCCGTCATCATCAACCCCAGTGTCATTATCGGTGCGTGGAGTTGGGAAGAAAGCTCCATGACCATCTTTAAAACCATCGCCAACGGTTTTAAGTTTTACACCAACGGTTCCAATGCTTTTGTGGATGCAAGAGATGTCTCCAAAGCCATGATCGCGTTGATGAAATCAGATCTATCTAGCGAACGATTTCTATGTACTGGAACCAATATTTCCTTTAAAGGTTTGTTTGACTTCATTGCAAACGCCTTAAATCAAAAAGCTCCCTCCGTGCAAGCAGGCATGATTCTAAGTCAAATGGCGCGATTCGCAGACGCGATCAAAAGCGTTTTTACCGGTAAAAGAATCCTCACCAAAGAAAGTGTCAGAAGTGCACATTCTAGCACATCGTATGATAACTCTAAACTCCTTAAAACAATTGATTTTCAATTTACACCATTGAAAGATTCCGTTGAAAATGCAGTTAGAGGGAGGATTAATTGAGTTTCAAATTTGGTTATTTACCGTGTCAAAGTGAACAGTATGTATAGTTTAAAGACAGAAATTAACTCAGGAATACCTTTGACTATAATATGAAAGTGTATTCCCTTATTAATCAAATTTAAAAATAACCTACCAAGCTACAACAGCCGTTCCTCTACCATTAAACAAAAAAAAACGGGATACTTAAAAAGCATCCCGTTTGAAAAATATGTTTAAAGATTTTAGTTCTTCACAACACGCTGAACTTTCGTTCCTTTGTTTGTAGTGATTTGAACCATGTAAACACCATTGTTGAATGCAGAGAAATCAATCACTGAACCATTTTGGATGTTTCCAACTTTAGAAACTTCTTTTCCAAGTGCATTGAAAATAACAACATTCGCTGTTTCGTTTCCTAAGGAAGTAATTGTTACTTTTCCTTTTGTTGGATTTGGTGACAACTTGAAAGAATTTAATTCAGTAGCTGATTTGACACTTAAGTTAGCCACAGTCATACAAGCTGACATAGCAACACAACCATTGGTGTCAGTTACTTCTACTTTGTAAGAACCATTTTGAGTTAATGTATAACTTTGAGAGTTCTCTCCATTAATAGCTGAATTATTTGCACAATCATACCATTGGTAATCAACATCTACTAATGATGCGGTTAATACAGTATCATTTGCTGTAATCGTAACCAATGGTACAGCATTTACTATAACTACAACTGTATCGTATGCGTAACATCCGTCCAAATTAGTACCTTTTACAATATACGTTTCCGTAGAAGTAGGTACAAAGCCAACATTGTTTATTACTCCATTATTCCATGTGTAAGTCAAAGCTCCTGTTGCAGCCAAAGTAACCGAAGTTCCGGCACAAACTTGTTGGTCATTACCACCGTCAACAACTGGTGCAGTTCCAGAAACTGTTACTACAACTTCTGTTCTAGCACTTGCTGGACAACCACTAATTGAATCTTGTACGTAATATGTTGTTGAACCAGTTAAATTTGGCGTATTGAAAGTATCACCTGTATGAATAGCTGAACCACCCATTGCTACTGTGTACCACGTAAATGTGCTACCCGTTTGGCTAGATGTAGCTGTTAATTCTGCAGAACTATTTTCACAAATTGTTTTATCAGCAGCATTTGGCGGTGTTAGTGTTGGACAAGGATTTGCACAATTGGATGTGTGCGAACCTACATCACCTATTACTAGCGGCATATTCAATGCACTATTGAAAGGTATAGCATTAATTTCCCACTGTGAATCTGTTGCATCTGTTCCTGCAGACACTGTCCAATCAGTAGTTGGAGAACAAACGCTTGCTTTACGATTTAAAACATGATCAAGTGCAGCGGTTGCTTCACCAGCTACTGTCCATGAAGAACCAGGATCAGTACCAACTGTACCAAATACATCCAATACAGTTCCGTTCTTAACTAATTCAAGAGCATCGTCGCCATTAAAGTTACAAGTACTATGAACGGTATCTGATAGATTAATAATCATAGGATCTGCAGATGAATTAGCTACAACGTACGTTGTATTATTTTGCAAAGTTCCAACAAGAGTTAAAGTTGCTGTAGCCGTAGTTGCACCGTTTGCATATAAAATAACTTTATACAAACTTAAATCTACAGGACCTCCAGTTCCATTATAAATCTCATAGTATTTGTTACTTGCGTTTCCTTCTCCATATTCTGAGAAAAAAAGATCAGTTGACTGCCCAAATCCTAGAAATGGAAGCAGAACTAATAATGATAGGGTAAAATTTTTCATATGTTGTATTTTAGATTAATAAAAACAAAGATAGGTTTTAAATAAGCAGAATTCAATCTAAACAGTTTTAAAAGATGTTAATTACTGTTGTGAATCAAATGCTTGTGTTTTGTTCTGAAGAAGATTTAATGAAAACTTAACCGTCAACTTCACGGATTTAATCTCTTGGTAACATACCCGTTAATTTTCTTAAATAACTGAAAGGGAGAAAAAGTACTCCACTCCAAATCATCTAACTCGCCGCCACAAACGAAATAACTATCGATATTTATTTTCTCAAATTCGCGCATCACGTGCGGATGAAAGTTTACCAATGCAATCCATCCTTCTTCCACTTCATCAAACCATTCTTCGTAATAACAATCGTCGGAATAATGAAAATTTAGTACATTTTCACCGATTAAAATAAATTTATTAATTCCTGCTTCCATCAATGGTTCCGCCACTTCTCTTTTAAAAGTCATGATGTCATTCTCAATTGCATCATTCCATTCACCCAATAATTCGATGATCACATATTGCTCGTCGTAATTGGCAAATAAGATTTTTATAAAAAGCGTTGGCGACTCCATTGAATCCCATTGTGGATGAATCAAAAAATTATAGATCCGATCTGTAAATTCAAATTCACTGTAATCTCTACCATAAAATGGAGAGGATGGATCTTCGGATGCGATGTAATAATCCCTCCAATTATAATACGGCTCAATGTAATGCATAGCTTGTCTTTACAGCATCTAAAGTAGTTATTAATCGACTCCAAAGGTTATAAAATCTATAAAAAAAGCTAAAGAAATCTAAAATCATAATTTTTCATTTACTTTTGGGGTAAAATAATTTGATAGCCATGTCTTTGAAAAAAATACTTCCATTTATAATCGGTTTAATGCTAATCACTTCTTGCTCAAACAAGGATAATAAAGCACTTATTGATTCTGCAACTGCCTTTATCCAAGACAACAATCAGATTGTTTCTTTTGGTTCAGTAGATTACAATCGAATTTTGGAAAAAGCTGAATACAAAAGCATTCCGAAGTTGAATAAGATATTAGAAACCGAGCTAACTAGAATGGGCAACAGTATCGACATTAAAAAGCCAATCTACTTTGCATTGGAAGGTCCTTTTGACTCCAGTGGAAATCCGGCATCGTTATACGCTTTCTTTGAAGTTGTAAACAAAGATTCGCTTGCAGAAAGGTTGAGTTCTTCTGGACTTTTTATCGAAACAGAAGGTGATATGAAATATTCTGCTGATGGTGATTTGGCCATCGGAGCAAAAGGAAACTTGGCTATTTTGATCACGAAAAAAGAAAAATACGATGGAAAACAAGCTTTAATTGCTGCTTTTAAACATGCAGAGAGAAAAGTTGAATCAGATAAAATTAGTAAGCTTTTGAAAAAAGAAGCAGACTTGGTGTTTTCTGTAAACATGGAAAACATGTATGGCTCTTCCAACACTGATCTATCCAACTTAGAAGAAAGTAAAAAAGCAGAGTTGAAAGTTATGATGAAAAACTCTTTCATGCAAACCACCTTGAATTTTGAGAAAGGAAAAATCGTTTTAAAAACAGACAACCAATTTTCAGACGCCCTCCAGAAAAGAATGATTTTCAATGATAAAAGCCAAGTGAAAATCGAAGACAAATTAGGAACGGGTGAAGCCAAGATTGGAGTCGCTTTTGATTTCAACATGGAAAAACTAGAGAGCTTTATCGATGATTTTGCACCAGAAGTCAAAAAAGAAATGACCAAGAACCGTCCTGAAGTCGCCATCGCATTGATGGTTTTGGGAGACAATCCATTGACCAAAATCTTTAGTGGTTATGGAGGCGCTGTAATTGTGGGTACGCCAGGAATGGGAAGTTTTGTTCCGGACATGAATTTCAACCTTGGTATTGGAGAAGAAGGAAAAGGTGTCTTTGAACTTTTAGCGACTCAAAACACCACCGACTACGTTTACACCATCACCGACAAGGACTTAAAAGCGAAGACACCGGGCGCCGGGAACGAATCTAAAACCTTGACAATGCCAGGTTGCGCCAAAGACTTTGGGAAAGGTGGAATCACAGGGTTTATTGATGTAAAAGGATTGAACGTAAAAGCATTTGGCTTGCCTTCCAAATTCAATGCAGTCAACTTAGTTGAAAGCATTACGTTTGAATACAACAACAAAGGCGGCGAGTTTGTGATTAACTTCATGAATAAGGAAGAAAATGTATTGAAGCAGAGCATAGATTTGTATTTGAAAGACATAGAGAAAACCATCAATTCACTGACTTTGTGAACAAAAAAGAAACAAAGCAATCAGATACAAAAATCACTCATAAACACATTAAGCATGGATAAAACCAAAAAATACAACGAGTTAACAGCAGAAGAGCAAAGAATCATTTTGCATAAAGGAACAGAAATGCCCGGTTCAGGAGAATACAACCAACACGATGAAGAAGGAGCCTACATTTGCAGACAATGCGATGCACCTTTATATACCTCAGACACCAAATTTGATGCAAGATGCGGGTGGCCGTCGTTCGATGATGAAATTGAAGGCGCTGTTACACGTGTACTGGATGCCGATGGACGAAGAACTGAAATCGTTTGCAGCAATTGCAAAGGACATTTAGGACATGTTTTTATCGGTGAAGGATTCACAGAAAAAAACACCCGTCATTGCGTCAATTCTATTTCAATGAAATTCATAAATTCAAACGACTTGTAACCAAAAATAAATCAAAGACGTCGACGGTTAATTGAGTTTTGAAAACCAAAATGAGACGGGGTAATAAAGATTATCTGGTTTTAATCGAAAAAGTCATTGTTTGTAAAGAAAGATTACGTAATTTTGCGCCAAAAATTTACTTCTCTTAGAGAAATTTATAATCTAATGGTTTTGAAAAACGCAATAAAATCGATCGTTCTGTCAGTAATGACATTGTTTTCTGTGACCGTGGCTTACGCAGGTCATGACGCTAAGGAGGATGCTGAATTCAACGTTGTTGAAACGATTATGCATCACATTAAGGATGCACACGAATGGCATGTTTTGGGTAACATCACCTTTAATCTTCCAATCATTTTAGTAGATAACGGAATGAAAACGTTTTCTTCTTCCGAGTTTTATCACGGAGTTGCAAAAACAGACACAGCAACTGGAAACACTTACATGGTTGCTTCAGGAAAAGGAGCTGGTTACGCCATGTTCCACGAAAAAATCTACAAAACGGATGAAAAAGGTGAACTTACGTTCGACAAACATCACGTTTTAAACGCAAAACCATACGATTTCTCAATCACTAAAAATACGACCTCTTTGTTGATGGGTGCGATTATCATTATGTTAATCATGTTCTCAACTGCTAAATTCTACAAAAAGAATGGCGCTGTTGCACCAAGAGGAATTGCAGGGTTTGTTGAGCCATTGATCCTCTTCGTAAGAGATGACATTGCAAAAGGATCTATCGATATTCACAAATACCACCGTTTTGTCCCTTACTTACT
>SMEQ01000609.1_pt1 | contig 10553 bp, 9 predicted proteins | sample 2456281 | NCBI WGS metagenome assembly SMEQ01 (sample SAMN10132596, study PRJNA489261) | soil metagenome | isolation source: day1 antibiotic-loamy sand soil ammended with raw manure from dairy cow... | place: USA | collected 2015-04-01 | reverse complement strand
TAGAATAAAGTATTTTGCGCAATGCGCGACAGCCTTTTTGGAGCTTATTTTGACTGCCACAATTGATGATGTAAAAAATTACTTATTGGATTTACAAGACCGTATTTGTGCCACTTTTGAGCAGGCCGATGGCGGCAGTTTTTTTGAAGACAGTTGGGAGCGTCCAGGCGGTGGTGGTGGTCGTACCCGCGTATTAGAAAACGGTGCACTGATTGAAAAAGGCGGGGTGAATTTCTCCCATGTGTATGGTGATTCTTTACCTCCCTCAGCCAGTGCCCATCGTCCCGAGTTGGCCGGACGTTCATTTCAGGCGATGGGTTTATCCTTGGTTATTCATCCAAAAAACCCACATATTCCGACATCACACGCGAACGTGCGACTATTTGTGGCAGAAAAACCCGGTGAAGATCCCATCTGGTGGTTCGGCGGCGGCTTTGACTTAACCCCTTACTACGCTGTTGAAGAAGACTGCGTGCATTGGCACCAAGTCGCGCACGATGCTTGCGCACCTTTCGGCGATAATATTTACACTGACTATAAAGCCTGGTGCGATCGCTATTTCTACCTAAAACACCGTGATGAGCCGCGTGGTATTGGCGGGCTGTTCTACGATGATATGAATCAGTGGGATTTTGACACCTGTTTTGCCTTTATGCAGGCGATTGGTGAGGCCTTTACTGCAGCCTATATGCCGATTGTCGAGCGCCGCCGCGATACGCCCTTTACCGAGCAAGAGCGTGAGTTCCAAGCTCACCGTCGTGGTCGCTATGTTGAGTTCAACTTGGTGTTTGACCGCGGCACTTTATTTGGCCTGCAATCGGGTGGACGTACTGAATCTATTTTGATGTCCTTACCACCACATGTGCAATGGGGTTACGACTGGAAACCTGAGCATAATAGCCGCGAAGCGCGTCTCACCGAGTTCTTTTTACAAGACCGTGATTGGCTGGGTGAGGCGCAAGCAAAATGAACTATTATGGCGTGTTTGGCAACCCGATTGCCCACAGCAAATCCCCACTGATTCATCGCTTATTTGCCGAGCAAACAGGGCTGCAGATCAGCTATGAACCCTTATTGGCACCCTTAGATGGCTTCACTGCGGCGGCGGCAGAGTTCTTTACTCAGGGCAGCGGCGCCAATGTCACCGTACCCTTTAAAGAGCAAGCGTTTGTGCTGGCTGAGCAACTCAGCGAGCGTGCCCAGCGCGCTAAAGCGGTTAACACCTTAAAGAAACTGGCTGATGGTCGCTTACTCGGTGATAACACTGACGGCGCGGGCTTGGTCAATGATTTACTCAATAACCATGTGGTGTTAGCCGGTCAAAAGATTCTAATTTTAGGTGCCGGTGGCGCCGTGCGCGGTGTGCTTGAACCATTACTGGCGCAAGGTCCTGCGGAAGTGTGCATCGTCAATCGCACCGTAGAAAAAGCCGAGCAACTGGCATCTGAGTTTGCTGATTTAGGCCATATGACTGCTGCCGGTTATGACTGGATTGATACACCGGTGGATATCATTATCAACGGCACATCTGCCAGTCTCAGTGGTGATTTACCGCCACTGGCAGACAGCCTGATTAAAGCCGGTGATACGGTGTGCTACGACATGATGTACGGTAAAAACACCACGGTATTTAATCAGTGGGCACAGCAACAAGGCGCAGCACGCACCTTAGATGGACTGGGCATGCTGGTTGAACAAGCCGCTGAAGCATTTTACCTCTGGACAGGCGTACGCCCCAATCCAACACCGGTGCTGCAGCAACTGCGCACACAACTGTAAAACTCAGGTTTAGCGCAGCACCTGCCCCGTACGTAAATCACGAATGGTGCTCGGGCTGCTGCTTTGACCCAGCTCACCATTTAATACTGCATCCAGCTGGCCATGGAAATACTGCTCAATGCGTAAGCGGCTTTTTGCTGGTAACACACCGCTTGGGTTGGCTGAGGTGGATACCAAAGGACCTGTCAAAGCACAGAGTTGCGCCACCAACGGATGCGCGCTGACGCGAATCGCCACACTGTCATGTGCGCCGCTAATCCACTCAGGCACGCGATTATTATGAGGCACCAACCAAGTATGAGGACCCGGCCAACTCGCCGCCAATTGTTCCATCTGCTGTGTATTTAGGCCTTCTAACAACCAAGCAAACTGCTCAATGGTTGCGGCCACTAAAATCAAACCTTTATGTTGCGGGCGATCTTTTAAGGCCAATAAGCGCGCCACCGCCGTCGCGTTAAAAGGATCACAACCTAAACCCCATACTGCTTCAGTCGGATAAGCGATCACCGCGCCACGGCGAATTTTTTGTGCAATGTGTTTTATTTGCCAAGTACAGATCATTCGGTTTACTCGTCAGCACGGAGTTCAATCAACAAGGTACCTATCTTAAACCTGTCAGACCTTACGATACAGCCACAATCCACCTTCATTGCAGACGGCACCCTCAATTTCAAAATCAGTCAGCAGCAGTAAAACCTCTTGTAAGGGCAACTCACTCAACTCAACCAACTCATCAATTTCCAGCGGACGAATTTTTAATAGCTCAAGCAGCGGATGTTGCAACGCCAGCGCCTGCTGTACAGGCTCGGGCTTAGGATCAGGTGCGCGGTGTTGCCAGCCTTGTAAGGACTCTAAAATATCACCTACAGTTTCAATGAGGGTTGCGCCATCACGAATCAATTGATGACAACCGCGTGCACTGGGTGCGTGAATCGAACCGGGAATAGCATAGACTTCACGCCCCTGCTCTGCCGCTAAGCGTGCGGTAATCAGCGAGCCACTCGATGGACTGGCTTCAACCACCAGCACACCTAGTGATAAGCCACTGATAATGCGATTACGCCGTGGAAAATGACTGGCATGCGGCGCACTATTGAGCGCCAACTCAGAGACCACAGCGCCACCGTTTTCAACAATATCCCGCAACAAACCTCGATGCCGCGCCGGATACACGTTGTGCAAACCTGTTCCCACCACTGCAATCGTTAACCCCGGCGCCTCTAAAGCACCCTGATGTGCAGCAGCATCGACACCTAAAGCCAAGCCACTGGTCACCGTAAAACCGCCTTTGGCCAAGCTGTGGGCAAAGCTGCGTGCAGTATCTAAACCCGGACGCGTGGCTTTACGGCTGCCAACGATGGCGATTTGTGGCTGATCTAAAATAGCGGGATCACCTTGCACAAATAACACCGGCGGTGCGCCCGCTGTTTCTTGCAGCAATGCAGGGTAGTGCGCCATATCATGCAAAATAACCTGATGCTGCTCGTGCTCTGTCCAGCGTAGCGCTTGCAAAACTTGCTCACGCACCACATCGCTGCGGCGCGCTTCTATACTTGAGTGCGGCATACCAATCGCTTGCCAAGCTGCCGCGGGCGCACTCATCGCCGAACTGGCATTACCAAACACACGCAGCAGTTTATAGAAACGCTGCGGACCAATATCAGGCAAGCTGTGCAAACGCAGACGCGCTTCCAATTCAGCAGGTGAGCAGTTATCCATTTTAATATCCTTATTAAAAACACCTAGCATCCGGCTAGTGCTGCTTATCAGTGTAGTAATCCAACGCTAAAAAGCAAAAAAGCGCCCCGAAGGACGCTTTTGTTGACGCGAGTAACAGTCTAGCTAGTTACGGATTTTTAACTTTATCCATCACCGCGAGCTGACGGCTGGCATACAACACTAAGCCATAGCTGAGCTTGTCATAAGTGCGAAACACCATCAGCAATCCTGAGCGCTCATCAGGAATTTTGACTGACTCACCACTGACACGATCACGTACGGTTTCGCCGGTTTTATACACCGCCAAAACGTTACCTTCGATTAATCCGTCACGCGAACCTTTATTGATGGTGACGACATCAAACTGGCCAATTTGCGAGACACCACGCGGCACATCTAGAATCACACCAGAGATATTCTCTTTAGGCTCACTGGGCACAAAAGTAGAGTTAACCGCACGTTCTTCCGTTGGGAATAAACGGTCAGCAAGACGCACTTCTTGCGTCGTGCGGCTGAGCACCATGGTGCCAACATCTCCTTCGGTGGCGATGATTTCACCGCTACCAATGTCATCAGCATTGATACCTAAAAACTCTTGGGTTTTTGGATCAGTATAGGTGCGACCTTGACGATAAATACCGTAAACGCCACCGTCATCTACACGGCCTTTAACATAAATGCGATCCCCTTTACCGCTGACCACGCGCTCAGCATTACCGGCAACGACATACGGCTGACGGGTGAACTCTGAGTTGGTATTAATAATACGGTTACTCAGCAAGAAGCTATTAATGGCTTCTAAAGGAATGGTTGGAATCGCTTCAGCCATAGGCGTGCTGCGCACTTTTGGTGACAACTTAATAGTGCCACGGCTGTTTCCACGATTGAGCATGATGCGCGGTTGGCCATCAATATAAACCAAGCTGAGACGGTCACCTGGGTAAATTAAATGCGGATTCTGCACCTGTGGGTTCGCATGCCAGATTTCTGGCCATTTCCACGGTTTGCTTAAAAACTTACCGGAAATATCCCACAGCGTATCGCCTTTCACCACTGTGTAATTGTCTGGATGGCCATCTTTTAACTGCACCTGTGCTTGTACTGCCGCGGTCGCAAGCAATAGCAGAGCAAGTAATGTTTTCCTCATGCGGTGAATCCCTTTATCATATGTCGACAATGGAACGTCCAATGACGATTCCAGAACCCAATTTTGGCTTTACGGCCATTTCTTTATTATGCTGCGTATCATAGTAGCAGTGCTTTCTAATTTTTTTCCATAAGTACATCACAAACCGCATATGGCAATTTTAAATATTCTTGAGTATCCCGACCCTCGACTGCGTACCATAGCTAAACCTGTGGCGCAGGTCGATGATCAAATTCGCACTTTAATTGATGACATGTTTGAAACCATGTACGACGCGCCAGGTATTGGTTTAGCCGCCACTCAGGTTGATGAACACATCCGCTTATTGGTGATGGATTTATCTGAAGATAAATCACAACCACAGGTGTTTATCAACCCTGAACTGGAGATGCTCACCGATGAGACTGAGCTGTACCAGGAAGGCTGTTTATCGGTACCCGGTTTCTATGAGGATGTGCAGCGTCCGCAGCGGGTTAAGATAAACGCGCTAGACCGCAACGGTACGCCCTTTGAGATCATCGCTGATGGTCTACTGGCCGTGTGCATTCAGCACGAGTGCGATCATTTAAATGGCAAGTTGTTTGTTGATTACTTGTCATCGTTGAAGCGCGATCGTATTAAGAAAAAGCTTGAAAAAATCCACCGCCAGCAAAAAGATTAAAATCTTCGCGTTGAGCGCTGTGCGGTGATCGTCCTGTTGTTGTATTAGCAAGGTAAATGTATGCCCTCCTCTTTACGTATTGTGTTTGCCGGTACTCCCGAGTTCGCCGCCAGTCATTTACAAGCGCTGCTCGATAGCGAGCACAATATCGTGGCGGTCTATACACAACCCGATCGCCCAGCTGGCCGCGGCCAGAAGCTGACGCCCAGCGCGGTGAAGCAACTCGCACTTAAACATAACCTGCCTGTGTTGCAGCCAGTCAATTTACGCAGTCCAGAAGCACAACAGGAATTGGCGACCTTTAATGCCGACCTGATGGTGGTGGTTGCTTATGGCTTGATTTTGCCGCAAGTGATTTTAGATACGCCGCGTCTCGGCTGTATTAATAGCCACGCCTCGCTCCTGCCACGCTGGCGTGGTGCTGCGCCGATTCAGCGTGCTATTGAAGCCGGTGATAGCGAAAGCGGCGTGACTGTGATGTTAATGGAGGCAGGGTTAGATACCGGCCCGATGCTGCTCAAAGTCAGCACGCCGATTCAGCCCACCGACACGGGCGGCAGTTTGCATGATCGCCTCGCGAGTTTAGGCCCTACGGCTGTATTGCAAGCCATTCAAGGTTTAGCCGCTGGCAGTTTGAGCGCTGAAAAGCAATTAGACGGCCTCGCGACTTACGCGCACAAGCTCAATAAGCAAGCGGCTGTATTGGATTGGTCGCGCCCCGCGCCGATTTTAGATTGTCAGATCCGCGCCATGCATCCTTGGCCCGTGTGCCATAGCACTTTAGCTGGCGAGACGCTGAAAGTTCACGCGGCACAACTTGCTCAAGGCCAAGGTCAACCCGGTGAAATCCTCAGCGCCGATCGTGAAGGTTTGCTGGTGGCCTGCGGTGAGCAGGCACTGCGTTTAACCCAATTGCAATTACCCAATGGCAAAGCCCTGGCATTTAGCGATCTGCTCAACAGCAAAAAAGAGCTGTTTAAACCCGGCCAGGTATTAGGTTTATGAACCCACGCCTCGCGGCAGCGCGTGCACTGGCCACTGTTTTAGCTGGTAAAGCCTCACTAGCCAGCAGCCTACCGCTACAACTTGAACGTGTGAGCGACCGTGATAAAGGTTTGGTACAAGAACTGGCATTTGGCACCGCACGCTGGCAGCCACGCTTATCGATTTTAGCTTTAGAATTACTCAGCAAACCCTTTCGTAAAGCCGATCAAGATGTCGAAGCCTTACTGCTGGTGGGTTTATACCAACTTTTGTATACACGCATTCCTGCGCATGCGGCGATTGCCGAAACCGTGGGGTGCGCCACCGCATTAAAAAAGCCATGGGCGAAAGGTTTGCTCAATGCGGTACTGCGCCGTGCTCAGCGCGAAGCCGAGACTTTGCTGCCAGTTCTGGAAAAAGACCCTGTGGTGTTAACCGCCCACCCGCGCTGGCTGCAAAAATCACTTAAAGCCTTTTGGCCAGATGATTGGTTGGCGATTTGTGCCGCTAATAACAGCCACCCGCCTTTTACTCTGCGCGTGAATCAACAGGTCAGCAGCCGTGATGCGTATTTAGCGCAGCTAGCCGAGTGCGATATTGCCGCTCATGCAACACCCTTTAGCCCCGATGGCATTACCTTAGCGTCGCCTTGCGATGTCACAGCGCTGCCAGGTTTTGCTGATGGCGCTGTCAGTGTGCAAGATGAAGCAGCGCAGTTGGCCGCACAATTATTGCTACTGGAGCCCGGGCAACGGGTGCTGGATGCTTGCTGTGCGCCGGGCGGTAAGACCTGCCATATTTTAGAAAGCCAAGCGCAGCTGCGCGAAGTGGTTGCCATTGATTTGGAACCACAACGTTTAGAGCGCGTGAAAGCCAATCTGCAACGTTTACAGCTGCAAGCAACAGTCGTCGCTGGCGATGCCCGCGCTGTTGAGCAGTGGTGGGATGGTGAGGCCTTCCAACGCATTTTACTCGATGCGCCGTGCTCAGCCACCGGTGTGATTCGTCGTCACCCCGATATTAAAATCGCCCGTCAAGCTGAAGATATCGCCCCGCTGGCACAGCTACAAGGTGAGTTATTGGATGCGTTATGGCCGACCTTAGCTGACAACGGTGTGTTGCTGTACGCCACCTGCTCGACTTTACCCACCGAAAACACCGAAGTGATTGCTGCGTTTTTACAACGCACTGCCGATGCACAAGAACTGCCCTTTAGCGCAACTTTCGGCATCGCACAAACACACGGTCGCCAGTTACTCGCGCAAACCGGCGGTCATGACGGTTTTTACTATGCACGTTTAGTCAAGCGCGCGCCCGTCCAGCACTCTTAAAGGCCTTGATATGAAGATTATTATTTTAGGTGCCGGACAAGTGGGCGGCACCCTCGCTGAGCATTTGGCCAGTGAAGCCAATGACATTACCGTCGTGGATACCGACACCGAGCGCCTGCGTGACTTAGGCGATCGTTTGGATATTCGCACCGTGGTCGGGCACTGCTCATTCCCCACTATATTGCGCCAAGCCGGTGCCGATGATGCCGATATGCTGGTGGCTGTAACCAACAGTGATGAGACCAATATGGTCGCCTGTCAAGTTGCCCACACCTTATTTCGCACGCCGACTAAAATTGCTCGCGTGCGTGAATCCGCCTACCTCACTCGCGCGGAACTCTTTGATAACGACGCCATCCCAATTGATGTGTTGATCAGCCCAGAGCAAGCTGTCACCAATCATATTAAGCGTTTAATCGAATACCCCGGCGCGCTGCAGGTCTTGGATTTTGCCGAAGGTAAAGCGCAGTTGGTGTGCGTGCGCGCTTATTATGGTGGGCCTTTAGTGGGTCAAGAGCTGCGTCAGTTACGCACCCACATGCCCAATGTCGAAACCCGTGTTGCAGCGATTTTCCGCCGTGACCGTCCGATTTTCCCCACCGGCGACACCATTATTGAAGTGGATGATGAAGTGTTTTTCATTGCTGCTCGCGGCCACATCCGCGCAGTAATGAGCGAGTTGCGCCGCATGGAAGACAGCTACCGCAAAGTGATTATTGCCGGCGGCGGGCATATCGGTGAGCGTTTAGCGGAAGCCATTGAAAGTCGCTACCAAGTTAAAATCATTGAAATCAATGCGGCGCGCTGCCGGTATTTATCCGACAGCTTAGATACCACAGTGGTGCTGCATGGCAGTGCATCTGACCGTGATTTACTGGTTGAAGAGAATATCGATGAAGCCGATATATTCTTGGCGCTAACCAACGACGATGAAGCCAATATCATGGCCTCCTTGCTGGCAAAACGTCTGGGCGCACGTAAAGTGATGGCCATTATTAATAACCCTGCTTACGCTGATCTGGTGCAAGGTGGTGCTATTGATATCGCCATCAGCCCGCAACTAGCCACCTTGAGCACCCTGCTGACGCATGTCCGCCGTGGCGATATTGTTAGCGTACACTCACTGCGACGTGGTGCGGCAGAAGCCATTGAGGCCATCGCTCACGGTGATCGTAAATCCAGTAAAGTGATTGGCCGTAAAGTCAGTGAAATCAACTTGCCGCCAGCGACCACAATTGGAGCGATTATTCGTGACGAAGAAGTGCTGATCGGTAGCGAAGATATTACCATTCAAGCCGATGATCACTTTATTTTGTTCGTGGTTGATAAAAAATATATCCGCGATGTAGAGCGCTTATTCCAACCCGGCCTTACATTCTTTTAATCTAAGCCTGCTTTTTTAGCGAGTAGTCACCATGCACTTTGCCGCGATTGGCCGAATTCTTGGCGTGTTGCTGATGCTGTTTAGCCTCAGCCATGTTCCGCCATTATTAATTGCCTTGTATGACAATGGCGGTTCCAGCTCAAGCTTTGCTTGGTCGTTCGCTATCACCTTGTTTACCGGCTTATTTATTTGGCTACCCGTGCGCCGTGCTCGGGCTGAACTACGGGTGCGTGATGGTTATTTGATCACCGCATTATTTTGGATTGTACTGGGCTCGTTCGGGGCGATTCCCTTTATGCTATCGCCCAGCCCAAATATGGGCGTGGTTGAATCCTTATTTGAAGCCTTTTCCGGCCTGAGCACCACAGGTGCGACAGTGTTAACCGGCATTGATCAGCTGCCACGCTCGATTTTGTATTATCGCCAGCAACTGCAATGGCTCGGCGGCATGGGCATTGTGGTGTTGGCGGTGGCCATTATGCCGATGCTCGGTGTGGGCGGCATGCAACTGTACCGCACCGAAATGCCCGGACCACTCAAAGACAACAAACTCTCACCACGCATTGCCGATACCGCTAAAACCCTGTGGCTGATTTACTGCGCGCTGACGTTACTCTGTGCTTTGGCCTATTGGGCAGCGGGTATGCAGTTGTTTGATGCCATTGGCCATAGTTTTTCGACCATCGCCATTGGGGGCTTTTCCACCCACGATGCCAGCATTGGTTATTTTGATAGCCCGCTGATTGAGCTGATCTGTATTTTCTTTATGGCCGTATCAGGGATGAACTTTGCCCTGCACTTTTTAGCCTTGCGCAGCCGTTCATTAAAAGCTTATTTAGGCGATCCTGAGTGCAAAACTTTTCTGAAGATTTTAGCGGCCACCACTGTGGTGACCGCCACTGTATTGATGATTTACAACCAACACGACAACCCGTTACTGTCGATACGCTACGCTGCATTCCAAGTGGTTTCGGTGGCTACCACCACAGGTTTTGGTATAACAGATTTTAGCGTCTGGCCGAGCTTTCTGCCGTTTTTATTGCTGTATACCGCTTTTATCGGTGCCTGTGCCGGTTCTACCGGTGGTGGCATGAAAGTCATGCGCGTGATGCTGCTCTACCGCCAAGGTCAGCGTGAGATTCAACGTTTACTGCATCCCAACGGAGTCTTCACCATTAAGATGGGCAAACGCAAAGTGCCTGACCGCGTGATTGAATCGGTCTGGGGCTTCTGCGTGGTGTATATGGTGACGTTTTTTACCTTAATGCTGGCGTTACTGGCGTGTGAGCTCGATCCTATAACAGCCTTCTCTGCTTTGGCGTCTTGCATGAACAATCTTGGCCCAGCGCTGGGTGACGCTACAGCCAACTACGGCAGCTTACCTGCCGCCGCACAGCTGATTCTCAGTTTCGCGATGATTTTAGGTCGTCTAGAAGTGTTTTCTTTATTGATCTTATTATCACCCGCCTTCTGGCGCTATTAAACCACAGCGTGGCCAGCAGCGAGTGCTTCTCATCGCGCGCGCACAGCATGCGCTGGGCGACGTAG
>SMEQ01000607.1_pt1 | contig 10563 bp, 3 predicted proteins | sample 2456281 | NCBI WGS metagenome assembly SMEQ01 (sample SAMN10132596, study PRJNA489261) | soil metagenome | isolation source: day1 antibiotic-loamy sand soil ammended with raw manure from dairy cow... | place: USA | collected 2015-04-01 | reverse complement strand
TCTTTCTCTGTACCACGCCACTCAATCAAATTTCGTTTGAGTCGGGATAGGTGTGTAAGTATACAGCTATTTAAGACTTTAGCAAGTAGCATGTGAAAGAATAGATTTCAAGCATTAAATACAACTTTGCACGTACTCAACAAGCTACGTGCAAAGTTATCTGCACTCAGCACACGCCATGACAACTGTCTGACTGCGTTATCACTTATAACAAAGGCAGTGTGTACGCTAAGATTAGACGGTTATCATCTAAATCTTTATTTACGTTAGAACGTACCGTTGAGTTTCTCCAGCGCACATTAAAGTTTTTCAGTGCGCCTTCTTGGAATGCGTAAGAAACATCTAAGTCACGCTCCCACTCACGACCTTCTGATTTATTACCACCTAAATCAGCACCGGTACCTTTAACGTAACGGTTAAACATGGTTAAGCCTGGAATGCCTACACCAGCGAAGTTGTAGTCATGACGCACCTGCCAAGATTTTTCATCTTTAGCAGCAAAGTCACGGTTAGCGACGTAGTTGACTAAGAATGGATCTGCGCCTTGCACATAAGCAAAGCCTGTTTTACCCGTCATTTTCTGGTAACCCAAACCCAGCTTATTAAAGCCAAAGTTATAGGTCATCATGCCGGAAAAAGCTTTGTTATCAACGTTGAAATCACCATCATTGGTTGAGCGAGACAAGCGCACATCAGTTTTAAGTGAACGTTTATCACCTAAAGGTAAAACGTGGACAGCATCAATCATATGTTGCTTATACAAGTCTTGCAGACGAGCAAAGCTGTAACCTGTAGCCAATGAATCATTCCATTTGTAATTCACAGTGGCAAAATCAAAAGAGTTACTGGTGTAGTTCTTGTTGTTTTTACCTGTCAGCGCTGTTCCGTTTTTGTCTTTTAAGCCCTTAGCTAAGACGTTCATCTGCATACGTTCGTGATCTGACGATGAACGCTGATTCACACGATCAATATGACCTAGGTTTGCAGTTAAACCTTCAATTTCATTTGAAGTCACCATGCCACCGGTAAACACCTGAGGTAACAAACGACCTTCTAAGTTGCTCTGCAGAACAGGTAAGCGCGGCATCAAGGTACCGACTTTTAAGACAGTGTTTGACAGTTTTGCTTTAGCAGTGCCACCGAGCTTGCCAAAGTTATCAACGGATTTACCATTGCTGCGTTTTGGAAAGGTATCAGCAGTACGGTGCGGGCCTGAATCCAGCTTAATACCTGTTGCTGCATAGATATCAACACCAAAACCAATCGTGCCTTCAGTAAAGCCTGATTTGTAATCTAGAATGATGGCTTGCGACCATTCTGCTTTGGTTTTGTTATCCGTCGTATTAGCAGCATGACGCGTATCTTGGTTCATATACAGGTTACGAAAACCCAAGTTTGCTTTACTATCGCCAATAAAATCAGCAGTAGCCAATGAAGGCGCCGCCATTAAAATACTGCCAGCAGTCGCTAAAGTGATGGCGCGTGCTAATGGTGAAAAAATCATATGGTCTTCCTATTGCTTCAATATAAAATGGGACTGCAATTGCATGCACCCCATACTCTATGCACCAAGGTGTAAAATTGCTTTTATAAAATATACGCGGCAGCACAATAGCGCAGTCTAGAAAACTGATGTCTTATATCTACACTGCTACCAAGCACCTTACATTTATTTTTATCTTTTAAGTGATGACAAGTGTGTCTATGACACAGTTGTAAAAACTGAATAATTAGTAGCAAACATATACTAAAACACTATGAATTGTAAGGGTATAGACCCGTTAAACGCCTTGAACATATAGATTTTAACCACCTATAGCTAGAATCGCCTGATTTAAACCACTGATACGCTCAACTTTACGCTGTACCGCTCCAGCAAAGATCCCAGAGTGCCCTTCAATCAAGGTCAATGTATGGCGCGCCCGCGTAATGCCGGTATATAGCAACTCTTTGGTTAAAACAGGATTAAGACGGTCAGGTAATATTAAAGCCGTGTGCACAAACTCCGAGCCTTGTGATTTATGTACCGTCATTGCAAACACAGTTTCTACCGCCGTCAGCCGACTGGGCAACACATAACGCACTCGCCCTAGACCATCATTACGTGGAAAAACCACTCGCAAAACTTGCTTTGGAGCGTGCTCATCTGCAGTAGCGTCTTCATTAGGCAGTAACATAGCGATACCAATATCGCCGTTCATTAAGCCCAAGCTGTAGTCATTTTTTGTCACCAACACAGGACGGCCTTCGTACCAACCATCAACGTTACTGATCAGTCCTTGGGCACACAGCGCATGTGCAATACGCTCATTGAGACCTTCGACACCAAACTCACCTTTGCGCAGAGCACACAACAAGCGAAACTGATCAAACGCTTTCAGCACGCTGCTTGCCCACTTTTCCCAACACGAATCACTCAGCGTGGTGGTAACTGTTGGGCGCTGCTGTTGCAGCACTTGCAAATAATAAGCATAACCTGCGCTATCCAATGTATCGGTCGCGTAGGCTGACGGATTGAGCAGTATATTATCCAGCGCTGTTGTTGTGGTTTGGCTGATCAGCACATAGCGAATATCAGCGCGATCACTGTGTAACAATTCCCAAGCGCGCTGAGCTTGACCTTCATTGACTGCACGTGCCAATTGCCCAATACCTGAATCACTGCCAAATCGACGCGAGTAGCGCAGCATCACTGTACGCTGGGCTAAGCGGTGTTGCTGCTCATTCCCGACACACCAGGGTTCTGCGTGCAGTGTTTCGTTGCATAACTGCTCAAGTTGCTGCTGAGTGTTTGGTGTGTAATAAGCACGCTCAGCATCGGCACATAAATCACCTAATACAGAGCCAGCCTCAACTGAGGCCAATTGATCTTTATCACCCAGTAAAATCAAGCGTGCATGTTTGGGTAATGCTTGCAACACGTCATGCATCATTTCCAAATCAATCATGGAGGCTTCGTCAATCACTAGCACATCCACAACCAATGGATTGGTGCTGTTATAACGAAAATGGCGCGTATTAGGCAAACTTCCCAGCAACCGGTGCAAGGTGGTGACTTCAGTTGGAATATGGCTTTTAACATCCTCGGCAACAGGTAAGTCAGCCACCTGCTGACCAATGGATTCAGTCAGTCGCGCTGCGGCTTTACCGGTTGGGGCAGCCAATTGAATACGCAAAGCCTGCCCTGTCTCCAGCGCACCCTGTTGCAGTAACGCCAACAAACGTACTACCGTGGTGGTTTTACCGGTACCTGGTCCGCCGGTAATCAAAGTGAGCTGGCCTTGTGCAGCCATGGCACAGGCCACTTTTTGCCAATCCGTCTGCCGCTGCCCCGCGACGATTAAAGGCGTATTAAACAACTCAGTTAAGCGCTCAGGAAAGCTCGCAGCTAAAGGCATTTTTGTATCGATACGCTGTACTAATCGCTGCGCAACACTGCTTTCATATTGCCAATAACGGTATAAATACAGACGTTCGGCCACTAACACCAAGGGCTTAGTGGCCGTTTCAGCCTGCTGACACACCAAGTGACTGTGCTGCAAGTTATCCAGCCAACGTGACAAACTCACTGCCGCCAACAACTGCGATGGCAATATCAGCTGCTCCTCGGTCGCACGCCCCTCTGGTGGTAACAAAAGAGCTAAGTCAGGATCGCGCAACAGACTGTGCAAGTCTAAACAAATATGCCCATGCCCTAATTGATGGCTGACTAAAGCAGTCGCCAGCAAAACCAAAGGCTGTGCGTCAGGCTCAAGCTGAGCCAACAACTTCACTAAAGCCACATCCAGTGCGCGAATCCAATCGGCTGCCAGCCATTGGTTGAGCAATAACATCAAGTTGTCGCGTGACTCCAGGTAATCCTCAGCTCTAAGTGTTGCCGCACTCTCTGGCGCTGCACTTATCACCACCGGTTCACCGCTTTCACCAAAGAGTTGTCCTTGTTGCATCATGAGTGTGCTCCTTGAGTGTTTGATTTAAAGAGTGCATCCAAGCGCTCGATTAACTCACGCGCCGGTCGTGCGTAATGCACACCTTGCGTCTGATTGTGCGCACCGCGTAAAAACATATAGACCGCGCCGCCCATATGCGTATCGTAATCATAATCACGGATGCGTAGTTTCAACAGGCGGTGTAATGCCAAGATATACAAGGTGTACTGCAGGTCATAGCGGTAGGTTAAAACACACTCATCCATGGCTTCTGTTGTGTAAGCTGCGGCGCTATCACCTAGCCAGTTTGATTTATAATCGACAACGTAATAGCGGCCTTGATGCTCTAATACCAAGTCAATAAAGCCTTTGAACATACCATTGAGGCGCTCAGGCTGCAGATAAGGTCGCGGCGCACCGGGTAAAATAAACTCTCGCGTCAACTGATCAATCTGCAGCGTATTGGCTTGATGCGTAGCAAACCAAAACTCCATTTCTGCTTGATAATGGTGCAGCTCAGCTAATGCCATACCCTGCTGATCAACGACAAAAGGCTGCTGAATATAGTCACTTAACCACGCCCATAAAAGCTCGGTATAGGGCTCAAAACCATAGGTTTCACAGCGGGCTTGAATATATTGTTGCGCGGTCTCAGGGGCATTGAGTACGCTAGAAAAACCTTCTTCAGCCGCCCACTCCAGCAAACCATGTAAAAATGTACCCGGCCGTGCGCCCCGCGGAAAACTGTGAATCCCTGTGGGCTCGGTAGAAAGCTCAAGAGACGGCATCACTGCATCTGCATGACTTTCATCGTACTGCTCGTCATCGTTCATATTTTGTGCAATAGCAGATTGCGGCGCTAAATCCTCAACACGCTCATCTGAGCGCTCGTCACTATCGGGTGGCTGAGCCATAAAACGCAACGCACTGTAGGAGGCAATCCACCAGTGTTCGCGCGTGCGCCGCTGAGCAGTCCGCCATATCGGTGCAAAATCAGCATATGGATTATCAACCGTCGCCTCTGTGCTTGCGGGCAGCACAGCAACCGCACTGACTGAACCTGATGCCTGCTGCGCAAAAGGTTGCAGCCAAGTTTCAAGTTCAACGCTACTGGCAAGTGCTTGACCGTTATTTAACACATACCCAATAGCGCTGTGATGTAAGACTGACGATTTGCCCTGCCCTTTTTTCAAATCTGCTAGGCCCAACCAGCAGGCATGACGTGCACGGGTTAAAGCCACATAGAGTAAACGTAAATCCTCAGCCAAACGCTCATGCTCTGCTTGCGCCAAACTGTCCTTATCCGCATGCAACATTAAAGTGCGCTTGCCGTCGACTTGCACACTAAAGGGTTGTTTTCCCTCTTGCGCTCGAAAACCACAAATAAAAGGTAAGAACACCAAGGGGTATTCCAAACCTTTGGATTTATGAATGGTAATGACCCGCACCAATGACTCATCGCTTTCCAAGCGCAACACTTGCTCTTGTGCCGTATCGGCTTGGCCTAGACAGGCGTTTTGTAGGTAGCGCAGTACCGCAAACTCACCATCCAGCTCGCGCGCCGCATGCTGCAGCAGTTCGGACAAATGCAGTACGTTGGTTAATGCACGCTCACCGTCTGAGCGCTGTACCAAACGTTGCGGCAACTCAAAATCATGCATAATTTTACGTAGCATCGGCAGTACACCTTGTGTATGCCAGCGCTCAAGATAATCTTTAAACTGTAAAACACGCTTTTCCCACAGTAATTCATCCTGATTAATGCGCTCTAATTCACTCAGAGGTAAAGCAAAGGTGCTGCAGGCTAACGCTGTTTTTAACGCACGCTCTTGGTCTGGGTGTAAGCAGGCATTGAGCCAAGTCAACACGTCACGGGCTTCTTGACTGTCAAAAACCGAATCTTTATCTGACAGATACACGCTGCGCACATTACGCAATGCCAAGTGCTTACGAATCGCTTGCGCCTCACGCATATCTCGCACTAAGACAGCAATATCATTAGGTTGCAAGGCTTGTACAGTGCCCTCAGCGTCTTTAAAACCCGCTTGGCCTTGTGCTGACAAATTGAGTAAGCGCGCAATCTCTGTCGCACTGCTTGCCGCCATGCTTTCAAGGTACTCACTGCGCGAAACTGGCTGATCAGCTTCTAAGCGCCACAGTGTTAATGCCGGCTGCGTAACGCCATCAACCCACCACTGCTCGGCGCGCCCTTTGGCCTGTACCGGCAAAAAAGGTAAGTCATTGCTGGCGACAGTTTTAAATAAGAACGCACCTTGGCTATCTGTTCGCTGCTCTGCCAAATCAAATAATTGATTGACGGCACTGACCATGCTTTGCGTTGAGCGAAAGTTTGTATCCAAATTATAGTGACGGTCTTGCGTGGCACGGCGAGCATCCAAATAGGTATGAATATCCGCACCACGAAAGCTATAAATAGCTTGCTTGGGATCGCCAATTAAAAACAATCCGGTGTCGCTGTTGTTCTCAGCAATACGATAAACGGTATCAAAAATACGATATTGCAAAGGGTCGGTATCTTGAAACTCATCAATCAAAGCAATGGGAAACTGATGGCGAATCACTTCAGCCAAACGCTCGCCACTTGGGCCTTGCAAAGCATCATCAAGACGCGTGAGCATATCGTCAAAACCCATTTGCGCCCGCTGTTGTTTCTCTAAATGAAAGCGTTGCTTAATCCAATGCGCGGCATGCCATAACGCTTGCTCATCTAACTCGCGAGTCAGGTTATCTAAAGCAAAGGGCAATGAACGCATCGCCTCCAGCGCCGGGTGCTGAGGGGCTGCGCTGCTGTCTTTCCACGCTTCATGCAAACCATCCGGCGTTAAACGGGTAAAGCCAGTTTTAAGATCCAGTTGGATTTGCTCAGGGTTGTCGGCCCACTCTTTGAGCTTCTCCAACCACGGCATATAGTAACGCGCTTGAATCACACGACCATTCACTGCTTTAGCTGCGACAGCTTGATCCAAAATATCGCGAAGCTCTTGCACCCACTCTACCCAATTCGCTTTTAGCTGCACTAAAGTCTGCTGCTGCTCGCTGATCCCTACTTCCAAGAGCTCAGCCAATGACTGCGCTTGCGTGACCTGCTGAGGTATCGATGTTTGCGCATGCAACAAAGGGTAGATTTTACGCTGCAAGGCTGCAGGTTGTTGCCAATATTCTATGGCCCATAAGACATGGCTGTTGCTCAACGGATAACATTGCTGGCGCCAATAATCCTTCACCACCAGTGCTAATAAATCGCTGTGATCGGTTTCTAAGGTTTGCGTAAATAGGCTACCGCTATCAAAAGCATGCTCGCGCAACATCCGCTGGCACCACGAGTGAATCGTTGATACCGCCGCTTCATCCATCCACTGCGCAGCTTGGTCTAACAGTTGAGCACATGCGGCCCACTGCTCTGCCGGATAGTCTGCGCGCAGAATGAGCAGTAAAGCATCGGATTGCGTTTGTTCATCACGAAACACCTGCGCCGCCTCAACCAGCTTGGCACGAATGCGGTCGCGCAATTCCTGTGTGGCGGCATCGGTAAAGGTCACCACCAAAATTTCAGGTGGTAATACATGGCGGTTAAAGGCGGTGCCTTGTGCTAAACCATGCTGCAAGATTAAGCGTACATAAAGCGCAGCAATGGTGTAGGTTTTGCCCGTGCCCGCACTGGCTTCAATTAAACGGCTGCCATGCAATGGAAACTCTAAGGCTAAGGGGCGCTGCGGGGTGTGTAACGAACTCATGACGCATCTCCCTGACGCTCAAGCTTAATGATATCGGCGTTAAATAATGAGCCATAAAGCAGCTCTGCCCACTGTGCAAAGGTTTCATCAGCGGTTAAATCTGCGTACGTGGGGTACTGACGGGCCAGCGCTGCACTTTGCTGCACTTCACCTGTGGTTTGATAGCCACCTTCATAGGTGGACTGGGCTTTACTATCGGTCTGGTTTTTCAAGAAATCCATTGCCGTTTTTAATGCCACAGGGATTGGGCTATTCAAGCCGCTGTGCAAGCATTCAAGCCACGTTTGTGCAATGTGCTGTGCCGCTTCAGCCTCTAAGCTGGCAAAGGCAATACTGCTTTCTTGCGCAATAATAAAGGTTTGTGTGGGCGCACCGGAAGCGTTGATCAGTACATGCTGCACCCAAGGTCGTAATAACCGATGCCAACTGCGCTCTTTGCCTGTGTTAATTTTTCCAGGTGTCAGTTCAATGCGTGCATACAGAGTTGCAGTTGCCACGCCAGACGATGCAGTGCGCAAACCTGCCAACCAGCCTTCAAGATGTATGTTGCTGTGCTGCATATCAATCATGCGTGCAGCGTCTTCCTCGTTGGGCCACACAGCACACAACTCTCGGTAATGTTCAAGCTGCTCTAACAAAGGCTCAATCAATTCACCGCGCAATTGCTCACCAAAAGCACACATAGGTAAAGCACCGCTGCGTTGCAGTTTTTCACTGTGTTGTTCAAGAATCTCGACTAAATCTGCATCAAGCGCTGCATGTTGGCCCGCACTTAATAACTCAGACTGTAAGCTGTAACGCTGCAGTCCATCTAAGGCGAAAGGCTCATCTTCAAACACCGCCAACTCAATGGCGTCTAAATGCACTTTAAGACGCTCATTAAAAAAGAATTTCACTGGGTCACGTAAAAAACGCTGCAACAACTCAGGCGTCATCGCGTGTTCAGGAACGTATTGATTTAATCGTGTAGCCTGCTCTTTTGTCGGAACTTGATGCAAAACAGACCATTCATGCGCATAGGTAAAGAGGTCACTATGGACGCTGTTTTCAGCAAAATAATGCTGACTAAAAGGCTGCAGTGGATGCACTGTGGTTAAAGCGTCTAATAACGGTTGCTCATCCGCCAGATGCCAGCCATTGTGCAGATGGTCACGCAGCTGGGCGACTAACACCGAGGGTGGGCGCTCAGTATTATCGCGCACGCTGCGGCCAATCCAGCTGATATAGAGTTTTTCCCGTGCGGAGAGCAGCGCTTCTAATAGCAGGTAACGGTCATCTTCACGCCGTGAGCGGTCTCCAGGGCGGTAATCACTGCCCATCAAGTCAAAATCTAATGGCGCTTGCACACGCGGATAGTCACCGTCATTCATCCCTAGCAGGCATACCATACGAAACGGAATCGCCCGCATTGGCATTAAAGTACAAAAATTAACTGAACCCGCTAAAAAGCGCTGGCTGAGGTGATCTGAATCCACATTGCTCAGCCACGCTTCACGAGCGACCGCTAAGGTGAGCGGTTCATCTAATTGCGCATCAGCACACAACAAAGACCATTGCTCACAGCCTTCAAGCAAACGCTGGATAAGGACCGAGTCTGCATCTTCTTCAACTAAGAAAAAGTCTTCCAGTAAACTCGAAAAAACTGTACGCCATTGCGTATAAGAGTGTGTACTGCTGAGTTGCTGATGCAGCGCTTGTAAGGCATCTAGAAAACGTGTCAGAGGGCCAATCAACGCTGCATCCAGACCGCCAACTTCATCATAAGGCTGAATACCAGCATAGGCATCACTGTCGCCCATGGCATAACCGAGCAGCATACGCTGCAAGCCGAAATCCCACGTATTCTGTGCCAATCCTTGCGGCAAATTAAAACCTTCACGATGCTGTGCATTGAGCCCCCAGCGCACACCAGCACCTGTGAGCCAGCGCTGCAATATGGACAGGTGCTCTTCGTGGATCGCAAAACGCGCGCGCACTGCCGGCACATCTAACAAACTCATGATATCTGTGACCGTTAAGCGCGATTCAGGCAAGCGCAGCAGCTCATGCAGAGCAATCAGTAACGGCTCAGTGCTTTGCTCTGCTTGGTCAGACAAAGTAAAGGGAATATAGCGCAAATCATCACGTGCATACTGCGCAAACACCGCCTGAATGTGCGGTGCATAACTGTTGATATCCGGCACCATCACAATAATATCGCGCGGCTTAAGGTGAGGATCAGCATTAAAATGCGCTAACAATTGATCGTGCAGCACTTCCACTTCACGCTGAGCACTGTGGGCTATATGAAAGCGCAAAGACTGATCAGCATGCAGGTTCACCGCAGGCCAAGTTGTTCGTGTATCGGCCAGTGGACGCAAGTGCAAAATATCATTGTGCAATTGCTCAAGCAGTGTGCCCGTTTTGCCATCTTCGAAAATATCCACGCGCTGACCGTGGGTTTTAAACTGTGTCTGGTAGGTGTCCAGCTCATCATGCTGGTCGAGCAAACTAATATAATCGCGCCCTTGCTTACCCCAAGCAGCTAACAAAGGGTGAGCAAATTGGTGCAGTTGCTCAATGGACAAAACCTCAGGAAAGCCCTCTTTACGGCGTTGACGGCGGTATTCATGGCGCAGCAATTGCTTATCTTCCACGATATCAGCCCAGTGAAACTGACAAGGGTTATGTACACAGAGCATCACTTGGCTAAAACGACTGATTGCAGCCAAAGCATCGACCATTTGTGCCGGGAGCGATGAGATACCAAACACAATAATACGGCGTGGCAAGCCCGCAGGCGCTGTATCCATCGCTTGCATCGCTTCAATAAAACGCGGATGCACCGCTGCTCGACTGCTATGAATCGCTTCTTCACCAAGCGGTACCAAACGTTCCTT
>SMEQ01000937.1_pt1 | contig 10567 bp, 4 predicted proteins | sample 2456281 | NCBI WGS metagenome assembly SMEQ01 (sample SAMN10132596, study PRJNA489261) | soil metagenome | isolation source: day1 antibiotic-loamy sand soil ammended with raw manure from dairy cow... | place: USA | collected 2015-04-01 | reverse complement strand
TGCATTTCTGCTTCTTCCAAGTCTTCCATGGTCGGAGGTACGTGTACGTACTGCCCCTCCTGCACTTCAGGATTATTAACTGGGAAGCGAGGTACTTCTTTAGCCTGAACGGTTAAGCTCAGTGCACTTGCGGCTACAGCCAGCGTCAAACTACGCAGGAGGAAATCTTTGGATTGTTTCATTGTTATTCTCCCTATTTCTGTGCAGGCTGGCGTGAAAGCCACTGAGATACAGCACGAATATCCTCATCATTCATACGCTCTGCAATGGCGAGCATTAAATGTTGTGGATCGTTATCACGTTTGCCTGTCTGCCATGCATGGAGCTGGTCAGAAATATAGCCAGCATGCTGGCCTGCCAAGCGTGGAAACACATCCCCGGCACCTAGACTGTCTGGGCCGTGGCAGGCTACGCAAGGTACGATATAGCGATCCCAATCCCCTACTGTTGCGAGCTTCTCACCATGAGCTAACTCAGCCTCAGTTACTTCAGTATCACCTTTACCTTGCACCGCAGGTAGTTGGCTGTAATAGACAGCAACATCTTTGTACTGCTGATCATTGAGCATGCTAACGAAAGGCAACATAGTTGCGCTTTGGCGTGAACCATCCTTAAAGGATTTCATCTGCTGATACAGGTATTCAGCGTTTAAGCCCGATAAACTCGGCCAAGACTCACCACCCGGAATATTCATTCCAGCCCCATCAGTTTGGTGACAGGCAACGCACATTGCTGCCGACTGCTCCCCAGCTTTAGCATCTCCATCTAACGCATGAGCAGACGTTATTGCTAAGAATAGCGTTGCTGCTGTTAGAGTCATACGATGAAATGTTTTCATTCTCACCTCGATCCCTTTTATCAGGCTCTAATTATAGGTCTATCAATATATATTTGATTAAGACCAAATATATACGATGTCATTATATTATGTAAGGGATTAAGCGTGCTAAAAAGCTTAAAACTCTAATCCGAGCATAGACTTTAGCCGCCCACCGCACAAATAGCCTGATTTAACCCACTAACACGCTCAACTTTACGCTGTACCGCAGCGGTAAAGATCCCAGAATGCCCTTCAATCAAGGTGAACTTATTTTTCGCCCGAGTGATACCGGTATACAACAACTCTTTGGTCAAAACCGGATTAAGGCGATCAGGCAAAATTAAAGCAGTATGCACAAACTCAGAGCCTTGTGATTTATGCACTGTCATGGCAAATACTGTTTCTACTGCGGTCAAGCGACTGGGCAGAATATAACGCACACCACCTTGAGCATCGTTGCGGGCAAAGACGACCCTTAACACCTGCTGCGGCTCGCCATTCTCTGCGCTGGCGTCAGCATTAGGCAACAGGAGAGCGATACCTATATCACCATTCATTAGGCCAAGACTGTAATCGTTCTGAGTCACCAATACCGGACGGCCTTCATACCAACCCTGCGCACTACTAATAAGCCCCTGCTGCTGCAGTGCAGTGGCAATACGCTCATTGAGCCCAGCCACACCAAACTCACCTTTGCGCAGCGCACACAGTAATCGAAACTGATCAAAGGCCTGTAGTACAAGAGCCGCCCATTGCTGCCAACTGGGGTCGGCAAAGGGTTTATCTGCGGCTGGGCGCTGCTGCTGTAAAACCTGTAAATAATAAGCATAGCCAGCGCTGTTTAGCGCTCCACTGTGGTGCGCTGAGACATTAAGCAGCAGCTGATTGAGAGCCGCGCTATTGTTTTGCTTGAGCAGCAAGTATTGAATATCTGGCACATCACTGTGAAGCAGTTGCCAAGCCTGTTGCGCTTCACTTTGATTGACCGCACGGGCCAGCTGACCGATTCCAGACTCGCTACCAAACCGCCGTGAGTGACGCAGCATCACTGTACGCTGTGCTAAACGATGCTGCTGTGCATCACCCACGCACCAAGGCTCGGCATACACTTTTTCTACGCACAGTTGTTCAAGGCGCTGCTGAGTGTGCGCAGTATAATACGCCAGCTCAGCATCAGCGCAGAGGTCCCCCAATACCGAGCCTGCTTCTACTGAGGCGAGCTGATCTTTATCCCCCAATAAAATTAGACGAGCATGTTTAGGCAATGCTTGCAACACACTATGCATCATTTCCAAATCGATCATCGAGGCCTCGTCAATCACCAAGACATCAACCACTAAAGGGTTGTTGCTGTTATGACGGAAGTGACGAGTATTAGGCAAACTGCCCAACAGCCGGTGCAAAGTCGTCACCGCTGTGGGAATTGCATCTTGCACTGACTGTGTCACCGGCAATGAAGCAACTTGCTGACCAATCGACTCAGTCAGACGCGCCGCGGCCTTACCGGTTGGCGCTGCTAGTTGAATACGTAATGCCTGTCCTGCCTGCAGCGCACTTTGCTGCAGCAGTGCCGCCACTTTTTGCCAATCTGTTTGGCGCTGTCCTGCGACAAGCAAGGGTTCATTGAACAGCTCGTTGAGGCGCTGAGAGAAATCAGCGGCGAGCGGCATTTCAGTCTCAATACGTTGCACCAAGTGTTGCGCTACAGTGCTTTCATACTGCCAGTAACGGTATAAATACAGCCGCCCAGACAATAAAACTAAGGGTTTAGCGCTGGCGTCCGAACCCTGCTGGTACAGTAATTGCGTATTTTGCAATGCCGCAACCCAGTCTTTCTGGCTCACTGCGGCCAATAGCGCCGAGGGTAATAAAGGCTGCTGCTCAACCGCTCGCCCCTCTGGTGGCAATAAAAGAGCTAAATCCGGATCACGCAAAACGCTGGGTAAATCTAAGCAAATATGCCCATGCCCCAACTGATGGCTGACCAGAGCCACCGCCAGCAACGCCAGTGGCTGCGCATTTGGATCAAGCTGGCCCAGCAGTTTTACCAGAGCAACATCCAGCGCTCGTATCCAACCGGCATCCAGCCAGTCTTGTAACAACAGATATAGATTATCGCGACTGCTTAAGGCCTGCTCAGCAGTTAAGCGCTCAATTTGTTCGACGCCAACAGGCATCACCTCTTCACCAAAAAGTTCACCTTGCTGAATCATTTATAGCGCCTCCTGATCCTTGGTTTTAAACAACGCATCTAAGCGCTCAATCATTGCTCGGTCAGGTCTGGCGTGATGCAAACCTTGGGTTTCATTGTTTGCACCACGCAAAAACATATACAGCGCGCCCCCCATATGGGTGTCGTAGTCATAATCATTGATGCGCAACTTGAGCAGGCGATGCAAGGCCAATATATACAGGCTGTACTGCAAGTCGTAGCGGTGCGTTAATACGCAGTTATCCATGGCTGCTTGACTGTAATCAGCATCACCTTCGCCCAGCCAATTGGACTTGTAATCCACCACGTAATAGCGGCCTTGATGCTCCAAAACCAAGTCAATAAAGCCTTTAAACATGCCGTTGAGGCGCTCAGGCTGTAGATACGGGCGCTCTGCCCCTGGCAAAATAAACTCACGCACCAGTTGATCAATATACACAGTGTTGGTTTGGTGGCTGGCAAACCAAAACTCCATCTCAGCTTGATAGTGGCGCAGCTCAGTTAGTGCCATAGGCTGCTCAGCCAATACAAATGGCTGCTGGATATACTCGCTCAACCAAGGCCAAAGCAGCTCTGCATGCTGTTCAAATCCATAGGCCTCGCAGCGCGCTTGAATAAACTGCTGCGCTTGCTCAGGATTCTTTAACACAGCGGCAAAACCTTCATCAGCGGCCCACTCGAGCAAACTGTGCAAGAAAGTACCGGGCTTCGCCCCGCGCGGAAAACCATGGATACCTTGCGCGGCTTCTAGATTAAACCCAGCACTGTCAGGCACATCAGCGTTATACAGCTCATCATCACTGATGTTTTGCGCTAAAGCAGATTGTGGTGCCAAGTCCTCCCCACGCTGCATGGATTGCAACTCAGGGCTAGGCGCTTGGGCAGTTAAACGCAATGCGCTGTAAGACGCGATCCACCAATGCTCACGGGTGCGGCGCTGCGCAATGCGCCACTTGGGGTTAAACGCGCCAGACTGATCATGCACGATCTCGTTATCACTTGCTGGCATCACAGCAACATGGCTGAGCAAATTTCCTGCCGCGCTTTGCTCGGGTGCTAGAGCCAAAGGTGCCAACCACTGTTCAAGCGCTAAACTGTTGGGCAAGGGCTGTCCGGCATTGAGCAAATAACCAATGGCGCTACGGTGCAGTACAGAGGTTTTCCCCTGTCCTTTTTTTAGGTCGGCCATACCTAGCCAGCAGGCATGGCGCGCGCGGGTTAAGGCCACATACAATAAGCGCAAATCCTCTCCGAGACGCTCTTGTTCGGCTAAGGCCAGGCTGTCTTTATCTGCATGTAGCATGAGCCTGCGCTGCCCGTCGGTTTGAATACTAAAAGGTTGTTTACCTTCTTGAGCACGAAAAGCACAGATAAAAGGCAAAAACACTAATGGGTATTCCAGACCTTTAGATTTATGGATAGTGACCACGCGCACTAACGACTCATCGCTTTCTAAACGTAAAATTTGCTCTTGTGCACCCTCTGCTTGCCCTGCACATGCGGTTTGCAAGTAGCGCAGCACAGCAAATTCACCATCCAGCTCACGGGCAGCCTGCTGTAGCAGTTCTGATAAGTGCAAGACGTTAGTCAGCGCCCGCTCACCATCTGGACGCTGCACCAAACGCTGTGGAAGTTCGAAGTCATGCATAATACTGCGCAACATTGGCAGTACGCCCTGCTTATGCCAGCGTTCCAGGTAACCCTTGAACTGTAAAACCCGCTTCTCCCAAAGCAGCTCATCCTGATTGATGCGCTCCAATTCGCTCAACGACAAAGCAAAAGTGCTGCAAGCTAAGGCGGATTTTAAAGCGCGCTCATTATCTGGATGTAAACAGGCGTGCAGCCACGCCATCACATCTTGAGCTTCTTGGCTGGCAAACACTGAGTCCTTATCAGATAGGTAAACACTGCGCACATGGCGCAACGCCAATTGTTTACGAATCGCCTGCGCCTCCGCCATATTGCGCACTAACACTGCGATATCATTTGGCTGCAAGGGTTGTAATTGACCTTCAGAATTTTTAAAGCCAGCTTGAGCCTCTGCAGCCAAATTAAGCAAGCGGGCAATTTCTGTAGCGCTACTGGCAGCCATCTCTTCAATATACTGGCTACTGGCAACCGGCTCCTCTGTTTCTAAGCGCCACAGCGTTAAAGCGGGTTGCGCGCTGCCCGCAACCCACCACTGTTCTTGACGACCTTTAGCCAGCACCGGTAAAAAAGGCAGCTCATTACTCACTCCCTCACGAAACAAGAAAGCGCCTTGCCCTTCGGGCCGCTCTTCTGCTTGAACAAACAGCTGATTAACAGCGGCGACCATAGACTCAGTGGAGCGAAAGTTGGTATCGAGATTGTAATGCCGACCTTCAGTTGCCCGGCGCGCAGATAAATAGGTATGAATATCCGCACCGCGAAAGCTATAAATGGCTTGTTTTGGATCGCCAATTAAAAACAAGCCCGTCTCTCTATTGTTCTCGGCGATGCGGTAAATAGTGTCAAAAATGCGGTATTGCAAAGGGTCGGTATCTTGGAACTCATCAATCATCGCAATGGGAAATTGCTGCCGAATCACAGCGGCTAAGCGCTCACCGCTAGGTCCCTGTAACGCCTGATCCAGCCGTGTCAGCATGTCATCAAAACCCATCTCGGCACGCTGCTGTTTTTCCAAGTTAAAGCGTTGTTTGATCCAGTCTGCGGCATGCCATAAAGCCTGTTCATCTAAAGCATGGGTCAGCTGATTCAACTGCTCCGGCAAATCACGCATGGCTTGCAGTGCTTGGTGCTCAGGTACTGCGCTAGTGTCTTTCCAAGCAGCATGTAAGCCTTCAGGTGTTAAGCGAGTAAAACCTGTACCAATTTCAAGTTGCGTTTGCTCACTGTCTTCAGCCCAGGCTTTTAGCTTATCCAACCACGGGGTATAAAAACGCGCCTGAATCACCCGGCCATTAACTGCTTTGGCCGCCACTGCTTGGTCCAAAATATCACGCAACTCTTGCGACCATTGCGACCAGTTTTCTTTTAGCTGCGCAAGCGTCTGCTGCTGCGCTGTGATCCCAGCATCCAGCAACTGCGCCAAAGTTTGCGAAGGACTGCTGAGTAAGTCTGTTTGCGCACTCAGCAGCGGATAAATTTTGCGTTGCAAAACTGCTGGTTGCTGCCAATGCTCTAAAGTCCAAAGTACATTACTGCCTTGCAGCGGATAACACTGCTGACGCCAATAGTCTTTGACCACCAGAGCCAGCAATTCGGAGTGATCCGTTTCTAAGGTTTGCGTAAACAAGCTGCCGCTATCAAAGGCATGCTCGCGCAGCATGCGCTGACACCATGAGTGGATGGTTGAAACAGCGGCTTCATCCATCCACTGTGCGGCTTGATCAAGCCGTTGCGCGCATGAAGGCCACTGTTGTGCTGGGTAGTCCTCACGCATGCTTTGTAATAAGGCGTCTGGCGTATCCTGCTCGCCACGGAAAACTTGCGCAGCTTCCACCAACTTGGCACGGATACGATCACGTAACTCTTGGGTCGCAGCATCAGTGAAGGTCACCACCAGTATTTCTGGCGGCAATAAGTGACGATTGAAAGCTGCATCTACTAGCAAGCCATGCTGCAGGATTAAACGCACATACAAGGCCGCAATGGTATAGGTTTTACCAGTACCGGCACTGGCTTCAATTAAACGACTGCCATGCAGTGGAAACTCTAAGGCCAAGGCGCGCTCTGGGCTATTGAACTGACTCATGAGGACTCTCCTTGACGCTCTAGACTCATAATATCCGCCTCCAGCAGCGAGCCGTATAGCATGCTGGCCCACTCGGCAAAGGTCTCATCAGCCAGCAGTTCGGTGAAGCTTGGATACTGCCGCGCTAAAGCTGCGCTTTGCTGCACCTCACCGGCCGCTTGGAAGCTCCCCTCATAGACTGCTTTGGCTTTACTTGTGGATTGGTTCTTCAAGTAATCCATCGCGGTTTTAAATGCCACAGGAATAGGTTGATTTAAACCGCTCTGCCAACATGCCAGCCACGTCTCGACAATTGCCACGGCGTTAGTAGCAGTTATGGGCGTAAAGGCAATGCTGCTTTCTTGGGCAACAATTAGAGTTTGCGTCGATAAGCCGCTGGCATTGATAAGCACATGTTGCACCCAAGGCCGTAATAGGCGATGCCAACTGCGCTCTTTACCGCGATGTATTCTGCCGGCAATCAGCTCAATGCGAGCGTACTCTTGAGCGGGGTTTGGCGTGAGCGTGGCAGTGCGTAGACCACCGAGCCAACCTTCCAGATGAATCTGCCCATGGCGCAGATCAATAATACGGGCAGTATCCTCTTGGTACGGCCAAGCAGCGCAAAGAGCGCGATAATGCTCTAACTGCGCCAATAAAGGCTCAATTAACTCGGCGCGCACTTGCTCACCAAACGCTCGCATCGGCAAAGCACCGCTGCGTTGTAATTTTTCGCTGTGTAACTCTAAAATTTGCAGCAGGTCTGCGCTAGGCGCTGCATGTTGACCGGCACTTAAGAGCTCATACTGCAAGCTAAAGCGCTGCAACCCATCCAGCGCAAAAGGCTCATCTTCAAACAGTTCCAGCTCAAGCTGATCCAAATGCACTTTGAGGCGCTCATTGAAAAAGTACTTCACAGGGTCACGTAAAAAGCGCTGCAATTGCTCAGGCGTCATGCTGCTGTCGGCAACGAAGTTCGGCAGCGCTACTGGGCTCTCTACGGCACTGCTTTGATGTAAAGCAGACCATTCAAAAGCATAAGTGAATAAATCACCCTGCTCAGAGCTTGGCGTGAAGTAATGCTGGCTGAACGGTTGCAGCGGATGCACTGTGGTCAACCCATCCAGCAATGACTGATCATTAGGCAGATGCCAACCACTGGCGAGATGATCACGCAGTTGCGCAATCAAAACTGACGGTGGGCGCTCAGTATTATCACGCACACTGCGCCCTACCCAGCTGACATAGAGCTTTTCCCGTGCGGACAATAATGCTTCTAAGAGCAGGTAGCGGTCATCTTCACGGCGCGAACGATCACCAGGACGATAATCACTGCCCATTAAGTCAAAATCTAGCGGTGCTTGAACGCGTGGGTAGTCGCCATCATTCATACCCAGTAGGCACACCATGCGAAAAGGTATCGCGCGCATGGGCATGAGCGTGCAGAAGTTGACCGAGCCGGCTAAAAAACGCTGACTCAAGTGATCAGTATCAACATTACTTAACCAAGCTTCCCGCGCCACAGCCAAGGTTAGCGGCTCATCCAGAGCAGCATCAATGCAGAGTTGGTACCACTGCTCACAGCCCTCGCGCAGGCGCTGCATTAATAAGTAATCGGCATCCTCTTCCACCAAGAAAAACTGCTCGAGCATGGCTAAAAAAACAGTACGCCATGTCGCGAACTGATGGCTGTCGCTGAGCTGTTTATGCAGGTGTTGTAGCGCATCTAAAAAGTGCGTTAGCGGGCCAATTAAAGCGGCATCCAAACCACCCACCTCATCATAAGGCTGAATGCCTGCATAGGCGTCGCTATCTCCCATGGCATAGCCCAAGAGCATACGCTGTAGGCCAAAATCCCAAGTGTTTTGTTCAAGGCCCTGTGGCAAAGCAAAGTCTTCGCGGTGCTTAGCATTTAAGCCCCAACGTACGCCAGCACCGGTCAACCAACGTTGCAATGTCGGCAAATGACTTTCCTCAATGGCAAAGCGCGCACGCAACGCCGGCACATCTAAGAAGCTCATGATATCTGTGACGGTTAAACGCGACTCAGGCAAACGCAACAACTCATGCAAGGCAATCAACAGCGGCTCAGTACTTTGCTCGGCTTGATCAGAGAGTGTGAATGGAATAGAACGCAAATCATCACGGCCATACTGCGCAAAGACAGCTTGAATATGTGGCGCGTAGCTATTGATATCCGGCACCATGACAATGATATCGCGCGGTTTTAAGCTGGGGTCTGCGTTAAAACAGGCCAATAACTGATCATGCAGCACCTCCACTTCGCGCTGCGCGCTGTGGGTGATATGAAAGCGCACCGATTGGTCTGCTTGTAGGTCAAGCGCGGGCCATAAAGCACGGGTGTCTGCGAGTGGACGCAAGTGCAAAATATCATTGTGCAGCTGCTCCAGTAGCGTTGCGCTGGCACCGTCCTCAAAAATATCAACACGCTGACCGTGACTGTCAAACACTGTTTGATAGCTGTCCAGCTCATCATACTTGTCGAGCAAGCTAATATAGTCACGGCCTTGCTTACCCCAGGCGGCCAATAGAGGGTGGGCAAACTGGTGCAACTGCTCAATGGACAAAACCTCAGGGAAGCCTTGCTTACGGCTTTGCCGGCGGTACTCGTGGCGTAACAGCTGTTTATCTTCAACTATATCTGCCCAGTGATACTGGCAAGGATTATGCACACAAAGCATGACCTGACTAAAACGGCTGATGGCTGCTAACGCCTCAACCATTTGCGCTGGCAGTGAGGAAATCCCAAAGACAATAATCCGCCGTGGCAGCCCTGCTGGCGCAGCGTCTAACTCACGCATTTTAGCGATAAAACGTGGGTGTACCGCGGCGCGGCTGCTGTCAATTGCCTCAGCACCAATGTCATCAATCAACAAACGCCACAGCGCCGCCTGCCACGCCACTATAGGCTCGCGTGCTTGAGCTTTTTCTTCACTGATCTGCGGCTGGCCTGCCACTTGGCGCAACTGATCATCTCCCACAGCCCAGTCTTTGAGCCAGTCTGAGCGATAGACTTGGTATTGGTCATAGAGGTCAGCCAAACGCTCCGCCAGCTGGTAGCGTTTACGCAAATCTGGATCATCACCAAGAAAATGCTGCAAAGGAGCAAAAACCGGCTCACGCACCACCTTGGGCAGCAATCGCATTAAGCGCCAAGTTAGCGGAGCTTTATCAAAGGGCGAACTTTTGGCAATAGTCTCAGTGCCCAGCACCTGTCGATACACTTGCCACAAAAAACGGGCGGGTAATCCTATTTGTAAACCTGCAGCAATGCCACAGCCTCGATCATCGGCTAAAGCAAACTTAAGCCATTGGGCAATACCATTGCTTTGCACCAAAATATGTTCATTTTCAAGTGCATACAGTGGGTTGATTTTCGTCCACTGCACAACAAGCTCACGTAACTCTTCTAAGTGGTTGCTATGCGCAACAATAAAACCCGACTGTAGCTCCTGAGCTGACATACCTGTATTCCTTGAAAATAAAACCAAGTGTGCCGTCTTGATGCGTCACGCGCTGACGCATCAAGAAAAATCACTGACACAACTAATAAAATGTGGACTAGTTTACATAATGATATTTTTTCGACCAACGTCTAAATGACCAGGGAGTCACTACCGTGCTCTAGTTCACCCGCTACAATATAAATCAAATAACAGACCCAGTCCGCACCACGGAGAATTACAATAATGAAGTTTAGTCCGTTAGCACGCTCAATCAGCTTGGGTAGCCTCGCTATTGCCTTGAGCATCCCCATGGCAGCACAAGCTGCTTTTATTGAAGATAGCAAAGCCAGCTT